>OMGY01000077.1_pt1 | contig 99497 bp, 119 predicted proteins | sample 1674461 | NCBI WGS metagenome assembly OMGY01 (sample SAMN05578579, study PRJEB25193) | human gut metagenome | biome: Human Microbiome; feature: human-associated habitat; material: feces | host: Homo sapiens | place: USA:Birmingham | reverse complement strand
TTTGATGGCATACCCCTATATGGCAAAGAAAGTACCAAAGAAACCATTCAATTATTTGTTATGTCTTTATTTCTGAGAAGTAAAGTTTTTTGCTTTACGTATGTACATGTACGCTTACGCATAAACCCCCCTTAAACACCCCCCTTATAGCAAAATCTTTTTGATGGTTCCTTTGGTATTGTTACGTTTCGTCGTACAATAAAAATATGATTGCTCGTGAGTTCCAGTTTCTCCTCCGAAGTCTTTTATCACCCCGAAGGTTGGAGTTCACGAGCAACCTTGCTATGTGTTTGTATTCATTGCTATTTCATCCACTTATCGTATAACTTTCGATAAGCCTTCAGCAACTTTTCTCTCTTCCTTAAACAATACTGTACTTGTCCTTCAACCGTACCATCTACCCAACAGGCATTCTTCAAAACTACATCCCTATCTTTGGGCTTCATCCGATTAGCTCTGCCTACAAGGTTCAAGAAGCGTTCTTGCTTCTTTACTTCCCAATCAATCTTGGATAATACCCTTTGAGCCGTTTCAGAGTTCATTGTATATTCTTTTTGCTATTACATATAAATCTGCATATTTCTGATTATCTGCTAAACGAAGGTTCACTTGATAAAATCCAACATCTTCTGATTCATCATTCTTTGATGATACTTTGTCTGCTTGCTCCTTAGTTAGATTGATTGACCAAAATACTTCTTCGATAGGAGAAAGAAGGTTTTTGTATGAGGAATAAAGCCAACCTACCAACTCTCCATCAAACAATACCGCCTGAACTGATTTGTTAGGTTTGATTGATTCAGTTTCTCCGAAAGTCATACGTTTCATATCATCCCCAAATTACATAGTTTAGAAAATCTACTACACCGCTCCACCATTCTAATATCGGGAACATTACAAACCTTATAAATAGGATAGTCAACGTACCGTAGGTCATAAGTCTCCAATATCCTCTGTATTGTTCCTTCAGAACTCTTCTGCCGAAACGTCCGTCAATTGCATACAATATCTTTTTCATTATTTCTTGATTTTTGAGATTATTAACGTTGCTAACAATATAACTACCAAACATCCTACTCCGATAAGCGACTTGATTAAACAAGCGTTCATATAGGCTCGGAAACTTCCCCAAACTACTTCTATATAAATCCAGTTAGCTACTACCGCAACTACAAGGACTATGGCTGTAAAGACTATCCTTGTTTTCATAATTTACAATATTACAACATCGTCTTTGCTTATACCCAATTCCCAACAACGAATTTTTACAAAATCTAAATTCGGATTGGCATACAAAATAGCGTTGTCGGCTCTCCGAACTAACTGATGATAGAAGTTTGCTCCACTTGGATTATCATAGATGTAATCTATGTAATACTTTGATTCTGTTGCTTTCATATCTCTTTGTTTTAATTGTTATCTGGTACGAAGGTAGAAACTATTTCGCAAACGGCAAAATAAAAAGCGAAAAATCTTTGTAGAAATTTCGCTTTTAACTAAAAATGCCCAAAATTTAACGCTTTGCTATCAAATATACGGCTCTATGTTTTCCTCAAGCCAAGCCTTATCTTGGAACTTCTTTTTGTAGTCCTCAACTATTTTGTCTGCCTCTTCTTTCGTATCGGCTTCAAAACATTGAGAAGCAGGACACATCGTATTAGCATAAGCATCCATTTGTGCTTGCTTATTGTCGTACATTCTCACTCTCGCTATTTCGGGTGGGTATTTAGGAATGTCTGGATTGTTGCACTCCTCATCAGGCAATACTTCATATTTAGTGTACGCCATATAAACTCCGTAGATTTTGCTCATTTTCTTTTCCTCCAATATTCTTTGTCGCTATCCCAATAAATTCCCAAGTCATCAAGATACTTTTCTGCCTCTTCGTCTATCTCGGTGTAATTCCAATCAGTACCATCGTCTGGGTCTCCAAGATAATCGTTCAAATCAACACGGTCTTTCGGTATGGTCTGAACCTTCGGAGCTAAAATTTCAGGCTCTATGGTACTTCGTTCCCTCCGTACCTTCGGAACAGTATCATACGTCACACTTACAAGCTCATAGGTGACGTTTCTCCATACCTCCGAAGTATCTGTATCACTTACCTTCTCCCGATATGTTACTGCCCTTGGGTCTTTGCGTTCAAACCCTCCGTTACAGCTGGTAAGGAATAGGACTATTGCTAACAATACACCCAAGACTATCATAGTCAGACAACCGCCTAAACAAGTAGCTTTCGCCTCAAGCATAGGGTCAATGTTTTCATTCTCCTTCATAATCGTGAATTTTCAATCCGTTGATTACCTCGTAACCGTATTGGTGACGCAGAACGTCCTCAACCGCTTCTCTCTTCGGAGCGTCAACGATAAGATTTTTAACTTGTTTGATTTGTTCTTTACGGTTTTTGCTACCAAAGAACTTAACCTTGAATTTCTTCAAATTCGACATCTTGCGCTTGTTCTTTAATCTTGTTTAACATTATTCTTTGTTCTCTCGTAAACTTCTGACGTGGTACTTCGATTATTGTTATTTGTCCTTCTCTCGGCTCTTCTTTAATCTCTTGCTTTATTACATCTGTTCTTTCTTCGTTCTGAACTGGTTGGTAGCTGTTAATCTCGCAACTTGAGGCTATGATTAACATTAGCAACATAATCAATTTTCTCATCTTTACTTAATTTGGTGAAACACTCTACGGAGTATCCAATCAACTCCGCAATATATCATTATTCCCAACGCTCCGTGCATTACCAAAGAAGCAAAGAAACTGAGTAAAGTATATTCACCGTTCAGGTTCCAAGCATTGTACGCACAAAGCATTATCGCTACTACTATACCCATACATACCAGTATGTTGATAGCTTTTGCTATTTTATATTTCTTTTCCATTGTTATCCTCCTTTTCTTTGAACTCTTCAGGGTGTCGTCTCCGATACTCCTCAATGACTTTATAATTGTTTACTTTGATACCAAGCTCTTTTGCTATCTGCTCAAGCTCAGGCATCGCTTCTACTAATGTTTTGCTCATAATGATTTATTTGTTAATATTTCAATTGCTTTTGCAAGCGGTCATATAACTTTCCCATATTGTTAAAATTCAAAATCAATAAATACTTCCTTCGTTCCCTTAAACCAGTTCTCATGATTGATATCATCGAACTTCGTACATGAGAACTTCTTTTCAGAGCGTACATATTCACCTCTTAGCCAAACTGGAGCCTTCTCGCTCTCGGATAATCTGAAAAACTCTCCTTTCTTGAGCTTTGCTACGGTTGTTTTTGTCATACCAATTTAATTTACGATTGTTTGCTACTATTAACTTTGGGACAAAGATTGTACTTACAAGCTCCTCCTGCATTTCCTTCTCTGGTACAAACAGCTCTCTGTACCTTGTTAACATCCCTTGTCCATTTAAGGCTCGGACAGTCGTTTTGCTTTGCGTAGAAGGCTTTGACCTTCTTAGTATCGTTTTGGTTCATTTCTCGGACTTTTGTTTGTTATACAATATCGGATACACACTACCATAGAAGCCCATCTCAGAACAGATACTAACAACGGTTTCTTGGTTATATTCTCCCAAAGCCATGTACTCCTCTTCGGTTGGGTCTCGTTGTAAGGCAAGCTCCATAGTGATATCAACGTACTTGTCGCCTACCTTATTCCAAGCATGCTCTATTCCAAACGCTCCGCAGCAAGTCATCTTGCCTTCGACATATTTGACCTCTGGGTAGATATGAGAGAATAGAGTTGCGTTGCGATAACATTCCTTGACCTTCGGATTGACAAACCTCTTTATTGCCCTTATCTCGGTATCTGTAAACACCTCCGATAATCTTACAACCTCAATAGGTTTTGCGTCTTTTAGCATCTGACGGTAGAACTCCGCTTGTCTTCCTTCTTCTCCTATTAGCTTAGCAAAGGTGCGGAGTTCTACAATCAGGCTATTTTCTTTTGTTGCTATCATTACTTTACAAGTCCAACTGGTATGTACTCCATTCCGTATCTCTTCAGCATAGCAACTACGCTATCCCAATTACACGCTTTCTTATCACCTTCTGCGTTCTCAAAGAACTTATGGTCAGCGGTTACTCGGTAGCCTTTCATAACAAGTTTTAATGCTTCCTTTTGGGCTTCGCTCGGTTTCTTGTTGCCTCTCGCACTCTTAGAAGGTAAAGCAACGAACTCGTCAATTGTCAATTCCTTCGGAGCTTCTTTTTCAACCTTACCACCTTTGGCCACCTTTTTGTTTGTCTCCTTAGCAACAGCCTTCTTACTCACGGCTGCTTTTTTCGGCTCGGACTTCATTTCAGAAGTCGCTGCCTTGTCCGTTCTCTGACCTTGCTTCTTGTCGGCTGGATTGGTTCTCCAATCGAACTTTCCTTCAGCGTACTCAGTCCATACCCAAGTCGGGTGCTTCGGGTGAACGTCTCCCACTTTGCGGGCAGTTTTAGCCACCTTCGGTTCATCCTTCTTCTCTTCCTTCGCTTTCGGCTCTGCTTTCTTGCTATCAGCCTTCTTTGACTTAGCAGGGGCAGCTTTCTTCGTTTCCTTCTTCTCGGTTTTCGCCTTCGGAGCTTTCTCAGCCTTTTCTGCTTCTTTGACCGCTTTCTCCGCTGCTTTGCTTGCGTCTTCAAAATTCTTCAAACGACTGGCCAAGATATTCTGAAGGTCTTCATTCGTTACATCCTCGCTCTTGATATTCTTCAACTCGGCAAGATTATCCCAGTTGTTGAGAATATAGGTAGCAAGTTCTTTTGCTTCCTTTGCAGCAGGTCTTTTGCCTTTCGATAGGTTAGCCATCTTCACAGCTTTCAATTCGTTCAACTTCAAGATACGCTCGTCCATTACAGGAGCATCGAAGTTATCAACTGCGTTCGTTACACTCTTGCTGTCTTCCACCTTTACGGTCTTGTTTGCTTTTGTTGCCATATTCTTTGATTTATTTGATTGAGTTTTTACTTCTTGATTGTTATTAACCTTGCTACTTTCTACTTCATGAAGTCCAGCTTCTGTGAGTTCTCCATCGAAGTAGCTGTCTCCATTAGCGGTTAGCAACATACCTTTCTTAGCAAGGCTTCCAGTTGTTGCTGATACGCTTCGGATAGATTTACCAGTTTCTCTCGCTACGTCCTGAAGAATGAACTCAACTCCTGAATCACCTACCTTCTTTGCGTTAGCTACGATTGCTTCCAAAATTTCTCTTTCGTTCTTTGTTAATTCGATTGCTTTCATGACCTTGTATTTTTGATTGTTAAACTTATTTTGTTTCCAATTACAGTACGAAGGTACGAACTTCTTGCGAAACGGCAAAATTTTTTACCAATTATTTTTGGGAAAAGTTTAATTTTGGGCAATATTTAACTTTTGTTTAGCAAAATGAACATAAAAGACAATAAAAAAGCTCCGAACTTCACAGTCCAGAGCTTAATAGATTTTATTAACTTTTCAAAATAATTATGTAATGATTACAAGCATTCGCATTTCTTCTTCGGCAAGCTCTTTCGATTTATCGTGCTACTTATACCCTGAGTCTGTTCCTTGTTCTTGCTCCGTGTTACAAAATCGCCTTTCGCCCTCTGTTGTCCTCGCTTGGGCACGGATAATCATTACACTATAATAAACCTTGATTTATTTACTCCCTCGTTTCTTTAACCAATTGTCCATTGCCTCCCCAAACAACTTATCCTTTACATATAAGAACTCGTCAAACAAAGAAGCTGCCTGAGTACGGTCATATAGCTTCGGGTCAGCAAGACATTCCTTCAACGTCTTATATTTCGCAAACTCTTCCCTACTATCTACTTCAGGAATGTTGTATTGTATAAACTTTTGTATGTCCATAACTTTAACTGTTTAATAGATTATCATATTGCTTGTTTAACTCCCAAGCTGTTATTTGTAAGTCCTCTATTGACAAAGCTCCGTTACTGAATTGCTCCTCAAGTCTCCTTGCTTTATATTGAACGTACCAATTCAAATCTACAAACATAACGGACTTAGCAAGCCAACGCCCTTGGTCGTTTTCGATATACTGATAAATGAGTTGACATATCTTTACTTTCTCCAACGGTACTACGATACTAACAGCGTAGCCAAGCTCAAGGAAGTTGTTTGCTATCTTATCATCCCATTTATCTATCCGTGAGAAGTAATGTTTGTAGAATGGTTTAACGGTACACATCATTTACATGCCTTTTACAATGATTTATTTCTTCGTCTTTATCTCTTTACCATACGGCTTATCTTTATTCTTGCGTTGCCCAGCCTTCGTCTTGCTCGGTGGTATCTTGTCTTTACCTCGTCCGTTCGTACTACGGTTTATTGGAGTTTCATCCTCCGCAACAGGTCTTTTCCTTTCGGCTTCTGCGTCCCATCCTGCCTGACGTGCTTCCATATCTTGCTTTTGCTTGCGTATCTTAGACAAGAACAAGTCTTTGACATTTGTAGCTGAGGAGTGTTCCGCTTCGGTAACATCTTCTGCCTTGACATCCATTACCTCTCGTCCAGCAGTACGTTCTATCATAGCAAAATCGTAGGCTGAATTGGAAGGATAGCTCATTTCAGCATTCTCGTCATAGTCTCCCGATATATCGACAAACTTCGCATAGTAGCTATTATGTAAACCAGCAACCAATTTCTTCGGGTCATAGTTCATACGTGCTGCTACACGCCCCAAGATAATCTCTTTGAGGTTTATTGTTTTGAGTATTTCCTTCTGAATATGATTTTGGATTGTTACTTCGATATTGACATCAACTACTCCGTTTATATTGAGAATGTCTCCTTCTGCTTCCTTGCGTATTTGCTCCAAGGTACGAAGCATTGCGTTGTAAGAGTCAATTGAATTGAGAGCAATATACTTATTCTTCATTTTAGAATACATCCAAGCAAGCTCTTCCAATCTCGGTCTTTTGTTATACAACCGTACATCTGCTACTCGGTTTCGGAACTCTTCACGCTTTCGCTCTATCTCAACGATATGCTTCTTCAGTATTCCCTTGACATCATCCTCGTTGACAATTACTCCGTTATCCTCGCCCATTATCTTTACAACCTCCGCTACGGTAAACATACGCCCAAGGAGCTCAATAATATCCTCCTCAAACGGACTGAGTTTATATACGGCTAATTCATCCTTGCTCTTTCCTCCATACCTTCCTGCTCTCCCAAAGGCAAGAGACTTTGCGGTACTTATCTTAGCTCGGAGCTGATTATACTTTCTCTTGAGTTCCAATATGTCCTCTTGCTCCTTGCTACTGAGATGTTCTATATGTTTTGCCAACCTATGAGGTAACATTCCAATATTGATTTCGTCTCCTTCACTACTTATATAGATAGTGTTACGAATTCTTGGATGTTTCTCCAAGGCAAGCATCTTCTTATACTCCGTTGGGTTTACTACGCCCTCTGGAATAGTTATTTGTTTACTCTTATCCATTTCTATTTACGATTACAATTCATTACTATACTTATAATTGCGTATCAAGTCTTATTGGCTGCGCTTCTCTTCGCTTTCACTGCTTTTTTCTTCAAGCGCAATTTTTCTACTCTTAATACACAAATAGGGTATTGTTTGCCTTGGTCTGGGTAGTCGGATATTTTGGTCACTCGGAACTCTTTTTGTTTATCCATAAATGTCAATATCTTTCTCTTACCCATTAGCGAATATATAAATATGCGAAAAGACAAAAACGTATCTTCTTTCAATTCTACATTCTCGTCTCTTAGCAATAAATTATCTTCAAGCTCCTTCAGTGTCATTTCTTTTCCTTTACAAAATTTAACAAGTTATCAAGAAAGTTTGTCAAGTCCTCTTCATCTTCTTCTTCTGATAGCTCAAGACTTCTCACGCTCTCGGAATTATCGCAATAATGGGTTGGACTATCTATATCATTAGAACTCTTCCAAAAGCTCGCTTGCTGAATAACAAGGTCGCAAATCTGTTTTTGTTTATCGGTTGCTTTCATATTACACACTCACTTCTTTTTATATAGTTTTCAAATCTCTTTCCGTACTTCTCATAATAATCCATGAGTTGCCTGATTCGATAGTCTGGTACTCGTTCTTGAGGACTTCGTTCCATTTGTCTATCTTCGCAAGTTTCAATTGGAGTATCAAAGAAACTTTTGACCTCAACTTTTACCGTTTCCCAATCGGATTGTTCTATGGCTGCTACTATAAGCTCTGCTGCCGAAGTATATATGTTAGTATCATCAACTACAACGTCAAATCCAAAGTTTAGAGCGTTTGTTATCATATCTCGCTCCATTCCCTTCACAAACTCTTCGGTCAAAGTATTATATGTTATAGCAAGCATCTTCCTTATGTCGTCTCGGTTTACTCTTACCGCAGGATTGAAGATATTGCGTTGAACATAATCTTTCGCCCAAGTAGTTTTACCTGACCCTGGCAGACCTCTACAAATTATTATCTTAGGCATCAATATAAATCTTCACTTGTTAATACTCCTCCAATTATCTTATCAACTTGCCCTGCGGCTCTTGCTATCTCCAATCCTTCCTCTCTTGTCACGAAACGTCCTTTGGAAGTGTAGAAGCCTTGGTCATTCGGGTTGCGTGATACTTCCTTCCCAAATCGGTGCATTATATCTGGATGTCTCCAACCCAATTCTATTTTGTAGATGTCGTGGAATTGTTCCCAATATACTTTCGGGCAATCTCTCGGCTCTACTCTACGAATTGCTGCACAAAGCAGATATTCTTTGCTATTGTCCATATCAATATATTTTACCCTCCGCACCTAACATTTTCAGATTATCCTCAATATATCGGTTTGCCTCTTTCCATTCTTCTTCGTCTGACAAAAGAAGGTAGTTAAATTCAGCCGACAATTGACGTCTTAGCTCTTGGTAAGCAAGATAATTAGCAGAAGTATTTTGCTTGAATTCAAAATCATTCATATTGCTTACCAATTCTTTTACTCTTTCCAACCCTCGCTTCGGCATTGTTACAAATTGTCCTGACGGTATTACCATTTGTTGCATATCAAAACCTCATCTTTCCTTTACGTTGTTTCTTAATCGAAGTCAAATGGTATTGCCCGCAATATTCGCACTTGTACCATTTCGTTCCTCCTTTATGTTTCTTCTTTAATAACTTTGTGGCTCTTTCCGCATCTTCTGCCGTTGGATAAGATAGCTTGCCTGTATGACAAGTAGTCGGTACTTGCTTAATCTTTACTTTCGGTCTGCTTTTATCAATAATCGGCTCGGATAACGGAAACAACGGTTCACCCAGTATCTTTTCTTTATCAAGTCGTTTCATGTTACTCTACCATATACTCAATATTTTGAGATGTTCGTCAATATACTGATTAGCTTCTTGGTATTCCTCCCAACTTTCGTATCGGAGACGGTTGAATGCTTCTTTCAGTTGTTTCTTGTATTCTTGGTAAGCAATACGATTATCTTTGGTATCGAATTTGAATTCAAAGTCGTTCATTTTGCTTAACAAACCTTTTATTCTATCAAGAGTTGTCTCTGTTCGTACCGTTACATAAATTTCCATATATTGCTTTCTCCTTCATTACTCCATTTATCTTACGAATATAATGTATGCCGTCATCGCAATAATCAATTTCTTCTCCCTCCTTCTCCAATAATTCTGCGCACCATTCATTCGGGTGAGCTTCCATGCCGTGCTTAACTAACCAATGTTCAATCGCATCGCTTGCTTCGCACCAATATTGCTCCTCTTTATCGGATAAACAATTCAAGAGAATTTCAACCAACGCTTTCTTTCCCTCTCTCGTACCATCGCAACCGCACATTATAACCTTCTTACCAACGTGAGTTTCTTTGTGAATCATTACACATTTCAGTTTCCCATTTTGTAGGCACGTATGCCACGTTGTATTCGGTTTTGATAATAAGTCTAACGGTTGATAAAGAAAACCGCCCGCAACGCTCCTATATGAGTTTACAAGCACGTTATAAACGTCTTTTAATGCGTTTTCTTTCGTAGCTCGGTCTGAGAAGGTCGTCAGGTTCATCTGTTGCCCCCCCCCTTGCTTGTTCTACCATACGTTCCATGAATTCTTTCTTGCTAACTATGAAGTGGTCAGAACCAAGTTCTTTTCTCCTACCTCGTACTGGATAAGCGTTCTTGAATAGGTGTACGAACTCTTCATCAACAATTACTTCTTTTTCGGATAAACCAAGTTCAACTTCCATTCTTGGATGATTATGAAGTCGGTGAGGTCTTTTAGCTGGTATGAACTCTATGCTTGCTTCAGGGTCAATTACTGTTATCGGTTGAGAACTTCTCGCCCACTTCTCCCATTCTGCTTTGAACTCTTCAAGTTTCTCTTTCGACATCGAAGGAAGTTTCAAAATAGCAACTCCGTTTCCGTCAGGCTCCTGAACGTGAGGCCAAAGGTTACATCTACGCATAAACTCCTCAACCTCTCTACGATTAGCAGGTTGCCATTGTTCTCCCATATCGTCTATTATTACACAAGAAGGTCTTAAACCATCCAAATCTCTTGGTAATATAGGTTCATTCAAATACTCTCTTCGGAACTCTTCTTGAGACTTTGAACGCTTCATCTTTTCTTCAAAACTATTCATTGGATTGATACCTTTATGTATCCATTCCATTTGACGCTTCATAGCAAGTTCCATGTTGCGTTTATGATTTCTTCTTACTTCTCGGAGTATATGGCGAACAAGACGTTTTGTCCATTTATTTATCTTGACACCTTCTTTGAGTTTTACTCTCGAATTTTGAGTAAACATCATCTTAGAAGGACTAAATGGATTTGGTTCCATTTTAATAGAAGGTTGAGAAGTCTCTAAACAATCAACCTTGCGCAACTCTTTCTTGAGCTTTCTCGGAACTTTATTTTTCATGGTCAAACTCTTCTGGGATTATTAAATTAGCAGGCAATCCTCTACCTTCCCACGGTACTGGATTGTAGCTATCAACTACCTTCCAAAATATCCGTTTCACTTCCTCTGCATTCCAACCAGCAATTCCGCAACCTATCTTCGTCAGATAGAACGTCAGTTGTTGATTATTCAATACAAAGTCTATGAACTTGTCAATACTCGCTTCCAATGCAATCTCCGATACTTTCTCCATGTTCTCATCCAAAGTCGGAATAGCATAAGAGCGTCCAGTCAATCCTTCGCTTTCGCCCCACGTTGCTTCAAAATTCTCGTAGGCTATGCGGGCAGCTCCTCCCATGTGAGCTCCATTCATATTGGAACCAAAGACAAATATCTCGTCTGGTTTCAATTCGTCAATCCTTTCGGGTGTAAATTTCCGTGCCATAACTTTACAATTTAATGTTTTGTATTTAATAACTTTGTAAAAATAAAAGAAGAATGCCTTGCGACACCCTCCTCTCACAACAAAACGTCAAGAATATGGAAACATTATCAAACTCCAAACTTAGTGTATATCATTTGCAAAGTCTGGTCAATGGATGCTTGAGCTGATTGAAGGTCGTAAGTCTCGGATCTTGCACTGATTTGCTGAACTCTTACAGCGGCATCTGACAAGGCTGAAGACATAGCGGTGATAATCGTTCGGTTGCTCACTCGCTTCTTCATATCGGGCATCATTACATAGTATTCAGCAGTATATCCTACTCCACCCGATACTTTGGTCACTTCGCCATTGGGACTTACATTCTTAGATACTACCAATTCAACGTCAGAAGGACTTATTGCCGTTGCGTTGTCTTCTCCTACTTCGGTAACTTTATATTCAGCAACCAGCTTTCCCATAGATACGGCAACAATTTCCATATCTACTTCAAGAACAGCTGGAATGAACTTGTACTCAAAGTCGCTTTTCTCCCTTGTGAACGGCTCTACATTCGGGTCATCTACTTCGGTTGCTCTCTTGTATTGAACGGCTTCAACCCATGTTCCGTCCAGAGTTGATTTCATCTTCGTGAAACCTACAACTACATATTCATTGCCCTTGTAGCAATAGTGTTTATCTTTTGCTATCATATCTTTGTAATGCAAATTGTTTGTAATCTTCAAGTTCTCGTTCCTCTTTATCGGATAACCTGCACCATTTCTTTTGTGAATCATACAAGTTATCATATTCCTTTCTTTCAGGCTGATGTGACCAAGAAGGAGTATCAATCTCCATTTCATACTCAACCAGCTCCCAATCGCTATCTTTGTAGTATCGGTGAATGCTTATCAAGTATTTCATTTTCTTGATATCAAGAAGCGTTTGACCTCTCCAAGCGTACTCTGGATAACAAGACGTTGATAAGCCGTCATCATGACTTGGAGAAATAAGATGCTGAATATATTCATATCCTTCTCCGCTTGTTCTTTCTCTTCTGAAAAGATAGAACGTGTCTTTGTGTTTCGCTGGTTTGTCCATCACTTCTTACATTTATCAGGTTTCTTGCCCTTGTCGCCTTTCTTATCTACTTTGGGAACTGGTATGAACTTTCTCGGAGCTTTACCAATATCCTCTTTGCCTTTGTTAAACTCATCATCGTGAGCCTTCTTTCCAATATCTTCCATAATGTTTCTATTTTTGAATAATAACTCTGCGTGGTAACCCACCCTTTCTCCATCCTCTTGGTATCGGTTTATCTTTCGGGTGCATCTTACTTGCATTGCCGTTATTTATAAGAAACTTACCAAAATTAGGAGACTTTTCTCCCAACAAAATTCCTTTATGACTATCAGATAACTTCTGTCTGAATTCATCACTCGAACATTTTGCTTTTACTCCTTCTCTTATTCTTTGTTTAGTTTCTTCAGACAGTTTAACTCCCTTCCTTGGACTTTGTCTTCCTTTTGCTTTATTTGCTATTTTACGTCTTGTTTCCTCACTCTGTTTCTTTCCGTACATCGGATTGTTTCTTGGGTCTTTGAATAGTCTTTTCATTGATTTGCTAACTTTCAATCTAACTTCCTTCAAAGACATAGGATTACATTCAGCTACCGAACCATTCAATATATTGTAACCAATATCATCGTTTCTTGATTGATACTTTGTTATAAAGAACTCCTCAAGAAAGTTTATAAGAGCAATATCAAATACTGTAACTTTACAAATAATATCTCGTTTGAAGTTATCAGCTCCATATTTATTCAAAGCTCTTTCAAACTTCGGTTTTCCACTTCCTATATACCAAGGGTCAAGAGTTTTCTGACTCTTAACAAAGTGTTGTCCAATGTATATCTTTCCGTTGACTAAACAAGTTGTTTTGTAAATAATAGCATAAACTTTCATAACACAATCTTACTTTTAATATCTTCCAAGAAAGTAGAACTGTAAACCTTTATCAAAGTATGTTTAGCTCTGGTGGTTGCGACATACTTCAAATTCATTTCTTGTTCTATCTGCCACGGTTGAGTGGCATACTTTGAAGGTATTATATCTGGAAGTAAGAAAAAGACACGTTCATTCTCCAAGCCTTTCGCCTTATGAATAGTAGATAACATTATGCCTTTAATATCATCGCTAAAAATGTTGTTAATTAGCTTCTTCAATTCGGCTACACTTTCAACCTCCTCGCAAAGACATTCAATAACTTCTATCTTTTGTTGAAGCACTTCCATCTTTGGGTGTAGGCTCGGTTTCCGTACTCCTCGTTTCTCCAGCTTTCTCAATAGATTATTCTTTTCAACCTCAAGCATAGAGAACAAGCCGTTGATTGTTTTAGCTCCTGTTTTGCTTATCAGTCCAAGAATACCCTCGCCAATCTCCTTTCCTCGTATCTTTGATTTGATTTTGTTTTTCATTAACCAAAGATAAGTTTGTACCAACGGCTTCAAATTTCGACAAAGTATCCAATCACCTTGTTCTATCTCGGTCAGACTTCCATCCTTGACTGTTCCTTCTTCGGCATTCGGAGCGTATGATATTTCAGGCACTATCCTCTGAGCTTCCTTCACGATATTAACAGCACACCGATAAGACACGCTCAAAGGCAGTTTAATTGCTTGCCCGTTAATGTTCGCCAGTCGTTCGTAACTTTCTGCGTCAGCTCCTGCGAAGCCGTATATTGCTTGCCTTTTGTCTCCTACAGTCACCAGCCTTCCTTTTCGGTTCAAGCAATTCTTTATGAACTGGTGTTGGCATATTGAGAAGTCTTGACTTTCATCGCAAAACACATAGTCATACTTTCTGAAACGTATCGAAGGGTCAGTCACAGGAACATATATCATATCCATGAAGTCAAATTGCCCCTTATCCTTAATCAGAAGCTCAAATGCTTTCATAGCAACTTTTACCTCCGTTTCTCCGATATTCAAATCATAGTGTTCGGATAGCTCATTGATTGCTTCTTCGGTATTCTCACAAAGATTACAACGCATGAGGTCAAGTATCTTCGGTATGATGAAATAGTACCAACCTCGCTTCTGTTCAGGAATATCCTCAAAGCCTTTCAACGCTCGCTCGGTTTTAGCAATTCCTTTATTTGGATTCATCTTCACTCTTCCTCCGTATCGGCTCAATATCGAACGCCAACCGCAAGAATGTATAGTCATGATTTCAACATCTCTTCGTTTGTTTCGCTCCTTTAACTCATCAATGATTGAGTTATTAAAAGCAAGGAACAGGGAACTGGCATCGTTCGGAATGTAATTCAATAGTTCCAATAATACCGTAGTTTTCCCTGAACCTGCAACCGCTGAAATGTTGATATCTTTCTTTGTCTTTTGGAATACTTTATAAATTGTTGTTTGATATCTACTCGGTTTCATTCTCTTTACAGTTTCTTTGTACCATTCGGAGCTGCCCACTTGAACCAAGTTGCGCTCTTCGTGAACTCGCAACGCACCAAAACTCCTTCTTCCATTACTCGGTTGAATAACGACATAAAGTTTGTTCTGTTAGAGCACATCGCTGCATTCTTAGTAAGAAACTCTGTTATATTCACGCCCTCTACTGTATTAAAGTCAATAGATTGGGCTGTATTGAAATACCCTTCTTGCCATTTATATACGGCAAAAAACAAGAACTCTTCCTTGTTAGGAGTACACACTTGAAGGATTGTATTGCCTTCCAATACCAGCTGTTCGATAGCCTTTTGATAAATGTTGACTTCCATATTAAATTTCTCCTTTCTCTTGAGATGTTGTTAATACTTCTTTTATTTTTTTCAGACAACGTGAATATTGTCCATTCGTTACTTCTGGATTTTCCTTCAAGAACTCGGAAGTTTTTTGACCCAACATTCTTGAACGACATATCCGCTTTTCTAATTCATCCAAACCAAGATGCTCCATTAAAAGCTCCGTTGTATCAGGCTCCCGATAATCGTGAAAACCTTTATTCACTGCCTCCAACGCTTCTGAAATTTCTACATGTCCATTGCTCCTCTGTAACTCCTTCTGATAATCTCGGTAAAAATTTCTTGACAGAGACTTATTGAAATAGAAATAAAAATTGTAGTTGCCTTTGATTATATATTTTTCTAAACATTTGTCAAAGATGATATAACAATCAGCAACCAATTCATCTCTGTCGGGCATGTCCTTCACTTCGGTATTGTTAAGCAGATTGAGATAATTGGCAATGTTTTTCTTGACAATATCTTTCATCATTTTGAATACCAAATTCTTATACGCCTTGACTCGCTTCTCGTTTGGTGAGTATCTGATTATCGCAATCCACTTATTGACAAGTTTTGCTTTGTAATGATAATCGGCTTTGAAGTACATGCTCTCTAATCTCATATCATCAACTTTTACTTGCTTCTTTGAAATTCTTTACTGTCTCGTGCAGTTGATGTTCCTTGAAAGGTTTGATTTCTTTCTCGTAATGGTCATGAGAACGTTTCTTCAACATCGCTCTTTTATCTTCGGGTGAAGCACTTGAATACTTAGCAATGTCGATATTTTTCTGACTGAGAGGAATGTCCTTGTTTGGGTTGATTTCCTCTCGTACTTGTCCGCAACAAGGACAAGGAGCGTTGTTGCTTTGAAGATGTCCATTGACTATACGATAGGTGTTTGAATAGTATTCATCTTCAACGCCCTTTCGCTTACACTCTTCATTTTTACAAATAAATTTTACCATATCTATCTTCGTTTTTCAGTTATTCTCGCATACTCCAAAATCAAAAGAGCGTCTGAAACTCTCATCCAATCTTGTTTTGTTTTCAAGTTGAACTTCGCTCCCACGCTCGGATAAAGTTGTTGAGCACGTTCTTTCAGTTTAGTCTTCCACTGCGTCGTGGTTTTCTTACCTTTCGTGCCCAATTGTAGCTCCTTCTGCCACTTCTGAGGAGTAACCTCCATAGTAGGTATCTTTCTGCATAAAAGAGCCATTTCCAAGTGACCAAAACCCTTTCCGAAATTAAACATTGAGCTGCCTCCCATTCCTGGCAATCCTCCTACCTTTTCCAAGTAGCATGTAGCATTCTTCTGATACTTCGTGATAAAGTTCAATAAGTCCTGAGGAGTTTCAGGCATATGAGTCACCATTATTATCTCGTTTCGTTCAAGCGAAAACACTACAATCCCACCTTCTTTGCCAGGGTCAATTGTAATTAACTTCTTGTCTTTTATGTATTTTATCCATTCGTTATTTTCCATCTATAATAAAAGTTTACACCGTTCATATTATCTCTAATAAACTTTGAGAAGTTTACACGTATCGGCTGACATCCTTCTCCTTAACCACGTAGAGTGTGTTCTCATTGTTGAAAGACTCACTAACATTTTGGGTTATCACCAAAATAGTAATACCCATTTTTTCAAAGATTTTGATGATATTTTCTTGACCCTTGCTATCCATTCCATGGAAGCATTCGTCAAAGCAAAGAAGGTTCAATCCACGTCCGTTCGTGGATAGATTTATGAGGTGCTGAATTCCAAGAACTCCTGCCAACGTTACACGTCCTCTTTCTCCTCCTGACTTAGCCAAGAATTGTTCAGCGGTAACTCCGTCATTCAAAACAAACACATCAATCTTTTCTCTCACCTCACCTGATTTCAAAATGGTAAATCCATTGATGAGTACGGATATATCAACACCGAACTTTCTCAAATAGCTGTTCGTGATACCTTCGATTATTTTGATTGATTTGTTCGCAAGATAAGTCATGAACCCCGAACGTCCCATATTGAACTGCCAGAACTTGATTGTCTCCATCTCTTCACTGATTGGTAAGAGCTGTTTGGTCAACTTCTCTATCTCGGTATCACATTCCCCGATACGCTGGTTGAGACTGTTTAACAATTTGTCGTCCTTCTTGCGTTTCTTGATAGCTTTCTTCTCAGTTTCCCATTTCTCTATTTTTACAAGAAGGTCGGCACGGTCTTGAGTCTTGTTCTTTATTTTACGTTCATAACCGCTTTTCTCCTCCTCAATCTCTCCAACAAGTTCTTCGGCTCGCTCGGCTTCCTTTATCTTCTTATTGAGATTTTTGAGTTTAGTTTCTTTTGCCTCATATTTCTTGGTTTGTTTCTTAATCTCGCTTTGAGCTTCGTCAAGTAATGACTTTGTATCTTCAACCGACAAATCCAACTCTGACTCGTGTATAAATTCATGAGAACAATTAGGACAAGTTATGGTATCTTCAAGCTCTGCTTTGAGCTTCTTCTCCATTCTCTTATTCTCGGACAATTCTGAATCAAGCTCCTCCATTTCTTCTTTGAGCTTCTTTCGGTCTTTCTTCAGTTGAGTAGTATCTTCAACCGTTATCGCTTGAATTTGTTCTTCTCTTGTTTTGACCGCTTTCTTCCACTTCTCCAAGTTACCGTCAATTTCACCAATCTCTTCTTCGGCTTCGCTTATCTTTTCGGATAGCTCGTTCAACTCTTCTTCGGTATTATCATTAGCAAGCACTTCTTCTCTTTGCTCCACCAATAACTCCTTCTTATCCGATAACTTACCTATCTCATCATCAATCTCCTTGTATTCGGCATTCTTTTCTTTGTAACGCAAATCAAGTTCTTCAATGACTGGGTTAATCATATCAGCAGAAGTAATACGGTTCATGATTTCTTTCTTCTCGCTATCACTGGCGGTAAAGAACGTGTACCGATTATCTTGACTGATTATGAAGTATCTTAGCAAGTCCTCACGGCTTATTCCGATAAGCTCAAGAACACGCTTGTTTGCTTCGTTTACCGATACAACTTGTTTATTCAACTTGTCGTTTTCCCATATCTCAATCTTTGCTGACTTATTCCCCCGAAAGAATTGACGACTGATACGGAGCTTCATTTTCAATACAGGATTGTAAAGATGAAATACAATGCGACAATCTTCCTCATCCCGATTGATGAAACTATCTTTCTTGATAGCTCGTAGGCTCTCATTGGTAAGAGCTATACAGATTGCTTCAAACAACGTTGTTTTACCAGCTCCGTTATTCTCTAAATTTCGGTCAGTTTGGTTACTTCCGAAAATCATTACGCATTTATTTTGCTTGAACTCATAAATTGATTCTTTATGAGCAAACAAATTGTACATTTCTATTTTTTCTGGGTTCCACATATCATTCCTTTTATCCATCCTTTTGGGATAGGCTCGTCAATTTTACCTCTTTTATTTACAACTCCATTGTTTATCCATATAAACCTTGAACCGTACATGGGATTACCTTTACCTAAATACTTCTGCTTTTTCTTCTCGCTTAGAATTTTCTTTGTTTCATCAGAATGAGTTTTACCAATTCTTGGATGACCATTGATTTTGTAAGTACGTTTCAGACTGTTAGACAATTGAATCCTTGAATTATCGCTCCATTTTCTACGATACATAGGATTATTAGCACCTCTCAATCCTCCTCGCTCCTTTATCTTAGCTCTTATCTTCTCTCGAACTTCAGGTGCCTTAGCAGGATTGTATTCACTGGTATTAACATCTCCTTTTGCTATATTGTAACCGATACTACGAATGTATGATTTATGCTTAACAATATAGACATGTTCCCAAACTCTCAACTCATGAAGTGAATAACAAAGTCTCAATATCTTTCGTTTGAAGTTTTCTTTGCCGTACTTCTTAACGGCTCGTTTGAAAAGCGTTCCCGAACCAATGTAACTCTTCTGACCGTTCAATTCATGCTTACCAATGTATATCTTGTTATTCACAAGGCAAGTAGTCAAATAAATATATCCGATAGGTTTCATATCTTTGTATTATTTTACTACTATATAACTGTAAGTTTGAAGCTAAATTCTTTTTATCAAAGATAATCCATATGTAAGTTTTTTACCAGATATTTGATTTTCACTACAAAATTTGATAAAGTCCTTTCGGATAGTCTTTGAGTCAAATTCAAGAATACTATCAGATTCAGACAATTCAATTGCTTCTCTTTCCTCTACGCTTTGGAACTTGCAATCTATGCCATATTTTCCTTGTATCTCGGCAATGTTTATCTTTTGACAATCTACCTTCTTACCAGTGAATACAAATCTGATATGGTCATACTCTTCGCCTTCGTACTTTTCCAAAAGGTTCATCAAAGTCTCCTTGTCGTTAGCATCAATCACTTCCTTGATATACTTCGGAAACTTAGAAGGAAGGAACTTGGTTGAGCCGTTGTTGAATATGACCGTGAAACCCTTATCAGTGATATTCTCTCCGTAATTGTTTTGATAAGCAGAACCAGTATATATAACATTATCCGCTAACTTAGAAGCATTATGGTAATGTCCAATCAATACCTTCGTCCAACTCTCAAACATCGAAGGTTTGATAATGGAAGATACTCTTGACCCATCGTTGTTTACTACTCCGTCAAACCCTGAATGAGTTATCAAGAATAATGGCCAAGTATCGTCTATGTCGTGGTCAATGAGGTTTTCCTCAATTTGCGCCAAAACTTTTTCATATTCTGCCAGCCACTTATCATCCTTGAAATAAGGAATAAAAGCAACAACGCAGCCATCAATAAACTTGCGAACACCACTACGATAAAGATTAACACAAGGCTCACTATACACGTCCAAATAACTCTTTTCATCATCACTATCTGTTTTATCATGGTTGCCTGGAATGACGTGCAATTCAATATCCTCTTCGGATAACATAACCAGTATTTCTTTCCAATCGGTCAAGCATTGTAACGGCTGCCCCGAACGGTTAGTGAATACGTCTCCACCGCAGAATATACGGTTTGTGTTATACTCCCGACAAAGACTGATGAGCTGACGAAAAATATCTTTCACCAACTCACCGTTGTCCTTATCAAGATGAACGTCATTTACAAGTATTCCAATTGCTTGTTTCTTCATAAATTCACATTTTCCTTATAAACGCTGTTAATCGTCATCCTCCTCTTCAAGTCCGTTAGCCAGAGACTTCTTCAAATCAACCAAATCGTTCTGCATAGACTTCTTGATTTTGTTATGAAGAACTACCAACAATTTGTTATGGTCATAGTAATGTTTGAAAAATTCTCTCGGAGAACTCCACGTCAGCTTTCCGTTCAAAAAGCTCATTTTCTTTGCTCCTTCTTTCTTGATTATTCCCATCTCGCAACCATAGTCAATATCCTCTTGAGATAAGATTATACCATAACCAAGCAGTATGCGTATATCGGTTTTCTTTCGGCTTCCAAAGTCATTCTTCACAACCTTCACTTCGGTTATCTGAGCAACTTCTACATCGTCAATCTTTTCGTGCTTGATTAGCTTCATAGACAAACGAATAGTAGGCATAAGCTCAACCCATTCCCCTCCTGTACTCTTTCGGGTAGTTATACCCATAGTGCTTTGTTCGTACTGGTGATTCAGCATTACAAAGTGCATTATATGGGTGTACATTTCGGACATGATAGACTTCGCAAACTTCTTAGCTTCTTTCGCAAAAGCCATCATCTTCTCGTTCTTCAACTCAATGTCTTCAACCTCTGAACCTTTCTGAAGCTCCTTCTCCAAACGCTTGGTATTTTCTTCCATAGTATCAAGCTCGGACTTCGACAAAGTTGCTCCCAAACTATCCCAAAGAAAGAAGAACTTGGGCTTCATCTTCTCGGCTTTCAATACCTCATCAGCATCCATAACAAGTTTCTTAACCTGCATGAACATTGCTTCAACATATTTAACCTTAATGATGATTATTCTATGAACGGGCAATCCAAGCTGTAATGCGTAGTCTTTGTTATCTCGGTTTTCACTGGAAAGGATAACAGCAATACCATCCTCTGGATTTTCTTGAAGAAAGTATTTCATAGCCATAAGTCCCAACGTAGTTTTACCACTACGGCTCTTGCCTGCTATCTCTATGATACCAGTCGGTAGTCCGAAGGTACGAAGGTTGTAATCAAGCGTAGGACTGCCTGTATGTGCCCAGCTCTTCACGTCTTTGAATCCGTCCTTATCGGAGAACTTAATAACATCTTCAGAGTTGAACTTGTCTACAATTTTATCAATAATACTTTTAGTTTTTGCCATAAACTTTTTGCTTTATATGAAATAAGCCAACGATATATTTCAACCGCTGGCTTATCTCGTTGTTAACAATATGAAAGTAGATGAAATTATTTACCAGCAAGTTTCTTCTTGATGTCTTTCAGGGAAACTTTGCTTTTTGGTGCTTCCTCCTCTTCTTCGTCATCCTCTTCCTCAGAGTCATCGCCACCCATAGCTTCTCGGATAGCTTCACGCAGGTCATCATCCGTCATAGACTTCTTAACCGATACTTCCAAGTCATTTTCCTTGATGTACTTTTTCAGTTCAGTTCTGTCCATGTCGTCCAAGCCATCGTCTTCAGCTTCATCTGAATCATCCTCTTCTTCATCGTCTGCTTCCTCAGGCTCCTCGTCATCTTCTTCCTCCTCCTCTTCTTCTACCTTCTTGGTAGCTTTCTTAGCAGGAGCTTTCGCTGACTTTTTCTTGGGTTTTTCTTCCTCCTCTTCTTCGTCATCGGAGTCATCATCACCCTCGTCCTCATCTTCTTCCTCAACTACCTTTTTGGTAACTTTCTTGGAAGTTTTCTTTTTGGACGGTTTGTCATCTTCTTCCTCCTCTTCGCCATCATACTGGGCTTTGATTTCCTCAACGTGTTCCAGCCAAGCATCGTCCTCGAACAGTTCCATTTCATGTTCTTCATCGAAGTTCTGCAATCCTTCCAACGCTTTCTCAAAGTCTCTCATACCGTATTTCGGCAGTACTTCGGTAAGCGGTTTCAGAGTCATGAAATACTCAATTTCCTCATCGGTAAGCGGTCTGGCTGATACCTTCTTCGGGAATGATACTTCATAGTAGTTTTCGCCCTTTTTCTTGTTTGGGTTTTTCATGTACTTAACCAAGATAGGCAGACCTTCATCTGGGTCGGTGAACGGGTCAACTTCAATAGCTTCATCCTCATCTTCGGAGAACGCCAGCTTGTTCATCGCATCCCGAACCATTTTCTTGAACTCCCACAACTTAGCACGCAACTCTTCGTCAGCCGTAACTTGTGCAGCGTAGCATAACCAAGTGTAAGAAGGATTGAGGCTGTTTTGGTTCTGACCAGTGCCTGTAAGAGCGTCCAATTTGTCCGCATCTTTCGCCCATTTCTTCTTGGCGAATTTCACATACTCCTCTACCAAATCCCACTTCGTACCTCCGTGAACCTTAGAGTCAAGCACCGTAGTACGTCTTGGGTCTCCATCCCTACCAGCAACGGTAAGCCAGTAACACTTCTTTGGAATATAGAAGTCTTCAACACCAGGGTGAGCTGGGAATATACGAATTTTCAACGTTTTGCCGTCTTCCAAATTCAGATACTCGTTGCTACCAACTCCTACCATTTCATTGTCTTCATCGACACGCTTTTTCAGCTTTTTAATCGGAGTTGCTTTCAACTGTGAACGCAAACCTCCACTTGAACTTTTCTTTGCCATTTTTGTAATCTACAATTTATTGTTAATCAATCAATTTTTTCGTTCTTTTTATTAAAACGTTGTTCACTCTCCCTTCGATAACCGAATCAGCAATATCACCTTGCTGAACTGTAAGAGAAAGTTTGTCCAGCTTCTCGCTCTTATCTTTGGCTGACCAAAAGATTGAGTTGATATAGTCTCTTGTTTTCTGAACCTCAATGAACTTCTTTCTCATCGCTTGGTAAGCCTTGTTGCCTACAACCGCATTATTGAGAGCTTCGACAGTAGGAGCTTTGCCGTTATTTTCGGCTGCTAATTCACTTCTCAATCTCTCTTTGGTTTTAGCTTCAAACACTTCCAAGTTGAGTTTAGCTTCTGCGACTTGAGATTCAGCTTCAGCAAGTAATTGACCAAAACGGTTTACAATTACTGGGAAGGTGATAAATTCTCCGATAAGGTTTGAATAATCAATCTTCAACAAAGAGTCAATATCCATGTCCTCATCAAAGCTGTCAAATAACAACTTGTAAGTTTTACCACCAATTGTAATGAGTTTCTTGTTCATCGTTTTACTCCTTTTCGTTTTCTTCGGCTTTCAAGATATGGAGCCCAATCACCGCATATCCGATAATGTCTTTCAACGTATCTTCAATGCCCTCGAAGTTTGGTTGTTCTCCACGCATCTTGTTCTCCACCATGTTACGGTATCTACTAACTTTGTCCCATAGATGAACCATATTACCATTCAGCCCAAGGTCAAAAGAAGCTCCCTTGTAATCATGGTTCTTTTTTACCAGCAATTCGTTCATGCCATCGAAGATGCCATCGATGCTCTCTTTGGTCATCTCCTTCCCTTTACTGTTCGCCATACACATTTTTGATTAAGTTATTTAATTCTGAGAAGTTCAAAGAATAACCTTCAAACTTTCTATTTAACATTTCAATTACATTCGTAACCGCCTGTTCCAGTCCTTCCTTACCACGCTCCCATTGGGCACTTAGGCTCTTGTTACCCAGCTCACGTTCTCTCTTCATATAGAAGGCAAGAGCTAACCAATCAGCCAGTTTACAAAAGATTTTAACATCATCCCCTGAACGTGTAATGTTACCAACAACCATATTAGCGGTTGAGCTCCAATTACCGCAATTGTTTCCGTCATCTTCTCCGAACTCCTCAATTGCTTTATGCCTTGATAGGTTATTGAGAGCCGTTCTGATTTCCGTACCGTTATAATTGTTGTACTTCGTTTCATGCGACATATCTCGGAGTATCAACGCTTCATCCCAATCGTGGAACGCAAACGCATCTACGCAATCAAGTTTGAACACCAATACTTTCGCATCTTCGTTATCAAACCCGAATATGTCTTCAAGTAATATCCTTCCAAAGATTGATACTTTGTAGGAATGTTGACTCACGCTTTCCTCTTTGAAAACGTCCATTTCTTGCCACTGCTTGATGTTATCAAGCCTTTTCAGATAAGCTCCGTTGAAAATTTTCGCTAACATAATTTACCAATTTTAATTTACGATTTACCATTTTTCCAATCATCAAACTTTGTTGATTTAGTTTTATGGTCGGACAGTACATATAACTTTGTTCTGTTGTTACTGAACAACTTCTTCTCATTCTTCCAAGTATCTTTCTCAACTGTACCGCTTAGAGCAACAACACATCCCTTTATATCAGCAATATTTTCTCCTATCTTCTCATAAGCATCTGGCCACATAAGTACTGGGATAATCGTGTTATTGCAATCTATATTCAAAGTACACATAGTACCAGTTTTGATGTCCTTCTCTTTATAGTAGATAAGTTTGCCAGCAATAACAACTTCCTTCTTCTCCTTCGTAGCCAAAAACTCTACGTCATTCACGAATATGTTAGCAAGTCGCTTATTTGGTATAGCATCTTTTATCATATTCTCATAATCAACCTCTCCAAAACCAGTAAGACGTTTTTGCTCCAAAATCCAAAAAGCGTTTGAATTGCTATCTGGCGTTGAATACTCCTCCGATAAAGTATCACCCTTCATATCAAGATACTTCTCCAATAGTTTCTTTCTGTCTCTTGGATTTTTGATACCTTCAAGAAGGTCGAACGCTCCAGCAATTATAAGGCATTTTACAACAGTTTTATTCACCTTTGAAGGCACTCGGCTCAGGAACTCTTCTAACGAATAGAATTGCCCACCTTCACGCCTTGTATTCATGATATTCTGAACTGCTACCTCTCCTACTCCTTTAATTTTCGTCAAGCTGAAGAAGATACGTTGTTCTTTCGGGTCACACGTGAAATTTATATCGGAGAAATTAACATCAGGTGGACGTATCTCAACCTCAACTCCTGTTTTCTTCAACTCGGCAAGTCGGTATGGCACTTCACCCTCTTTGGAGAATTGAAGAGCCGTTGTCCAAAACTCTAATGGATAGTTCACTTTGAACCATTGACTCCAATACGACATTATAGAATAAGCCGCAGCGTGAGACTTGTTAAAACCGTAACCTGAAAAGGCAAGAAGTTTATCCCAAACATGTTCGGCATATTCCTTCGGCTTCTCAATACCGTTCTTTTCAAGCAACTTAGCATATCCATTCTTGAACTTCTCACCGTATGAAGATAGCGTTTTCACGTCCTTCTTTTTGATAGTAGTACGGAGAACATCTGATTCAACTTCGGTCAATCCTCCTACTACAACAGCTTTCATTATCTGCTCTTGGTAAACGTACAGCCCATATGTTTCTCCTGTTATCTCTTCCATCCCGAAGTCATACACAGGTTTCTTCTTGCCGTTCTTAATATCGGAGAAGTCACCATGGGCGTTCATTTCCATTGGGCCAGGTCGGAATAGAGCCGTCATGGCTATGAGGTTTTCAAGCGTATCAGGTTTCACTTGTCGGCAATAGTTCATCAAACCAGTTGTACCGAACTGAAACACATCTTCATTCCAACCTCGCTTGAAGTATCGGAATGTTGCTTCATCGTCCAACGGTATCTTGTTTACATCTATACTCTTGCCAGTGTTTTTCTTTATCAAAGTCAAGATACTCTTAAACTTATCAAGCTGAGATAATCCAAGAATGTCCTCCTTCAAGAAGCCTGATTTGTCAATGTATTTACCTTCCCACTCCGATACTAACACTCCATCAATCTTTTTGACGGGCATCCACTCCCACAAGTCAATCTCGGCATTGCTACCATCAACTCTATGCTTCGGTACTATAACTACAGCAGAAGGGTGAACACTCTCCGCTTTCGGCTGGAGCAAGGCATATTTCGTCAAGTGAACCAGCTCTGGGTTTTCCTGAACGAATTTGAAAAGCAGTTTTGATTTTGAAGCATATTCAATCAAGTCTCCCCAAGTGTATTCAATCTGGTCGTCAATATCCTTCGTAAGTTTGTTGGTCATATCAAACGAAAGTCCTTTGACCTTTCCGAAGTCTTTGATACAAGTCTTGAGCTTCATTCTCGTGTACGTTCCGATACTACAAGTGTAAGCATATCCGTATTTGTTTTTGATATACTCTTTAACTGCATCACGGAACTCGGTTGGGAAGTCAACGTCAATATCAGGCATAGAGTCAGCAGACTTCGCACGCTCTCCCGATACACGTGTTTCATTCAAGAAACGCTCAAACATCAATCCATATTTCAATGGGTCAACATCTGTAATATGTAAACAATAAGCAACAAGACTACCGCAAACTGAACCACGTCCTGTTCCTACGTTGATATCATTATCGTGACACCATTTGATAATATCCCAAAGTATCATGAAGTAGTCGCACAAACCGTTCGGAACTATTACAGAACACTCGGTTTCAATTTGCTTCATGTACTTCTTCATCTCTTTCGGTTTCAGATGACCAAAACGTTCGTTGATACCTTTCTCCAATTCCTCAAAGAATGCACCTTCAACATCCTTAACCTCAAAATGAGGCAGTTTACGCTCTCCTGTGTTTATACGGAAGTCTATGGAGTCAGATAGCTTTGAAGCATTCTCTATACCAGTTACAATTGCCTCAAACAACGGCTCTACGTTCTCAATCCATTCTTCGTAGGCGTTTATGGTATCAGCTACGCTCTTGAAGTATTGGTCATTTGACTCTGGTGTAGCTTTGTTGTTTACTTTATTGAGAATTGACTTCAACTCGCTTTCTTCCTTATCAAGATAATATGAATCATTTATCAAGATAGGCTTCAACATCTTTCGATAGTTACAAAGATACGTGTCTATATTCTCAAGATGTTTTCGGAATAGTTGTTGTGAAACGTACTCAACCGTGTCTATCTGATAAAACACTTGGTCAAATACTTTCTTATATTTTGCTATAAGTTTTATAGCAGCTTTCTTGTCGTCCTTTACATAGTTCAATTCGCTCTCCTTCGGCACTACGCAGCAAAGTCCTTTCCCCAGCGTATAAAGAAGCGTGTCAGGAATGAATCCATTGTAATCTACGTTTATAGCCTTATTGATGAGCAATAAGTTCTTCCAACCATCGTAGTTCAAGATGAAGAACTTCAATTCAAAGGTTTCTTGGTTTTGTTTTTCTTCGGAGTAATTGATTGCCACGGTGACAGTTTCTCCGATTATTGATTTGATTTTCTTCTTTTCGCAAGCAGTCTGAAACGAAAGAACTCCAGCCATAGTATTCTTATCGCAAATACCAACTGCCTTGCATTCCATGAAGCTCGCTTTCTTCGCCCATGTCTCGCAGGAGCCTGAACCGTTCATCATTTCATACTCCGAATGTACCCCCAAGTGTACGAAGTCCATGACTTTCGGCTCGCTCGTTTTACCAAGATATTTGAAGTCATTGAACTCTGGCTTGAATACCAATTCGTTGTAACGGTTTTTGTCTTTCTTGATGCCTGAATAATAGAACTTGCTTCCAAATTCAAACAAGATGTAGTTTACCTTCTTTTCATCCAATATATCAAACTCCTCATCAGATAGGATAAAGGCAAAATCTTCATCAATTATTTTCCCGTCAAACGGCTGAAGGTAAAGGAATGTTCCAACTTCCTCTATGGTAATAATATCGGAGCCATCCAATTCTGACTCCGATACTACCATTTTGTTTTCTTCTAACCATTTTGATAATGTTTCCGTCATAGCTTACCAAGATATTCATGTTCTACTTTTTTAGATAACCTTGCGGCAAAGAAGTTCTTAGCAAGCATAGATATATCCCAATTGTAGCCCATAGCACCTGTTCCGCTATCATCCTCCATATTAGCTTCCAAGACTTCGATTTCAGAAATAGCGGTATGACGTGCTACATCTTTCTCGTCAGGAGTTTTGAGAACGGTCATTTTCAGCTTGTATTCCAAATATATCTTCAGAAGTCGGTAAGAGTTATACAGATAAGTAGAAAAGTCTGCTAACTGCTGGATTTCAGCCTCAATCGGCTCTTCTCCCTCCGATACTCGGATAAGGTTATCAATAATGATTTGAAGGTTATATTCAATCTCACGGAAACGGTTGACGGCTACTTCGTGACTGAAGTTGAAATCCATTCTACGTTCTTGGGCTTCGCAATCCTCATACATATTCCCGATAACGTTTCCACCTCCTCTTTTCTCGGCATACAAGTCGCTCATAGTTTTAGCAATCTTGTTCCATTCATAGATATGAAGGCTTTGAGAGTTATGAGTTTGCGTTCCAAGTTCTACGCCCAACGCGCCCACCATAAGCTCGGTCAAGAAACTGAATTGGAAGATATTTGTCGGCAATCCCCAATGAAGGTCATTACTTCGGTTTCCGATAGTCGTGATGAGTTTCCCTTCTCTTATCTTCAACATCACTATGTCGTTACACGGAATGTCTTTGGTTTTGTATCCCAAGTCAAAGTTTGGATTCCAAATCTCCATAACTACCTGACGGCTGTTTGGATTTTCAGATAAGATTTTGATAGCATCAATTACTTGGTCATACCCCTTACTTGCGTCCAAGTTATCTTTTACAAACTTGTCTTCGGTGCGAATGCCCCAATGACGTAACCGATAACCATAAGGAGCGTGAAACGTTTCACCATCATCCGAAAAGTCTGCCATCTTCTTATTAAACAAAGTCAAGAAGTGAACATCTTTTCTTCCCATTGCTATCCACATCGCTTCAGCCAATAAAAAGAACACATTTATATCACGCTCGTAACCTCCTACACATCTACGATAAGGATTGGTCAACTGCGTCTTAAAATCAAGCACCTCCTTAACTTCTCCGTCACGGCTCGGCTCGTAGTCCTTCTGGGTGAACAGGTAGTAATTGATAGCAGGGTACAACGCTGCAAAGGTCTCTGTTTTTGCTACTCCCAACTCAGGAATGCAAACATTGTTACTCGGAATATTCATATCAATCATTATTTGAAATTTTCTTTTCGTTTCTTCTCCCTTAGTAACTATGGGAGAAAAAGAAAGGAGAACGCTCAACACGCTCTCCTTCTTCTCTATTGCTTACCAATCAGGTTTATTTCTTCTTGGTAGTCTTTTTAGCAGGAGCCGATTTTGAAGCAGCTTTCTTCTTCGGAGCTGGTGCTTCATCTTCTTCTTCTTCCTCATCGTCCTCTTCTTCTTCGTCATCTTCCTCAACTACCTTTTTAGCAGCCTTCTTTGCAGGAGCAGCTTTGGACGTCTTTTTCTTTGGAGCTTCCTCCTCCTCCTCTTCATCGTCCTCATCTTCTTCCTCTTCAGGCTCCTCTACTTTGGTTGACTTCTTGGCAGGTTTCTTTTTGTCCAAGTTCTCTTCCATTTTCTTGCGGTTTTCGCCCAGCTTCTTGTCGATTTTCTGAACGGTTGCCGTAATATGCTCCATAAGGTCAGTGATGATTTCAAGAGCTTCATCAAGAGTAATACCCTTAATAAGCGGTGCTCCACTCCAGCAAGGCTCGTAGTCAATACCTGCTTTGTCCAGTATCTCGGTCTGTTTCGTGAAGGTCAACAGATACAAGTTACACTTGATAGAGCCGTCAGCCTGTTTTGAGCAGTTCTCGATAAGAACCATAGAACGCTGAGAGTTTTTGCCTTTGCGCTTGATAGTTACGCCTGCACTCGCTACCCAAGCATATGCGTATTCACTTTCAGGGAACAACTTCTTCAACGGTGCGAACGCTTTGCGGTCATCTTCGTTGTTCTTCGGGTCAAGTTTTGTTCCACGTTTGCCGGCAGCAGGTTTTGTTTCTTTCTTCTCCGCTTTCTTAGCAGGTGCAGCAGCTTTCTTATCCTCTTTCTTCGGAGCTGCTTTTTCAGCGGTTTTCGTGCTTGCCTTTGACTTCGGTGCAGGTTTCTCGTCCTCGTCCTCGTCCTCGTCCTCGTCCTCGTCCTCGTCCTCATCTTCTCCTACTTCGGCACGGATAGCCTCACGAATATCGTCATCAGTCATAGACTTCTTAACGGTAATGTCAAGCTCATTGTCTTTGATGTAGGCTTTCAGAGCTGTTCTGTCCATTTCTGCGAACTCGTCACCCTCGTCCTCATCTTCATCCTCCTCTTCTTCCTCAGGCTCTTCAACCTTTTTAGAAGCCTTCTTGGCAGGTTTCTTCGGTTTTTCTTCCTCCTCTTCTTCAACTTCCTCGGCAAGTTCATCGTTTTCTTCCTCTTCGGTCTGTTCCTCGTCATCGCCTGAGTTGTCGTCTTCCACGAAGGATTCAGCAATGTCCAGAAGGGTATCAGTTTCCTCTTCCTCCATTCCTTCAATTCCGTTTTCTACCAAGATTTCAAGAAGTTTCTCACGTGCTTCTTCTTCGTTCTTTGCGTTAATCTTTAACGCCTTCACTCTTTTTGCTGTTGCTGCATTCATTTTCGTTGCCATTGCTTTTACGATTTTAATGATTACTATTTATTTGTTAAAACTGTTTTCGTTACTCTTCATCGAAACTGTAAGTTGAAAATACTTTCTTTTGTTGTAGCAATTCGTTACCATATTTCTGAATCAAGTAACTCTTTTGTAAGTCTATTATATCTGCTACTCCAATTGGTTCATCGCCACTGTCCAAGATTTCCTTTCTTGCTCGTTTCTCTGACTCGTTGTTAAAGTAAACTTTGTTAAGAATTTTTGTATTGTAACCTCGCAAGAAAAGTGAAAATATAACTCTTTCTTTGCCCGTCAATCCTTCCAACAAATCTACTCCATTAAGTACAAACTTGTTTACTTCAAGAGAAATTTGTGTATCTCCTTCGATACCATAATCAAAATTGATTTCATCAATTCTTGTTTTGTAGTTCTCTCTACTTATATACTTCATAAAATCTCTGGACTTGTTAGAACAAGCTGCTTCCAAATAAAATCGGATTGGTACTGGCTTTGATGCTTCGTTTCTCCGATATTTGGCCCATCGCCTGCCGTATGATTTTATGGAAGTAAAGATTTTCAAACGGAACTCCTGAACCAAGTCCTCAAATTCAAAGGACAGTTCTTCATAGGAGAATATCTTGGATGCGTACTTCTTCGCAAGATACTCATATCTATGATAGAGTTTTTCTGACATTTTCATCTTTTGTCCCATTGCGATTTACAATTTAATTTACAATTCTGATACGAAGGTAAGGACAATTTTTCAAACGGCAAAATAAAATCGAAAAAATTTTTGGGTTTGCCCAAAGATTTAACTTTTGTTAAGCAAAACCCCAGACAAACCCAATGTTTTATTGGATAAACTACAAATTTTATTTTCTACAATATTCGACATACATCGTCTTTATTCGCATCTTCATATTCTTGTAACTTTGCGGAATAAAGCGTCAATGTTCCATCGGACTTAACTTGGTCCAAAATCCATATACCTCCATGATATGAAAACTCGTTCCCGATAGCGTAATAATTCTCAACATCAAGCTCGGTCAATTCAAACTTTGGTTTGCCAAGTTTATCAAATAGCTCGCTCCGTACCTCTTCCAATTTGCTGGAGCTATTCAGAATGCTATCTAAACGATTGCGTTTAGCAATGTCGTTTATCTTCTTAGCCTTGTACGTCATTACCCTTTGATAATATGCCTTATCCTTCGGGTTGTAATATATCTTCTTTCTAAATTCAGCAATCAAATACTCTTTCTGTATTACCAAAAAGTATTCTGCTACTGATAAGTTTCTCGTTTTATGTTCCATATCAATCAAAATAACTCATTCTACCTATATTCCAACCAATCGGTATTTCTTCGTCAATTGGAATACGTTTATTAACTCCCTCCTTATAATTGTAAATCCATATAGTGTTGGTAAATTTACAATTATTTCCTCTTTGAGATTTTCCTATCTTTTCGCTCCAAGTTTTTGAATGTTTCTTCCCTCTTCTTATATTGCTTAATTTTAACCTTGTTTCTTCAGATACTTTTGCTCCAAGTTTAGCAATTCTTATCTTTTCCTTTGTCTCTTCAGACATTTTGCCTTTCAACCTACCTTTTTGAGATATACTCATTTTGATTCTCGTTTCGTCAGGCAATTTTCTACCTTTCAAAGCGGCAGATATTTTATTAGCAACTCTTTTATCTCTTGACGCTCCAGACTTCTTAAAACAACAACTCTTCAATATATTCAAACCTATATTCGGATTAGTGGCGTCAAATTTATTGATGAAATACGCTTCATATCCGTTTAATTGATTTTGAGTATAACAAATTTTCAATACCTCTCTTTGGAAGAACTTTAACCAATTCAATCTATCTTCCTGTTTAGCTTCATCAATATATTTTTCTAAATCACTCCCACTACCAACATACCAAGGGTCAAGAGTTTCTTTGTCTTTCACTCTATGTTGTCCTACATATATTTTACCATCCTTCAAACAAGTTGTTTTGTAAATAATTCCTATCATTTTCTGAGCTTACCAATTACACTTTCGTTAAAATCTCTGGGTTTATACAAATGTTCAAATACTTTCAAAGCCTCCTCTGGAGAGCATTCGTCAATATCTTTTTTAGAACTTGTATATGTAATACTTGTCACGAAGTTGTTTTCAAGTTCCAAACCATACTTTTTGATGTCTTTGATTGCGTCAAAATCATATAACAATATGACATTTGTGACTCCCTTCAACATTAACTTTTTCGATTGCTCTGGACTGATTTTCTTTCCAAACGTACAAACGCATTTTATCTCCTCGCTATCCCATAGATGAAGAACTTTGTCAACCGCTATCTTGTCAAAAATTCCTTCTACTAATATAACCGTTGTAGTGTTTTCGGTTATTTCGTCATATCCAAACAATAGCTCGGAAAACTCCGTGCCCACGCTGTTATTGTATCTTAATCGGTCTGATGGAACTTTCTTGGCTCCGTATCGTCCCAAAAAACCTCGTATCTTTCCGCCATCATAAATTGGTATCAAGACATAGTTTTGGTATTTCCGATACAAATCAGTAGCTCCTATATTATAACGCTTACAATCGTCAGGAGTTATTCCACGCCTCAATAGGTATTTCGTGCTTGCTACGGACACTTTCCACCCCACAGGCATCTTTATAACAGGTAGCTCCTTTAACGTCACCTCATCCTCCTCTATGCTTTCCGCAACGATACTCCGAAGGCTCTGAATAGTCTCTCGAATTTCAACCGTTGCACCTCCCAGCAGATAAGTTTTATCCAGCTGTTTAAGAAGTTTGTAAATACTTCCATATTCACCGCACTTCTTGCAATCCCAAAGTTGAGTTTGACGTGATATATAAAAATGCTTTTCTTTACCGCAAAAAGGACAATCGCAAATGTATTGTCCTCTTCGGTTTAACTTCGGATTGATTAACAAATCACGAAGGTCAGCATCATCAATCTTCCTTGTTGCTCGTCTCATATTCATCCCAATCTGTATTCAATGTACGCTTTCTATCATAAAACCTTGCGTATGCGAAATTATTACAAATATGTATTGGGTCTCCATTCTTATAGTCTCGGAGCTTATCAGTATGAAGTCTCATAATCTCTTCTTTGGACTCATCCCTTGTTTGATTGATTGTAATAAAAATATCAAACGGTCTGATTTTTCCTTTATCCTCCGAAAGTTGAGCACGGGTGATAACAAACTCTGGGTCGTTCTTCTGCTCCTCTCCGATACTACTTGACTGGGTAGCTGTATGAACTACTGCATTGAATTCCATAGCAAGCATCTTCATACCCTTCGCAAGTTTTGCTTGTCTGAAACGCTCCTCGTGAGGTGTATAGTTATGACCATCGCCTACTTCTAACAACTCCAAATAGTCTATTATGATAACGTCAATCTTACCATAAGTTTTTTCCATTTCCTTGACCTCTCTCCGAATATCGGGCAAGGTCTTAGCGTTGAATGTTTCTTCGGAGCTTACAATGATATCACTCTTTCGGAGCTTCTTAATAATGCGCTTGGTCACCTCCATCTTCTTGGCGGTAATGTTACCAAGTTTCACATCTTGGTAAAGCGTGCCTGTCCAAGCGGCATCGTATCGGTTCAAACATTGTTCCTTCGTACCTTCTAACTGAAAGTGAGCAACTCTGAAGCCTTGTCGGGCAGCTGATATACCTACGGAAACCAACACCTGACTTTTACCAGCTCCTGAATCTCCCAACCAAAGAACGCACTCACCAGTTTCTGGGCCACCGTTATCACCGCCCAACCTATAATCTATTTCATCAATACCAGTCGGTATCTTATAACGGAACTGCCAATCATCGCTTCTCCTTTTTGCTTGACGTTCGGCAAAGTCTCCAAATACGGTTTCAAACTTAGCAGACTGAATGGAGAACTTGGAGAAGTCCTCAGCGTATTTGACGAACATATCCCAAGATTGCTCTTTCTTTCCTTGGTTGTATAAATCAGCAATCTTGTCGTTAGCTTCCAAAAATTTCATCTTCTTGATGAACTTCTCGAAAGTATCAACAATCATCTCATGACCGCCCTGCTCATCAATCTCTACATCGGATATTTCTTCAAGTTTCTCTAATACATTTTCATCATCTTGGAATTGTTGCTGAATCTGACCGATAGTCGGAACTTTCCCTGTTCGGTCGTATCTTTTTGTAACCCATTGCCACAGCTTCTTCTCGCTTTCAATTTGCAAATAAGAGAATTTCAAGTATTGTCTAACAATTTCAAATACTGTTCTTTTCTCTAACGCAGCCGCAAGAAGCTCAACAACGAAGTTACTTGCTAATCCATCATTTTTCGCCATAACCTCTTTTTACATATATTTTTGGATACTCCTTCTTCAGAAGCTCCTTACATTCGTTTTTGAATTTACAAGTTGCACATTTAGAACTCTTATGAAAATACATAGTTGTATTTGCTACGCACCATAAAAACCCTCTGTTGGTATTATGGTAGGCTGCTTTGAATTTCTCCTCCACAGGTCTGATAGTAGATATTAACGCTGGTATTTCAGTTTTCTTCTTTATTACATTGATTTTATGTTCTTTCTTCAGTCCAATCCTTGTAATGTATACATTGGTGTCTATGTCGTACTTTTTCCACCTCGCTATGGCGGTTTTTCCGAACACCCAATTGAACCTTATTTCTCGTGAATAGTCCTTCTTTGCTCCTGAATTAAACCAAGATTGAATACCATATTCGCAAAACTTTCTAACAAACTCTTCTCCGATAAGGTCAGAGAAAGTGTCCATGAAGTTATCCCAACATGCCGTATCAGAGTTGTTACATTTGTAATTAACTTTCCTTTTGGTAACTTGTTCCAATAACTCCACGAACGTATTTACTGCATATCTGAATAGCCTTTGTCTGCGTCGAACCACTTTATTGTCCATCTTTTAATCGTTTCTTTCCAATCGTCAATCGAAGTATCCAATATGCCTACTCGCTTCTCACCGATAGCTCCGATATAAGTGTTTAACCTTGTTTCAGAGTGTTCGGAGAAATAGGCATCATACAAATCAAAGAAGTCAATTATCAGGCTTCGGCTCTTTGTTTTCGTAGCTCCCAATACACGTCCTTTCTTCTGAATAGTGTTAGCATCTTCCAAACCTCCGTCCACGTTTATCATGACTTCAACTTGCGGAAGTGTAACGCCCTTCTTGAAGATATTTGACGCCAAAAGAAAACCGCCTTCACCATCCAAAAATTCCTCTTTTGCTCGCTCACGCTCTTCGCTTTCTGTTTCACCGCTGATAAAAGGTATTCCCGAAAGACGTTCCACCCTGCGTCCATGCTCTACGCTTTGGAACAACACAAGCGTTTTGAGGTTCAACTCTCGGAGTATTCCGATAACCTGCATCAGTAGCTTGTTACGAAGTTTTGATTCAAATATCAACTCTCTTCGATAGCCGTTGTAATCGTCCGCTTCAATGTCGTACTCAATATCATTATGGTCAATGAGTAGCATGAACACCCGATAGTCTGACAATACCTTCCTTTCTCTCAATCGCTTCTCGGTTATCGTATAAACAACGTCACCACTCCATTCTTTGAGCTTCAAGTTCTGAACCAGCGTACCTGTTCGATACGGAGTGGCTGAAAGACAAAGCTGGTATTCCAATTGCTTAGCTTTCTTATAGGTCTTGAGCTTCGCATCGGAGCAGTTATCATGTATCTCATCAATACAAAGAAACTTCAATGTTTTGAAATACTTATCAAGCTCCCTTTTCTTGACCTTGTCTTTACATCGGGCAGAGAACGTAGATTGTATGGTTTGAATCATTCCTACAGTTACACGCTTGCCAGTGTCAATCTTGCCAGCTTTGATTTCTCCTACCTCTATACCACCATACGGCTGAAAATACTCCTTGATATCATTTACGGCTTGATTAAACAGCGTTGTGTTATCGGTAAGGAATAAGAAGTTGCCGTCATCACTATTCAAGAAAATACGCAATATCTCGGAAGCAATGAAGGTCTTTCCTCCTCTGGTCGGTACGACTATGATTCCAAACCTCCTCCGATAAAAAGCCTCAACCGCTTTGCGCTGGTGAATATATTTTCCCGACATTCGGTTATCTATCTCCACGCCTTCGGGCAAAGCAAAATCATAGTCTGAAATCTGATATGAAAGGTTGTGAACTCGGATATACTTTTCCAACGTAGGCAACATGCCTATTTTGAAAGTGAACTTCTTTTTGTCAAACTTCTCTATTTTTGACGAATAGGCAAAGGGGTCAGGGTTGCGAAAAGTCAATGCCTTTGCAACGTGCCTTATCCCATTCTTGCTCGATAGCTTAAAGGAATATTCAAAATTGTTAATCCTCGTTACTGTTATTTCTACTGCCATGTCCATTTCTTTCTGCCATCATCTTCTGCTCACGGTCATAGTCTTTCCTCAACTGAGAAATTGTATAATCTGACGGAAAATGACAAATTATCTTATAGTGACCAACTTTCTCGGTCTTTTCAAGATAATATCTGCCTGTCGCCATATTGCGTGCGCAGTCCAAAGTAGTAGATGAAAAATTTGCTACTATACCTTTCTGGTAATGGTTGATTGTCTTACCAATCTCGACAAGTTCTTTCTCAACCTGATTAAGAATTTCTTGCCTCGTTATCTCTGTTCCAATAGGCTTGCTATTGACATAATCTCGGAAGATACTCCAAACTGTTTTCTTTGCTTCCATAAATTCAATATTACTTGGGGTGTTAGGATACAGAGAATGTTGCCCCCTCGCTCCCCCCTTTGTTAAACATCTGTTACAAATTACTTGGGTATGATAGTCGGCAGTTGTCAGAAGTTACCCCTCAGTTACAAGGACAGAGCTGCCTCTTTGGTGTTACTGGTCAATACGTTCACACTCTCGGTATAACTTTGGCGTCTCGTTAGTCATCGAAACGATTTACATGCTTGCTCTGCATTGCTATTATTAACCGTGATATTTCCCTTCACCGATTATATGATAGCACGAATACAAAGAAAAAAGAGACGAAAGCAATACACTCCCGTCTCTCCTATCTATCGTATATGAATTTAGGTTACTATTCAGATAACAAAACAACATCGCATTGAGCTATTTGAATGTCATTATTTTCTGATTCTAAAATAATGTGTGTACCTGAAAAATAAGGAGTATTTATGATGAATTCATTCCACCAAGCTCCTACAGTTATAACCCCCACTTTTGCAGGATTAGCATCCGAAGTAGATTGAGCAATTTTAACATCTAATTTCGCACAATCAAAACTTCCTCTTCTAATAGGAGAACTTGCCCATTTTGAATCGTTATCAATATATTCTGGGAAATATCTTGCTACTACTTTTATTTGAAGAGTTGCTGGAGCATAATCCATTGGAGTAATAGAACTGGTTGTTAATGCTTGTTTAACTGATTGACCCTCGTTCATTTTTCTTACAGTAGTTATGTCAACTGGTAAACTTTCTGCGGTGGAAGAAACGGTTGACACCACTGGAATGTATTTATCTAAATCCGATAAACCTATCCATTCGGTATCAGCATCATTAAAAGTTGTTTTATTGATTACGCTTGTTCCCCTCTTTTCTAAATAAAGAGGATATTTAACAACATTCTTTTTGATGTTTCCAGTTACTTTACAACTTATGTCCGAAATTGATATTGAACTTCCTTTCAATAAAATTCCAATTTTATCAAAATCCATGCAAGTATTCAAAAACGAATCCAAAACCAAAGAATTGTTTTGTATAGTTACTTCAACCCATTCACCAAGGGGTTTATTATAACGATTCATATAATCGGCAGAAGGATAATCATAGCTTCCTTTCAAAACAACACCAGATAAATTAGTAGTCGGATTATCAGTTCCAGAAGTTGTTTTTCCACTTGATGTGGTAGTTGTAACGACTACTCCATTTACAACATCTTCTACGGTGTAAGTCCCAAGCAGAGTGTCGCTGAAAACTCCCCCTGTTATTTGGAATTGAGTCCCAGGAGTTAATATTGATTCACCAGATACGACACCAAAAGCTATGAATCTTCTGTCTGGAAGTGGATTAGTCAATGAATTTATCTTCCTAACATATGCGTTGGTAATTCCAGATGCTGTAATGTTCAATGTTAAACCAGTTATGTTGTTTCTATCATAAGGAGTTATTACATCAATCAAGGCGTAATCTCCGAATGAAACGCTTGCTGATTTAGCCTGAAGCATTTGATATTCATCTTTGTAAGTTTGATAAGCAATCGAACCAGAATCAAGTCTATCGAAAAATTTTTCAGTAGCTTCTGTAAGTCCTGAAACTCCGCAAGTCAATTCAATGAATCTTTCAGCTCTGCCCAATATATCTTCATACATTAAGTTTTGCAAATCAGTTGTATCAACTGAAGGTCTAACACGGAACAATTTCATAGATTTGTTAGGTCGTGGCAAAGTATCAAGATAGGTCTTCATACCATACGTCCACATCCAACCAGTTCTGGTAGCTGGGTGAGAATTGTTCCAAAATGGCGGAAAAACTCTGTTAAACAATCTTGCTGCTGTTCTTCCCCAATTCATAAACATGTATCCAAAATCTTGAGCAAGTCTCACGAAATTATAATAGTAGTGAGAAGTATCATGCTCTGAACCTAATATCGGAATACCGCCCATGGCTTTTATAGCGTTGGCAAGTTTTTTGCCATTTTCATAATAGGTATCACTCGCTGCAGCATATAAAGCTCCGTCATTATCCTGCATAGCAATAACTCCATACTTAATGTTCCAAGATTGAACTGGCACATCTCCTAACCAAGTTTGGTTAGCATTTATTCTCGTTAGTAATTCCAAAAGGTCATCGCCAGAATGTCCATAATTATACATAATGTAATCGCTGAACATGGACAAATTGTTTATTGCGTGTTTACCCAACATACAATACCCATTCAGAAAGGAATTTGAAAAAAATCCTATCTTATCAGAATTTGCTATTGTTATGGTATCAATATTTAATGATTCTTCAAGTTTAGACACTCTTTGTGACAAACCGTTCAAATCACTCGGCAAATTAGGATAATCAATAATATATCTTTCTTCATAAGGTTCATAACCAGTGTAAGAATTTCCCTTTTCAATTTGAAGAGTATCAAGATTATACCAAATGCCATTAAACTCAAGAGTTATTTGAATATACTTCGCTCCCGCAGGAGCTGTAACCAATGTAGTTCCATTAGATGTCCCCACTTCGTAATTCACATACTCAGTTCCAGTTGCTGGGTAAATAGGCTTCATAGGAGTTACCCCATCTTCTGGTAAGAATCTCACGCATCGTGTTTTAATATTACCAGAAGATGAATATTGCCTATAAATGGCATATGTTTCTCCTTCTTCGATAGGAATCAATGAACTAATAGCAGACACTGAATTTTTCATCAGAGTTCCAGGTGTACTTTCTATATAATACCCTTCTATAATATTATTTTTATCAAACAGGTTTTTACCTATTTTCTTAACATATGAAGCATAATTCTTCGTGTCGAGATACGTGTCGAGATACGTGTCGAGATACGTGTCTCCAGTACTTGGTTTTTTAATGTAATCGGGAAATTCCTTGTAAAAGGCATCCAATACAACGCTCTCTCCTTCTTGTACTTGTAAGCCCTGTAATTGTGCATCAGTAACAGCGGCAACTCCGAACGATACGACTATATAAGCAGTATCGGAAGTTGTTGTTGTTGTTGTTGTTGCTGTTGTTATTGAACCCAAAATAACACCATCATATAATGCTTTCTTGTCTTTATCGTAAAAGGCTACAACTTTATCCGAAGAATTAATGACGAAATTTATTGCATATGTTGTATTCGGCTTTACTGGAATGAAGTCGCTTATGGCTCCATTCAACGGGTTTGACAATGCAGTTATATTGCCTATACCCGCTACTGTTCCGTAGGAAACATAATGACCCCTTATGGCTGATTTCCAATTAAATAAGTTCAAGCCGTCAGTTACAAGATATTTACTAAAATCACCAAACAAAGGCTCTGTTAAAGCTGTTGCTACATCTGTTACGATACTTTTTATATATTCAGATTGTTTATATGCATCATCTTGGATATAAAAAGTATTATATGGAACATATATCGTAGGAGCTGGAAGTTTAATGTTTCTTAAAACATAACTATTTTTTATTGTATCTATATTCCAACCAGTACCGCTTGACTTCAACCAGCAAATTCTTATAAATTTAGCATTTGTTGGTATAATAGAACCATTGAAGGTCAAACCTTTTGACTTTGATATCGGATTGCCCTGAGAATCGTAAAACCAAGCACTGTAAAACCAAGTGTTTGAAGGTATTGAATATAGCTTGTAAGTTTCGGCTTCTTTTACATCTAATAAGCCAGAAACGGCACAACCGTCCCAAGGTGAACTAACTGGTTTGTTGTTGACTAAACCAGTTAAATCGTTGATATATTTATCGTTTTCTATTGCCGAAGAATCTATCAAATTTTCATTTGTAAGCAAATAATCAAACAGACGGTAAAAATTATTTCTAATTTGAATTCCAACCGCCTTTTGAGACATAACAACGTTAGGGTCAAGTCCAGAATCCTGAGAAATAGTTATATTTAATGACGATTGGAATTGCCAACCGCCTTCGATGCGACTATAAAATCCGTTTTCAGTTGAATTATTAGTATTAACCACAGATACTATATCGCCAACATTAATATATTTACCATCTGTTCCAATGGGATTGTCTTTGTCAGCATTCATTGCCGCCACTGACGGGTATGTCTTGCGAACGTTGAAATTGTAATAGAAGTTAGCTTGTTCTGCTGCACTGATTATATTGGTAGGAACTTGCGTTGCTGACCAATATTGTGTATCCCAAATAAGGATAACCAAACATGCTTCCATTTGCCCATTCGTTATCTGAATCGGTTGACCCAAATAGTTTCGGAAGTTTTGGAACGTAACAGTTCTGTCTTGAGCGACACCTGCTATGTAACAAGCTCTTGCGTCATTTGGTTGAATTGGTTGTGTATTAGCTTCAGCAATACCAATCAATGGCCCATTCGCAATAAGTTCTAAACTCCTAATGTAGTTAAGCATATTTATTTCATATGCTTGCTGACTATCAGGCTGAATTTCCGTTCCAACAGGTCGCCCCATTAAAGTAGAAATAATCATCTGATAGGTGTCATCATATCCTGCCATATTGTAAATTATAAAAAGTTATGAATAATCTTCGTTGTAATCAGTTTCTTGATAGTTCTTAACATCAACTAAATTATAACTGATAACTATCTCAACCCCCTCTACATTTTCACGTACAAATTTATCTTTATACTCTTTTATCAGCTCCTCGTTTGTAGGATAACGATTTTTTTTAATTATTCTTTGTATCCAAAAACCCACTGCTTCTTTGGGTTGAAGCGCATCTTTAACATACAAAGAATTGTCAGCTTTATTTTTTAATTGACCTAAAAATTTAGCCGTGAAACCTTCGGTGGCAATATAAGAGCATTCTAACGGAGTTTCCAGCACCATTTCGTCACGTCTCTCAATCCTGAATATCGTTTCGGATATTCTCTTCACAGTATAAGTTTCATCATTGCTAAATGCTTCCTCAAATGCTAACCAAGTGGCTTCAATTCCTGTTTCTCTTACCTCGAAAGATACGTTGAAAGGATACAGAGCAATTTCCTCGCCTGCCGAAGCATACTGCTTAATTTCTAAATCAACCGCAGCTCTGTAAAAAGAAGCGTCATGAAATTCAGCAAGCATTGGTTCTTGATAACGATTAGCAATTTGTTCCATCATATAGTTATCCGTACTTACAGCAACTGCTGCTAATTTGAATAACGCTTCATGATTTTCATCGGTTATTATCTTTATCTCAACATCTGTTGCTACCTTGTCTTCAAATTGATTTATGAGTCCAATGGCAATAGTTTCCTTCGGTTTTTTGTCCAAAGTGTAAGAAGAAATAATGTCGAACAAAGCGTTTATTGCCGCATTTGGAACTGGGGTAGAAGAAATATATCCTCCCAAACTCAAAGCAGCATCCGTTTGAGGATTGTCTTGAGATTTTGCTAATGAGCTTGTTGCCCCTGTTAAATATATCATCATAACTTTAAGAGTAATTGCGTTGTTTAGCTTGAGGTTCAATATTAGCAAGATTTACAACAAATGAACTACCTGATAAAGTTTCAGACTGTCCATCAATGTTTGTAAATTGCGCTATGGCAAGATTTCCAAATGGGAATTGTTTACCGCTATTATCCAACATTCGATAACCTATGGAAATTGTTATCTCATCTGTGAATGTTCCCGACACTGAAGGGAAAAAGGCATAAACTCTCATTCTTCCCGTCACATTCCATATAGAAGCTCTGAAGTAGAACGGTTTAGAAGGCAAATTGACATTGGAAGATAACTTAACCTCATATTCCATTTCCAAGAAATTAGGCACTACAATAAAATCATTGTTATTATCTAAAATCATTGAAGTGTCTAAATTTGATATAAACAAAGACTTATTTGAATTGCTATCAATTTTAGCATATTTCATATTAGCTCTGTTTACCAATAACCAACCGTTAAATAGTCCGTCAGGAATATTGCCAGTACCAAGATAGTTACTTGACCCCGAAAGGATATTGAATGAGTTAGAAGTAGAAGTTGTTACCAACTCAAACTTCGTTATCGTATATCCGTGTTCAACCACCAATTCTAAATCAACTGATACAGTGTTAACAGCATTTATACCTCCGATAGCTGCAACGCTCAAAAGACTTGCTAATGGATTTTTTGAAGCAGCATCTGAACTACTACCTTGTTGAACATAAGGATTATTGAACATTGAATAGATACGCTCATCAGAAATGCTCATTCCTCCTGAGTCGTCAAACGATATTCCAGCAATGATAAATTCATTGGCTGAAAGAGAAGGTTTGTCTGCTGAATCAACAATACGGATATTGTATGAATCATACTCGTATATCATTTTATTAGCAGCAAGCGGTTGGAACCCTGGTGTGAATGTTCCTATCACGGAGTATTTCAAATTGTTTTCGTTTACGAACGAACCAGCAAGAATAGCAGAAGTATCAGAGACAACGCTCACAACCTCGTACTCACCAGAATTCAGAGTTGATTCAAACTTTACCTTAGTAGGGAAGTTGGGCTGTCCTCGTAGGACTTTTGTAAACTCCGTTCCAATGCCCGATAATGAACCGTCAGTGTTAATGGTAACAGTTCCTGTTTCGATATTCTTAACGTCACGAGAAAGCACCAGCCAACGGTTAATGCCAGTGTTAAGAATTTGCATCTCTACAGCATTTTCCATTACAATTGCATCAACATCCGTAGTGAAGGCAATTCCAGGGTTGATGATGACGGTATTAGCAGTTCCAGCCTTGGCGGTTACTTTGAAATAAGTATTTCCTGAATTCTCTACTATTCCAAAAGATTTTGACATAGACTTGATTGCCAGTTTATACCCGTCATCGGCTAAAAACTTAACTAATCTTTGAAGTTCATTGACCTCCAAAAACAAGTTTTCGCTGAATTTTAATCTTGACATATTATCTTAGTTTTTTAATAATTACTCATGAATACAAATATATCCGTCATATTGAATGGTAACAAATACTTCTCTATAATATCTGTAATTTCATCCTGCGATTGGCTATTGTTATTATTTCTGACGTAGGAATAAAATATGCGTGAACTTTGGATGAAACCTAAACTATGAGAGTTGGTAGTGCCGTCTTTCAAAGGCAATATATTCGTTCCTCTTACCAGTGGTCGAATTTTGTAATTCCATATACCAATTTCCGATACAGATGAGCTCGTTATTTGAATTTTAGGAAGAATGTATTTTACAAATGAATTGTTGAAATACAAATTCGTTCCTTCTCCTATGTTCGTAGGACTGCTTTCAACATTTGCCGTAGAATAAGCATGTATTATACCTCTGACGTAATACCAAACAGAATTTTTCTTATTGATTGTTTTAATTTCAAAGAAAGTATCTGATACTGAAAAACCGTTCGGAGTTATAAAGGCATCATCAAGTTTATTTTTCAAAGAATCAAAACCCTCAACTCCAAATATCAAAGTGGCGTCTTGTTTAGAATTTCCGATAACTTGGAAAGCAAATGTTATTTCATAATCAAGTCTTGAATCTACTACATATATATTGTCAGAAACATCTGTGTCTTCGCTTTGTCTCCCCAATCCAGTTTTACCGTAGCTTTGAGCTTTCAAGTCTAATATCTTCTTGCCATCATATTCTCTAATAGAATAACTTGAATTGCCTGTACGTGATAAAACAAAGTCCGAAAGGTCTTCAAAGTCCTCCGATAGTTCCTTGGTTTTATTCAGATATTTCGACATACCTGTCCCCCGATACATCGGAGAACATTGTCTCATACACCAACCTACTTTCTCCAATGGTATATTTTCGTATAAAAGCTCATCGCTGACCTTGCTCCTTACCAATCTGATAAACTCTCCGTCAATCTGTAAAGTCTCTCCGTTAGTCAGCAAATAACCTTTACGCTTGAATATCATCTCCGTTCCTCTTTGACGTATTTGGTCATAAAGATTTTGAGCCAAATATTGAAGGTCTTCAAGAGTAATGTTTGCTTCATCGAAGTATATTCCATATTGTCTCACTTGCTCTCTCATGAGGTCAAAATCGTCTTGGAAGTTTTCAAACCTCTTGAAGAAACGAATGAACATACTGTAAAACCTCGCAACCGAAAAGAACAAGTCAATATAGTCTTTGTCTTCCTTCTCGTCAGAGTTTTCGGCTCTCGGAATATAATTTGGTACGATACCACGATAATACAACTTTTTGAATATGTTTTCTTCCAAAGCCTTCATCTCTGGCGTACCAATTATGTTAGCAAAAATACTGGAACTGATAGTAGGAGCGACAAATTGAATTGCCTCTCGTGAGCCCATAAAGTCAATGCTTTTGAACTCAATAACTCCCGTACTATCAGAACCAGTCCTTGTATATCTTAATTGAATAGTCAAAGAACTATCAACAATATAATCATCCGAAGAAAGGTTTGATGACGTTAGCTCTTGCCAATCGTTCCAAAAAACTCCATCAGGTGAAATTCGGAACTCCTTATGAACGGTGCGTGTATCGGTAACTCCTTCAACAACATCGGAAAAGTCAGTCAAATGAACTTTCCCTGTTATTTGAGGCGTTACATCTATCAGTAGCACGTCCCCAATTGCATTCAATAAATTATCCTTCATTATACGTCAAGTTTTCTTGTTCTTTTTCATACTTGTTAGCATCGTCTCCTTCGGGCTCAATTACCAACTCTCCATCGATATTTATGTTACCAACAGTATTTCCACTGTGAGACAGTAGCAGCTCACCTTCTTTCCCAGAAGTATTATCAACAATCATAGGTTTCTCCAATACTTGAGATTTATATATAGAAGGAGTGGTTGAGCCATCGTCATTCATATCCGAAAAACAATTGATTAAGAATAAACCACTTGATGGCTCAACCTCTGTTATAGTCTTTACGCTTACTTGTGTTCTCATATCAGATAGTTGTTAATACAGATGACTGGAATGAAGTATCAATTTCGTTCGGATAATAAACCTCAGCCAATACTCCTCCGTTATCTTCTATGATATTGCCATCAAGGTCACGCATTACAAACCCTCTTACACGTGGAAGTCGGTATTTAGGTACGTTTATATCAGCGTGAGGATAAAAGTGCGTATCAGGCACGTATCGAACTCCATCTACATTCTTAGCAGCAAACAATAAGTTTTCCCACTCAACCTTATCACCGTACTCCCAAAAACGATAGTCAAACAACTTCGACATCTGAATTTGTATTTCCCTTCGCACTCGGTCTTGGTCATAAGCAGGGTCAATATCTACTCGGAATTCAACATCTACAGGCAGCCAATCAACGTTGTTTAGTTTCAACGCATAATCGGTTGAACTCCTTAGAAGCTCCGACAGTGACAAATACTCCTCCGAACGGCTCAATATTTCGTTGAACTCGTCATCTGTAAAGTCTTGTCCGTTTACCGATACAACAATCAAGTTCAATCGTCCATCAGTATCAATACCGCCTTTATGAAGTCTCAATACATTATTATTGATTTTCATAAACACTTGCTCCAAGTAAGATAGAGTTGTTCTTGCTAACTGATTGATATTGTCCTTAATTCTCTGACGAAACAAATCATCATCTTCCTCATCTCGTCCACCAGTCGCTCGATATTCATTGGTACAAGTCAAATGGCCAGTCGGTATCGGATTGACTTTATTGATAGACAAAGGGTCAACGTTGGTATCAAGTCCTTCTTGGTCGCAACGTACCTTCGCATAAGCATATCCGTTTACGCCAATTACAACGTCCTCTTCTAATGAGAATGTTATTCCCGAAGTACTGGTGAAGGTATGAACATCCTTCAAATAAGTCGTTCCCTCATCAGCAATAAGTCGTACATAAGTAGAACTTGCTGCTGCACCAAATCTCGGAGAAACGCCACGAATAGCAGCAAGTTCATCCAAGTAAACTCCATAAGCCGTATCAGGAAAGATATGACCTTCCACGATAGCTTGGTTTACAAGACATTTCTGACCTACCTTAGCGCAACCGAAGGCAATACCATTCAAAACTGATTCAGCTCCAATGTCGTTAATCTTATCTGTTTTGTTCAGGAGTATTTCCAAGAACATGAGCTTGAGCTCATTAACAGGCGTTATCTTTGTAATCATATCACTATTTTTTTCTCAGTTTTATAATCATACTTTGTTTTTATCTCAACCGTTATCGTCATGCTTCCATTATCGTAAGCAAAGTCAGTGATGACGGCATACTCAAACAAATCATTCTGTAAGAAGTTGTTCTGAATATCCGATACCAATTCAGGATAAGCGAATGTTTTGGTATTAACTCCAGTGATTAGTTTAGAGTTTTTACCAAACAACATATTTTCGGGAACATCCCCCCGATTGAGCTCCAATAGAATATCACATTTTTGTTCTACGTTCGCTTGGAACTCTACGATAACCAAATCATTGGATTGAAATGTAATCTTTCTCGCAATATCCTTTCCATATATCCGTTTACCGATATGCTGGTCAAGTATCGTGGTTACAACGACATCTACTTGATTGTTTACAAGAACGTTCATCGGAGTGAGTTTATCAATCTCCCAATCTCCTTCGTTCATATCGTTACTCAACATCAAGTCAATCCAGTTTGAATTATCTTGGTTGATTTGTTTAACGGAGTTTGCTACATCTTCTACTGTTCTGTAACCTCCTACTGACGAAGCGACTTGAATGAAAGGTTGATAACCTCTCTTTGTTATAGAAGTTCTGCGGAACTTCGGAAGTTTATTGATTTTCTCAATCGTTGTGTTCAAATCTTCCAAATAGTCCATCAGCTCCCAATATCCACAAGTAGCGAACTTATTTGCGAAGTTCTTGAACTGAGCCATAACGTCCTTACATTCTGAAGTAAGCTCCCGAAGTAATATCAAATGTGAGTTATCAACCCCCTCCGTTTGTCCTGAGAAATATCGGTTTATTTCAGGATAGGAATTGAGCATGAAACTCCGATACTTAGCCAAGAACTGGATAAGCGGATATTTTGTGACTTGTTCAAATTCTAATACTATTGATTCCATTATATACCAATATTTAACGCTCCGAAGGTAGCACGTGAAACATCCTTCAAAATATTGCCTATTCCCTTAGCAATAGCTCCCGAAGCAACTGTTGTTAGAAACTTAGCATTTTGCTCCTTTTGACTTTTAACAGCAGATGCAGGAGCAACCGCCTTCATCTCCAAAGAGTAATACCAAAGCATGTTGTTTTCGATACTCTGTGAATATGAGTCTTGCATTACTTCTACAACATAATGAGTATTCAAAGCATAATTGTTGAATATCAAGATACAAGGATTGCCTTGGTCATCTAACTTAGTAGAAGCCTCAACCATATTCTTCAACATCTTCGTCAGTCCATAACCAGTCTTTATCAAGACATCGCTATCCAAAACGCTAAAACCCATATTGCCTCCGAAGAACGGAATTGTTGATACATTCTCCGTTTCCTTCATTCCCAATAACAATCTGAACTTTCTTCCAAACGTACCTTGAATTGAAATATCTCTCGGAACGAAGGTGCTATTGAACAGCGTTGAAACTCCTTTGTTGGTTTTAGTTATGGTAGCAATTTGAGTCTTATTCTCCAATATGTTATTAGGCATAACAACGAAGGACATAAAACCCTTGGTATTTCCAGAGCTATCTAACAACTCCAATGAACACATATAGTATTCAAAGTTGTCGGGTGCAAGCGTATGAAGTGCAGCCTTTCCGATAGTCACCAACGCTCCTCTTGCGTTCTCAACTACGCTATTGACTGTACTTCCTGCTATTCTACCAGCTTGATTCAAAAATGCCATAACTTTATATATATTTTATCAACTTTATAACTGCTCATTATGATATAGTCCCAGTGCCTGGCCCAGTTGTCGTTCCAGCTCCAGTGGAAGTTGTTACTGGTATGCCTGGTTGAACAGTTACCTTTGCTGTTTTAATCCAAGCGTCCACGCCATCTGCTACAGCATTCGCTATTGAATCAGCAAAATCTTGTTTTACTTTCTCTGAATCTGACTCGTTACTTATCGGAGCGTCCAGAGCTTCTTTTATTTTTGATTTGAGTGTAGCTCTCAAACCTTCTGTATTGATAGGCATAATTATTCCAAATTAGAAATTTTACTTTTTATTGTATCTAACTTCGCTTGTATAGCAGCAAAAGAAGCAGCATTCACAGGCGTTGAAGTAGCTCCCACTGGGGAAATAACGGTTATTGCTTGAATAGCTTTCAGCATCTCGTCCAATAAGCTCGCCAGCGTATTCCCTAACACCATCGGCTCTTTACCGCTATTATGGTTTATCTTCTTGCTAATGATATCAACTTCTCCATCCTTAGCAACTACCTCGTTTTCAAATTCATCTTTGTAATTCAATCCTACGCCAAGTTCATAAGACAAAGACATTTTTTCTTCGCCTTTCTCCTTGACCTTCAAAGTAGCCTTCTGATTTGTGACTACGTTTACCGATTTATTACCAATGATGTTTATCTCGTTATCACAAGAAACGTTCAAGACTGAATCAGCGTTCTCGGAGCTTAATTTGATATCAATATTAGCAGGCTCGTCTTTGTCGCCCAATACAGTTATGTCCAAACCAGCCGTAGTGCCGTCAATGAATATCTCAACATTTCTTGTTTCAGTTCCTCGTTTTAATCGGTATTGATTTTCATCCAAAGAATAGTATTCACCTTGCCTTCTCAATGCTGCTACGATAACAGGAAGTTGAGACACAGCATCTTTAACCCATACCACTGGTGTTCCTCTATTCTCTTCATCAGTCGGGAACTTTATGCACTGCATTACGTTTATATCAGCATGTACGCCACTGAAATATCCATATCCCTTCCCTCCGTTTATCGTTAGGGTGTTAGTGCGGTAGCAATCATTTATATATTGAACTCGGTCAACCTCCGAAGGTACGACAACGAAGCCTACCCCAGCTGAACCGATACCAGTGTCCAAATTTCTTATACCAATTACATCTTCTTCCATAACTATTTCTTTTTGCCTGTTACAGTAGCTTCTTTGGTAATAGTTACTTCAAATGAATTATTACCAGTTGCCATCATACGATACTTATTGATGTTTTCCCAATACAATTGTTGCTTAGACATAAAGAAGCCGAAATTGTCGACATTCACTTTCCACTTTGAAATATAGTCCTTCCAATTATCAGCGGTTATCTTTTCAATATCAAAATCCTCTCCGAAGTCTATGATATCAAAGTAACTGAATTTCTTCAATCCTATTTCTTTGCCGTATATATAAGCAGGGTACATTCCTTTGGATACTTGCAAGGTAGTCATTCTGCTTACACCTTGCGTTGTTACGTCATATGTATTCGTAACGGCATCCACGTAGAATATCTCACCCGAAGTCGGAAGCATTATGACCGTACCTCTTTTGATGCGTCTATCCCCAATCAGTGTTATCGTTCCTCTTCGGGTGAAGGCGTTGTAAGCATTACTTTCAACAAGAAACTTAAAATCACGTACAGCATTGCGTATAATTCTATCGCCATTCTGAGAGTTTTCCGATTTATCGGAGTTGAAACGCCCAGAGAAAGCAAAGTTGAAATAATTACTTTCCACGCAAAGCGGTCTGCTACCCCAAACAGCAGCGAACTCTGGGAAGAACACCGCAGGCATAAACAAGTTAGCTTCTCGAATACCAAGCAAGTCGGCATAAGGTACATATTGGAACCATGAGTATATTCCTTGGTTATTCCAAGTAAGGTCGGTTGTTAATATATCCGCTTCATCAAGAGTTATCAAAGTCAAGTCAATCATTTTCGTGAAACTCTCCTTATCGAATGGCGGTTTGCGAACAATCCAATAATATTGGTTGCCAAACGTATCTCCCATAAACTCCACCAACGGCTCCTGACATACCTTTCGGAAGAAATTCAATAAAGAGCCTTGCTGGGTTGAAATTCCTGAATCAAGAACTTGTTTATCAGCAACCGAACTATCAACCAAAAGTTTCGTTATTTGCCATACACCAGGTGCTAACCTTTCTTTTGCTACTGTATTCTGTCTCGGTTGTTTCTTCGGAGTATATTCTGTAGCATCAGGAACGGTTATATCAGAATGAGCAGAATACTTGTAAGCCGTTTGAGTTTTGATTTCACTATCAGGGAAACTTAACCAAGATGGGTCTCCATAATTAAGTATCTTTCCAGTCTTTTTTGATACCAAACGTTCTTTTGCTAAAAACCAATATTTCGGGTCAACCGCATTACCACTTGAATTTCCTCCCTTTCGGACTTCCAAGTGTAAGTGTGGGCCAGTAGAATGACCTGCATTTGGGTCTCCTTTTGCTCCTCCCGTGGTTCCAATTCGCTCTCCTTCGGCTATCTGATAACCCACGTAGATATGACTATCAACGGAATGAAGGTGCATTAACAGAATATAGATATAAACGCCCATCTCAACCTGATGTTGAATAGTAACGTACAATCCAGCTCCGTTCTTCTGAACTTGTTTGGTTATAATCTTACCGCCCAAAGGAGCTTTCAAAACAGTACCGACAGGAACGCCAAAGTCAATACCATTATGGTTTTTGATTTTTCCGTCCATGTGTCTTTTACCAAAGTCGCTCGTAACTATGAGTTGCGATTGACCTTCCAAAAAACCTTTATAAAATGTTTTATAATTAGCCATTGTTTTCCTTCTTTTCTGGTTCAAGCTCTATGTACTTCGTTCTATCTTCGCCCCAAGTTTCAAAGACATATCCTGGCACTACTTCTACGTTAGCAAGCTGAGAAATAACACCTTTCAGAATATAGCTTATGTCCATGTTAATACGGTTAGCAAAAATATCAATCTCTCCAGTTACCCTCCGAAGTCGGTTGATTGGATTGTTATAGGTATTATTCATAACATCGGCTTCACGAATATCACCTTGCTTTCCGTAGCTCTGTTCATTCGCAAATACTCCGCTTGGGTCTGAAGTAGTAGAAGGATTGAAGAAAAATGAACCATCCTCAATCAAGAGTTTCATCAAGTCTCGTCCAGTGATTTCAACGTATGCCTCCGAAGATTGAGAATTGGTAACAACCTTTACTTCATCTACCAAACCAATCATATCATACACACCTTCGGCAAGTTTTGTACTTATCTTGAAATTGTCCGCATCGCCACTATACCAATCAGCTGTATCCTTAACCAACTCCATATCAAGTTTCTCGAAAGAAATAAACAGAATGTCGTTAGAACTTATCAACCAATTGAAATAGTTAGATTCAATATCATCAAAACTTGATTTAGCATAATACTCTCCTTTCTCTCCGTATTCGTATGTAGCATCATTCTTAGAAGCATTGCCCTTCTGTCCCGACATATCGCCATAGGTCTTTTCTCCGTTCTCACCTTTCAGTATCTCGTATATGACTGAAACTCCTTCGCTTCGGGCACTAATGATTGGAAGTCTCATTGTGAAACTTCCTCCATTAGACGTTACCGAAGTAGCAAGTGAAATTATATGTCGGCTCAAGTTAGCAAATTCTGTAAAGTCTTGACGCTCCATCTTGATAGTTTTCTTTCCTTGTGCATCAAGTCCTACATAATAGAGACTTTTGAACCAACCAAGAACTGAACAATCAGGACTTCGTTTGGAGCTATCCGCTACACGATAACCTTCATCTTGGTATATATCTTGAATCTTATCAGCAGCGAACGCATAAAAGTCCTCCGTATTAACTTGGGCATTTGTTTGAGCTATTGCCAACTCAGCCGTAACCTTACTGGGATTTATTCGGAGAACGCACGGAGCGGGCAGCCAAGACTGCAAAGACAGGTCGTCAGCACTCTCTGGCCACTTACCGCTTCCAGCCTTCTCTATTTCCTTATCAAGCTCGGTGTATTGTTGCCATATCAAGTCTTTATTGAGGTCAAACAACTCTTGAGGACTTACACCATAAATGTAATTCCTTTCCATATAGTCTGATATGGTCATTCTCTTGCCTCTATTATAAAGCAAGATATAATCGTTGTTATTATGAGTAGTCTCTGCCATTACTTATTCCCTCCTGGTTTTGTTGTGTTTGGAGTAGGCATAGTTGTTGTACCTGTAATCTTACCAAGAATTTGATTAAGAAGTGAAACAACTTCGTTCTTTCCTTTCGTCCAAGCCGTAGTGAATTCAGTAGATTGTACCGCCCATGAATCCATATTTTGTCGCCCAGCTCGGTCAAAGTCTCCTTGATTACCAATACCGCCTTTCAATACACTTCCAGCCATTGTACCAGTATCGGAGAACTGACTGATATATTGGTCTAAACGGTCAGGAGCTATATCAGGCAACAAGGACTTGAAGGCAAAGTAACCCATCTGAGTGTCCGTACCTCCGAACTGTTGTGTGATACGCTGTATAACAGATTGCATGATTTTACCTTCATTCTCAGGATTGCGAAGTTCACGGTCAATCAAGTCCATACGTCCGCCAGTCTCTGGGAATAAGTCAGCAACCGAACTATATATCAACGCTCTCATTCGCTCGTTCATAGGCTGTTGAATCATGTTTTGGAAAGATTGATAATCAGTTCCAATTCTTGAATCTTGCGTTATACCTTGAACTGCTGAGAAGGCTGCTAAATTAGCATTCGCTACATCATAGCTCGGTCGGTCGGCTCTATTCATATATGAGCCCATTATATGTTGCTGAATATCGTACTTCTCTTGAACCCTCGTGAAGTCTCCCATAGATACTCCTGAACCTTCGATACCATTCAAGATAGTTACCAAGCGTGAGATTGCTTCTGTTACGTTCAATCCGTAGCGGTCATATTGCCCTCCTTTTTCCAAAGAGCCTTCTGTTAAAGCAAGGTTTCTTTCCAACCCAATTTGACGCATGGTTTCCGCATACCAATCGTCCGAAGTACCACGTGCCCTCGTTCTTCTCGCAGCATTACCAGCAAACTCCTCCGTATCGTAACCAAAGTTGGTATAGTTGATACCTCTGAAGTTAGCATCAGGCAACATAGCTCCTAAATAGTTAGAAGCGTCACCGCCTTGATAACCAGTAGTAGCTCTCAAAGATGCTAAACCCGCCATTGATTCATATGAATCCGAAGTTCCAGTCAAAGACTTCGCTGCTCCTGCAGCAACTCCTACCCATCCCAAGAAGCGTAGTGCTGCTTTCAGACCCATGCCTGATAAACCTGCTATGGCTGAACCTCCACCCATTATAGTGCTTCCAATATCGCCACTTTGAAGTCCGCTGAAAAGTCCTTGTATTCCTTGAGCTCCTTGCAACGCTGAATCATAATAAGGTCTGCCTTGTTGAGCAGCTCCTCCTCCCAATACTCTTCGGAGTTGTTCGTTCACGTCAGCAAGACTTCTTGAAGCTGCCATAGCTCCTTCCTCACTATCTGCTGAGTCACGTTGTTGCATCAACTCTCTCTGTTGAGCACGTAGTCTCCCGATATATGAATCAGGCGCATCTCCTCCTTGATTTGCTTGTCGGTTGAAATACTCGGTCAGCTCTCGAATAGCGGCAGTCAACTCGGTTTCGGCTTGCGTCCTTTCGTTGGCTTCTTCCTGATTGATTTGTTCCTCTTCCTTATCGTACTGACTTCCCACCATTCGATACTGTCTTTGCCTTTCCTGCTCCAATTGCTGGTCAAGCATAGCTGTATAGAATGGGTCATTAGCATTTGGGCCAAGTCTTTGAAGTCCTTCCTGTCTCCTCTTATCAATATCGGCTTCAATAGCATCGTAGTCGGAACTCATACGCTTGCGCATGTCGTCTCTCCTTGCGTCGTACCTTTCCGAAATACGGTCATTGACAGCTCCTCTCGTTGCTTGACCGTACTGATTGATAATCTGAGTCATCGAAGAAGAACCAGGCACCAAGAGAACTCCACGCTGCTGCATTTCCCTCCGAACGTCCTCAATCATTCGGTCGTTAGAAGGAACAGCTGAACCTCCACCCCTACCGCCCGAAGGTGTAGGAGCAGAGGTGTCTGAACTTGGGTTTCTGCTTACATTATCCAACTCATCTCGGAGCTGGGAAGCATCGCCACGTATGTTTACCGTTACATCTGCCATAATTATTCTTGTTTATCAAATTGACTCAAATCTAATTTCTCAAAGTCTTCATCAATTTCTTTCTCTGTTACTTTAACAACTTTCTTATTGGTATCTACTAATCCCAATGCTTCGTTTTCAGCTTCATCCTCATCATAGTCGGTATGATTGATGGCTCTATTGATAGCAACTTCCTCTTGGAACTCTATATACATATCAATGAAGTTCATCTCCCTATGCTGAGGTGAACCGAATGGTACATGGTATCTTTTGCGCCACCAATAATCAATCGGGAATTGATGCCAAGAAGAAAGGAAGTTATCAACCCTCTTCTCCAGCTTCAGCTCCCTCTTCAGTTTTGTCTCCGCCATCGTTCAGTTTTATGCCTTTGAGTTCTGCCATAACCTTGTCGAACCAAGGTTTCAATTCCTTCTGATACGCTTCTACCAATTCCTTGATATCTTCAGGAGCAAGGGCAGTGTAATTTTTTATATCATAATACTTCGCTACGCTCGGAACGCATACCTGAAGGAAGGAAATAGCATCTACCATATCAAGAGCATAATACATGCTTGCTACGCCACTCGCTGCCATAACCCCATATCGGTTATTGGTTAGAGCCTGTTTCAAACTTTCCAAGTCAATTAGCTGCCCAACGTTGGGAAATTGACACGTGAACGTCTTTTCTCCGATACTGAATTTTTTCTGTCTTTCAATCATGACTTTACAATTTAGTTTATTTACAATAAAAAAGGTAGTACGTTATTCACATACTACCTTCCTATAACTGTTTATTTTGGCTTAAACAATCCCGTTGTACAGAATTGGTTCCAAATACTCGAATTCAGTATCACGTCCTGAAATCTGACCTTCTTGAATATCGAAGCCTTCACGTGTCATGAACGCTCCAACTGTTTTCGCAAAAGTCTCATATTTAGTAGAAACCAAACCAGTTTCGTTGTCAATAGCTCCGTCCTTCACTTTACGAAGGATAGCAATTTCAAGCCCATCTTCCTGAAGCAGAATAGCGTTTGCCCATTCTTCTACTGTACCAGCGTTTCTGAACGCTCCCTTCTTCATTTTGTTAGCCAAAAGGTTGAAGTTGATAGTATAAGAAGAACAAGACAAAGAACCACTCCATTCCAAGGCAGGCAGCTCCTCTGGGTTCAAACGTCCTACGCCCGTCACACGTCCTCTTCGGATATTCTCAGTGATGCGAACATTCTTCATTTTACCCACGGTAACTGAATTTATCTGGATGATAGCCAAAGGGGCAGTCATCACTTTTTCATTCTTTGCCATAGTATGTTATCTTTTATTTGTTACACTTCTACTGAAAAATCCAAGATGTTCCCAATGAAGAACGTCTTGTTCACAGGTACGTTCGGCACGAAGTCGTAAGTGATAAAGTAGTCGCTATTTTTAGTAACAACCTTTACATTCTTCCAACTGATAAGCAGGTTATCATTGCCAGGATATGCTACCAAAGAAGCAAGTTTTGTTTCGGTGAAGTTCTTAACAGACTGCGGAGAAGCCTGAGCTGCCGTTTGTCCTGTAAACCTCGTTTGTCCTTCCAAAATAAGCTCTTTGTTCAACTGAGCCTTGATAAGCTCTACGGATAACTCAAACGACTGACCGTCATCGGCAATTATTTTCTTATTATCCAGCAAGGTTGTAACACCTTGGTTGACGCACCAATACCCCGATACGTTGCGAACATGCATGATACCAGCCTGTAACGCTCTTTCCCTTTCTCGTTTCTTCAAGTCGTAAGCAAATGACTGATAACCAACACGCTTGAAAGTAAACGGAGTTTGAGCAGCCATACCTGCATTCAAACCTACGATTGCCGCAGCAAGGTAGATAGTATGAAGTTGCTTTGTTCCGTTCTGGTCTTTTCTTGTTACGATAGGAGCACCGTGAACGCAAACAACCTGCCCTGAATTGAAATACTTAGCAATTGACTCGGAACTGTTAGTGTCTCCAAACAAGTCGGTATCGTCTTCACCACCTGGCACTACCATGAATTCAGTGAACTTCGCAGTCTGTTTAAGGAACGTGAACAATTTACCGTTTGTCGCAGCATCTACTCCCTTGCCTCCTGCAGCATTTAAGTTAGTACACAGGAAGAACGTAACATCCAACTCTGCAATTGCTTCTAACACGTCTGCGTACTCCGTATCGCTCATGTACTCGGTTGTACCTCCAGTAGCCAAAGTCAGAGCTACAGCAGCAAGCTCGGTTTCTCCATCGCCAGTCATACTTACAACGAAGTTAGCAAGCATTTGCTTGTTTGACCTTGCCCAATCGTACAACTCCTGAAGAGTAGTGAGGTCGCTTGATTCAGCAATAAGGTTAGGAACTGCATCAGCCAAGCTCTTCGCTCCGAAGGCTTCACCCGCATCGTCCACTCCCATAAAGGAACCACGGAAAACTTGAAGTTTGAAAGTATCAGCGGTTTCACCAGCTACAATCTGAGCTCCGTAACCTACTTTCAAAACATCATCAACTTTTACTCCGTTACCAACAATACCTTCGTTCTTACATTTCAGTACCAAAGCGTTGGAGCCTGATATTGTGGTTGTAAGAGTTGCGCAAGTCGTTTTGGCGGCACGGACATAATACAACTTAGGAGCACCTGCTGACCCGTCCAAAGGCGTGAAAATCTTGTTAGCTATATCGCCAACCAGACCTCCTCCCATGAAAGCCAAGAAGTCCTCATAGTTTGTAAACTCGTACACAGACTTCAAGCCTTGTGCAAGTTCACCCTGAACTCCTGAACCTCCTGCGTATTCGTATGAGCCATTCATCGCCAACCCAGTGTCTATAATCATAACATTACCAAATTCGGCAACGTTTACGACTGACGTTGGATTATAAACGGTAGCAGCATACGAACCAGGTTCAATGTAGTTCTTGCCATGAAAATTAACTACTGTTGCCATAATCTTTTGTTTATATGAATTTATTTCAAATTTTACTCCTTATCTATACTTGAGCTTGATGAAGTATCATCGTTGTAATCAATCATCCTCATTTGAAAATAGAACTTCTTTGCTACTTCCTGAACTACAAGTTGTGGAACATTATGTTCATATTTGAATGTCAAATTGAGAACTTTATGAAACAAAGGAACTGGGGTAAGGTCGTCTTGCATCATTATATCGTTCCCCGATAACGAAGGAATGCGAATACCCATAAGCTCCAAATGAGGAACCAGCATAAGCAGCATACTTTTCATTACATTATATACTACGTTTACTTCAGAGGAGTTATTGCTTGTAATCATGATTTGATACGTACAATTATATGTCTGAGTAAAGTATTGTTGAGTTGCTGTTTTCTTTCCTTCTTCATCCAATATATCATCCTCCAAATATCCTTCATCTTCTCCAATCGCTGCTTCACCCTGTTCTGAAGGAAGGAGAATGTGCATTGATATGATTTTAGCAACCTCTTGGTTATATCCGAAATTAACAGATAAGTTTTGAGGTGTCAAAATCATCTTCTTTGCTTGGACAAAGTAATTATACAAATTCATCTTAATCGGCTTGCCTTCTTCATCCACTCCCAGTATCTTGTATAATATAGTTTTTTTGTCATCTGCTACGTTTTCTTGTAAATCATCACGCAACAATTTCACTATGCTTTCCAAAGTGTTATAGATAACAATTTCTGGTAAAAGTATTCCGCTCATAATATTGTTTCTAAATAGGTTGTTACTTCATTTTCAACAATTGTTTCAACGTCTGTTTTCTCAACTGCTTCTTCGGCTAAATGATACGGTTTAATACCCTTATGAATCCAAGATAATGGGTCGGAGTTTGCTCCAGCTCGTCTGAATGTTCCATAGGTATTTTGAGAAGTCTGTCCGTATTGAGCCTTTCGTTTTGTTAAACCTTCGTAAATAGAATTGCGATGGGTATATTCATCGTATCTTGGATTATTGGGAGTTGCTTCAATTGCGGCTCTTGATTGAGGTACATCATACGGAGAAGGAAGTTCAGAAGCCGTCAAGCCTTTTCCTGCCGCTCGCTTCCTCATTATATCGTATATTTCTTGAGGCATTTCCCCAGTGAATCCTGCTTGACCAAGAGAGCCTGGTGTGCCAATACGGAACGGAATGGTCAAATACCAATCTCCTCCCTTATACACTTGCTTTCCTTTCTTGTTATAAACAGGTATTGTGTACTTTACTTTTTGAGACTTTTTGAAACCTTCTTTCATGTCGAACGCAGAAGCTCCTTGTTCAATCATATTAGGAAGTGTTCCAGTCAATACAATCTGTTTCGCAAATCTTCCTTTATCTACCTTAATCAAATGTTGGGTATATTCTGGAAGGGTTGAGTTCAATTTTTGTTTAGCAAGAGCTTCCCAATTAGCATAAACTGCTGCTGTAACCGCATTTACGCAAGTTTCAGTAAGCATATCAATCGTATCGGCTGCTAAACCAAATTGCGATTGAAGTCCTGATAAGTCTATTACTATTGGTTTCATATATTGTTATCCTTTCGGCATTACAGTATTTTCAAAACTCTCTTCTCCGAACTTCTGAGCATCGAATATATAATGAGCTTTCCTTGCTAACACATTTATAGGCATTTGCCTGAGCTTCTCGTCATCGAATGAACAGAACCTACTCTCACGTACTTTCATAAGCTCTCGATTGATGTCTATAACATGATAAACAGGATAGTGAGAATATCTTATGGATATACTTATAGGTATCTCTGATTTAGCCTTTATATTCATATCAGATATTGCTATCTTATCTTGAATACCTAAACTAAAAACTATTTTATTTTTGTCAACCGTATATTCGTCAGGTGTTACAGGTACAAGTTTTTCGTCATCCGAAGAAAACAAAAACATGTTTGTTATCTCCAAAGGTTCATAAACTGGATATGCAATGATTTCTCCCTGATAAAAAATAGGTCGTATTATTTCTGAGTAAAATTCTTCCAACTGCATCAAAATCACTCTGTCCATAAAACCAAGTTTATCCGTTCCCTTAGTAGTTATGGAAGCAGTTCCTCTATTGACTTCGCTCCAATTTTCATAACGCTTTTTGCTATCCATGTGTTGAGCAATCAAGCGTGTTTCAGTTCTATCAATAAAAAACCAACCTCTACCTAAACAATTTTGACACGTTGAAAGAGCTTGTCCAGTTGCTTTATCTACGCATGGGCAGCGCAAAGCTCGGTCTATGAAAGCGTCATAGCCTTGAGTTTGTATTAAAGTTTCAAAACTATCAACGTTCCACCCTACCTTCGGATTGATACCAGCTGAAGGAGTTTGAAACGCAGTAGGTTTGTCTGTTATAATACTCTTTCTGTTTTTACCGTTACTTTCCATAATTTATAATACTTCAAACGGTATGCCTCTGTACTTGCTCTTCAAAGCAGGCATCATTCTATTCATCTCATCAATATACGTCTTTATACGTCCTGCAAAAAGTCCTCCCTGAGCACTTCTCGCCAACGGAGTATTTTGGCTCACTCCGTCCAAACTTATCTGTATAGAAGTTAATCCAATACCATACAATATATCTCCAATAATAGCAAGAACGTTCAATGCTGCCATCTTTGCTATGAAGTCAAATAAATCAGCAGGAATTTTGTCCCAACCTGTAACATACCTCGTTCTCCAATAGTTGGGAATAAAAGTTTGTCCAAACCATCCAAGATGCGGAGAAATGCCGTTGTAGATTAAAGAATTTTGCGTCATTGTCGCTCCTTCCTTACTACCAGTGTTTGGAATAAGGTAGATGTTACGATATACAGCAACTGCTTCAATCTTTTTGATAGACAACCATTCCTTCGGATAGGTTATTTGACAAACATCATTTATCCAACCTTCAAGATTGTCTATGTAATCAATAGGGTACATTGTCCTGATATACCCCCAAGACATAAATTCTTGCCGTATGAAATCACGGTTTTCCTCTATGACTTGTTTTGTAAGTTTAATACTGAACAAACTCTCAATCGTAGTCTGGGCTGAAATGATGTGCTGCGCAATAGCCGACATAGACATTTTTCTGCCGTCATTAGAGCACATGGGAATACCAAACAGATAATTCTCCATTAGCTCCGTAGGAGACATAATCATCTCCATATTCTTATTGTATTGTATTTTCAGTCTTAAACTTGGCATATCAGGACAATGTTAAAAGGTTATTTATTGTTCACCACCCTCGTTGTCGTCATCTTCTTCCTCATCGTCCTCTTCATCAAGCTCACCTGCTGCTTCGGCTTCATCGTACTTTTTCAGCAAGTATGCTTTCATGAGTTTCTTTGAGTTCAGTTTCTCATACTCCTCTTCGGGCATTTCGCCTTCTTTGGCGTATTCCTTCATCTGAGCAAGAGTCAACGTGTCAAGATGAGCTTCAAATCGCTCACGGTCGGAAGGTTCACCACCCTCGTTGTCGTCATCTTCTTCCTCATCGTCCTGAACGGCTGTAGCCTTTTTAGCATAATCCCAGTCGTTAGTGCCCTTTACAAGAGCAGCTGCACACTTAGCTGATACCTCCGCTACTCCGTTAGCATCGATGGAAATACGGCCATCTACAGGCACGATAAGCTCCATGGAAGCTACATTCTGATTTTTTGCTTTAATTTTCATTTTAATTTTACGATTTAAGAAAAAAGGAGTGGGGCAAAGCACCCACCCCTTCTCTCAATTAAACAATTGTTTATCGGTTATTTTACGAACTTGCCGATGTTGATGAAGCGCACCATCTTCTTCGGAGCGTAAAGGAACGGAGTTCCATAAAGCAGCACCATGAAGCGGAATGCAGGAGAAAGAACAGCCAAGTCCATCTTCATCAGAGGAGCAAGCTGAGCAAACTCAACTACTTCGTTATCGAACTGGAACAGAGCAGACTGGTCACAGTCAGGCAAGAAGCGGTTCATATCACGAATGATACCAGGTGCTCCACCGTCATAACCACGGGTCAAGTCGTCCAGAGAAACGTCAAACAGCGGGAAGAACTCACCAGTAGCAGAGCCACCGACTTTGGTACGATAGATACGGTAAGCAGTTGCTTTGTTTACACCGCCTCCATCAGCAAACTTCAGGTCAATAGCACCATTGGCAACGGCAGCAACAGCGGTGTTATAGATTGCCATATCAGACTCACCGAAGCGGTTGATAGCAACTACACCATAGAATACGTTACCAGCATCGGTTGAAGCCCATTTGCTACCAGCAATACCGTTCTGAACGGCAGCAGCAGTCGATGCGTCCCATACAGGCTTGTTCGGAGCTTTCTGAGAGTTGGCAGGACTTGCGGCAGTTTTGCTCGGAAGTTTCTTGAAGAATACGTCATGGTTCAAACCAATCTGTCCAAACTGAGAGTCAAATGCCTGAACCCTCTGTCCCATAATACCGTTGCTCAAGCTCGGAGTATTCGGAACAATGAACTTGTTACCATAGAAGTTCTTCACGAAAGAAGAAAGCACTGCGGGTGGCCCATAAAGCTGGGTACCAAGTCCGTAGTTTTCTACGATAGAGTTGGCAGCTTTTTCAATCGCATCTTCGGTAAGAACCGAACCACGAAGGTCAACAACCATCTCGGAGTTCATGTAATCGGCATAAGAAGCCCAAGCGTCAGATTGCATCTGCTGAGCCAAGAAGCCGTTGAACTGTTCAGGTACAAGTTTTTCGTTACCGAAGTACAGACCTTGGTTCAAGGTACGCAAAATCCAAAGCGTTCCATCTTTGATAGTACGCTCCATTACGGAACCAATCATTGTGTTTACAAGAGTCATCTGGTGAGTTACGGACTTGGTAACACCAAGGTATTTCACCAACTGAGCTCTACGAACAAAGATTGAATCTTCCTCTTCGGGCAATTCACCTTCTCTGTTCCAGCCACCCCGATTAGCACCATAAGAAGTTTGCTGGTTGTACTCTTCTACGGTATTATACGCAGCCTTTTTCGGAAGGTCTTTCCAAAGGCGAATGTCGCTCTCACGGAAGGTGATATGCTTCAGAGTTTTCTCCAAAGATTCAACCTTCAACGGAGCACCTGACGCAGTAGTCAGGTCGGCAGTTTCACGTCCTGTAATCTGCTCAGCAGCAAGAGCCTTGTTCAGTTGGTCAAGGTTTTCGCTACCATGCATACCAGAGTAGAAACCATCCTGCTGAGCGGCATAGCCGTAATCAGCCAAGTTGATAGATAATCTTTCCATTTTTCGCTTATTATAAAAGTTGTTGTTTATTTAACAATTTCAACGCCATACTCGTTCTTCATTCGAGCAATGATGTTAGCAGGAAGAGCCTTGTTGGCTTCAAACGCTGTACATGCTTTGCTGAACTCGTCATCGAAGCCTTTGGCGAACGTAGCTTGGTCAAGAAGCTCGGCAACAGCATGAGGATTTTTGCTCATAGAAATTGCGTTGCTCTTCGCTTTACCCTGACCGCCCTTCGTGATATCAGTATCTTCTGCCTTAGCAAACTGACGTTCTACTGGGCGTGCGGCACTGATGGACTTCGGTGCAGGAACTTCGGAACCAAATGCTTCCAATTTCTCGGACATTACGCTGATAGTCTCGTCTTGAGCTTTTACAAGCTCTTTCAACTCGGCATTCTCGTCCATAATGGCGGTAGCCTTCTGAGCAACGTCCTTAACCATAACCCCAAGTGCTTTGATGTACTTAGAGTTAATCTGATGAGAAGTGGCAATTGCCTTTTCGATACGGTCAAAACGATTTACACCGTCACCGCCCTTCTTCATCTTTCCTTTCTTTGCCTCTTCAACATCGTCCTCCTCGTCATCTTCCTCTTCGGTTTCGTCTGTGCCGTCATCTCCTACGTCATCAGTTTCATCCTCAGCCTTTGATTTGGACTTTGCTTTTTTGATAGGCTCTTTTTCGGTCTGTCCGCCATTGGCGTCACAACCTTCACCTTTTTCAATATCAGTCGGAGCTACGTCCAGCCCAAGAGCTTCGTATGCTTTGCTGATATCTTCATCGGTTACTTTTGTTTTTTTACCTTTCATACTCGCAATTTTTAATATCAATGAATGAATTTTTTCTGCTTTCTCAATACTTATACCTGGAATGTCTTTGAAAAGCCTTTCGATAACCTCTGCTTTTGAAAAAGTTTGGTTTTTGATTTTCTTGTCCACTGACTCTTTTTTAAGAGCCTTACCAGTTTCGGTATCCAATGCCTTTTCTTCCTCGTCCTCAAAATCGTCATCAATCTCTCCTTTGATGATATTCGCAAAGGTCTTTGGATTTTTAGGCTGGTGGGTGATAGCTACGCCAGTAATAATTGCTTTGACAATCTTTTTATAGTCAGGAGACTTTTTATCATTCGATTTACGTTTCACGACTTTACCTTCAATCGAATAACCCAACCGCCTTGTCTTTGAATCCTTCTCAAGAGTTTCTGCCAACTCCCATACATCGCACGCTATCTTACTTGAAGGATAGAGTTCAGTTTCAATGTACAGTCCTTCTGGACGTATCTCTGCTTTTGTAGGCTCTCCGATAATCGTAGCAGGTTGACCTTTCGCCTGATGGTGCCAGTTCACCATACCGCTTTCAATCAACGGCTTAATATCAAACCCCTTCGGGTCAAGAAATTCTCCATCGCTGTCCTCGTCAGATGTAGAAGCAATACCGCCCAACTTCATTACTGGCTCACCAGTAGTCGGGTCAAGGTCTTGCGCCTTCTCCAAAGGACACCAAAAGGTGAATCTATCTTCTAAATTTGTTTTTGCCATATTCCTATAAAATGAAAAGGTCAAAAGTTTTTGTACTCTTGACCTTCCCTATAACTGTCAATTGAAAATTGCTATTGTTCGGACATGGTTCTTTTTATCCAACCGTAAAAAAACTGCTTATTATTTGAGTTCTTCTCGGTGATTGAGATATAATACTTTATTTTCTCCATCCTTCGGGCATTCATGTAATCTTCGTAAGGAATAGTTGTACTCACACTGTCGGCTACATTCTTCCAAAAGGCTACATCTGCTTCAAGTTCTTTTATCCGTTCCTCATTTAACGTAGGAACTTCAACGTACACGGTATCAGGCATAACCTGAACAGGCTCCGAAGGTGATTGACCTCTCGTACCACAGCTAACCATTAATGCCGTTAGCAAGCATATAAATAATGTTTTCATACCACTGAATTCAATTTCGTTAATAACTCGTTGCTCATCTTCCCAGTTTCCTTCATCTTGAACTGACGCTCGGATAACTTTATGGACGTAGCTGGCCCCATGTTGACGGCTGTATCGTACATATCGTTGGCAACTTCTTGTTTGTTAATTTTATCACCCCATACTGGGTTCCAATAGTTACTCCGATAAAGGTCAAGTTTCAGTTTCTCCAATTCAGGAGTAGTGATGACCTGATTATGTTTCTTGTTCGGAATAGCGTCCAATATTTTCCAACCTGCCCAATTTGGGTTAGCTACTCGGCTGATACCGCTCCAAGTTTCTCCTCCCGCATCGCCAGGTGTTTTTGTATAGACGTTTTTGCCCTCAAACTTCTCTGTTCGTTTATAGGCTACATTAAAATCTGCCATCTTACTTTATTGTTAGTTGTGAAAAATCAATACAATCTCGGTTGAGCCAATTCATTAGCTTATCCGATTTATCAGAGTTGCTGAGCTTCATGAAATCATCCACCGTGATATTATACTCGGATAGATATTTTTTGAAGCCTTCTTCCAATAGAGCAATCCTGTTCCCCTTCTCCGTTACTTTCTGAAACTCCTCGCTCAAGTCCTCTATCTTCTCTGTACTCTGAATTGCTTCGTTGTATAGAGCAATCTGATAAGGCTCAAGCAGTGGGAAGTTTCCTTTGAACGGAATTATTTGAGAAGGTTTTTTCAGTCCGACATATTTGACGGCTCTGCCTCCTACTATTGATACAAGTCTTTCTCTTTCCATGACTTACTTTTTAACAATTACTTTACTACGGTTGAGAATAATCATGAACGAATTTGGGCCACCGTTTCCGTGAGGCTCGACAATAGCGTCATAACCTTTCAACGCAGCGTATGTTCCAATAGCTTCTTTGCTTCCTCCTCTGACTGACTCGTAGATGCCCGAAATAATGTCTCCATTTGGGTCTTTCGTTTTCTTCAAGTCTGCCATTTCGGAAGTTTTGACGTTCAATTCGTTCTTTGTTACCTTTATGTCTGATTGTAAGTTAGTAACTTTGTCTCCAATGTGCTCAAGCTCCTTCGCTACCTTTTTATTGATAACACCGTAGTGTTCTTTCATCATCCAATCTTGGAAGCGTTTCAAAGGATAGTTGTATGCTTTACTAAAAGCATTCTTGCGTTTAATGGCGTTGTTCTCCCATTGAAAACGACTCAACATGAACTTCTCTTTACTGTTAGGCAAAGTGAATACATATACATCCGTTCCTTTCCCCTTCTCGGTTACTGTACCGCCATTCTTCTTAACCCAATCAAACATCTTCTTCTCAACGAAGTCCTCAAACGTAGGATAGTCTGGGTCACCGTTATCGTTCAGTTTCCCCCAATCAGTATTATCAATTTCAAGTTGGGACATTACAAGCGTATCTTCGTCCCAGTGCATCTTTTCTTTGATTTCCTTCTCGGTCTTATCCGTTATGTTATTGAGGTCATCCTGTTGCTTCTTCAGCTGTGAGTTTAGGCTATCAATCTCAAGCTGCTTCGCATCAACAGCTGCTTTGTCAAAGGTTACCAAACTGAGTATTTCCTTCTTCAAATCAGGAACCAAAGCGACTTTTGCCGAAGGGTCAAGAACGCATTCAAGTATCTCTCCCGAACGGCCAGCATAACTTCTCGCAGCGTTGTAAGCATCGGACTTCTTATATGTCGTTTGAGTATTACTCTTGTCGTGGTCTCCGTCATTTACGTGAGCATAGATACCAGAGCCGTGAATACCAATAGTTCCATAGAAACAATTATCATTGTATTTGAAATCATCGGCATAATACTCCGCATCGTGTCCTCCTCCGTCCGATAACCCACGGAACATTTGATATTTTGATTGCTTAACAGCGTTCCAATATTCCGCTTCATCTACTACGTTTGGACGGGCAGTAAAACCTCTTTCAGCACATATCGTACTTAATAGCTCCCAACCTACGGTATAATTTGTAGCATTGAGTTTACGCCAATAATCGGAGCCTGATTGACCCTTCCATATAGCGTCCAGCTCATCATCAGATAACTCCCGATACATATCAGCATCGCTCTTGAGCTTTCTCGGCAATATCTTTTTGTTCTTCTTAGCAAGTTTTGCTTCCAAATCGTTCTTAATACGCTCCAAATCTTGAAAACGTCCAGAAATAGTTTTAGCATATCCTGTATTTTGAGTCCATGGACTTTCTTCTAAAAAATTGATTACATCGTCACGCTTAGTTAATACATCTTCAATTTGTTTTATATAATCTTCGTCTTTAAGATTAGCAACAATAGATGGATTATATTTTTGCATTGAAAGGAATTCATCTACAATATTCCCAAATACCTTCTTACTACCTTGAGCTCTATAACTCAAAGCACCTCCATTATCAACTCGAATGACTCTTCCAGCTGAATCAATTAAACAATTGTCGTTCTGATAAATATCCCAGTTTGCTAAAAGAGCATCAACGATAAACCCTTTTGCCATATCATCGTAGTTCTTAGCACTCGGAGCTTGCGCCATAGGTATGAACTTCGATAGCATCACTGCTTCTCCGTTATCATCATAAAGCTCAAAGTCAGGAACTTTTTGACCAAGAATTTCGTATAATTGATTAGTCAGGAACTCTGATTTTACATGACCACTGGAAGTGTTCGTGCCTTTCTTCATCACGTATTGATTGCCCTTAGCATCCTCTACTAATTGAGCCCCAGTGCTACCGCCTAACCTCTTAACGACTTTCAAAGTGCTTAAATCGGTTGGAAATAACTCGTTGATATATTGTTGTTTTGCCTTAGCTTTCGTATCATCTACCTGCTTACCAACCTTCTTCTTGCCTTTGAATACTCGCCAATCATACTTAGTCTTAGCACCAGGTGTTGCGGTATAAATATACATTACTCCATCGACAACCTTCGTTTGACCAGGAACTACTGCCTTACAAATTTCTTCATCAGGCTCTATTCCGTTGAGATGGTCGTACAAAGACTTTGCGACGCATACATGATAATCATAGTCGTCAAGAAAATCATCGGACTTTATCTTGTAAGCATCGCAAGCCTTAATCAGAAGGTCATCGGGAACTACGCCCTCAGAATTTTTGAGGGCAATAGTTTCCAACGCTTTCTTTATTTCTTTCATTGTTATTTACTGAATAGAATTGATTCTGCTTTTTGTAAGTCCATGTCTTCTTCTCCGAAGTTGAGAACGTCCTCAGCCTTCCAAGTATCAGGCAGCAAGTCCTCCTTACCAAGAGCCTTTGCCCTTTTCTTAATCCATGCTTTGGCTTTGTCTGGGTCTTTCGCCCTGCCGACAGCCTGAATTGCGTTCTTCAAGTCCGAAGTGTTACGGATAGGGAATGAACCGTCAGGCATTGCTTCTTTCTTCTTAGCAAGTTTCTTGCGTTCCTTCTCGGAGAAGTCAGCCTTGAAAATATCGGTATCATCCTCATCAAACAGAACTTCCTCCGCTTTCTCTACATCGTCAATCTCCTCTTCAGGCTCGTCAACAGTATAATCAACTCCATCATCTTCAGGACACTCACCCTTTTCAAACAAAACCTCTTCGGCTTTCAGTAGTTCATCGCTCGGCTCTACGCCACCGAAGTCATTCATTGCTGCCTTCGTAAGCACTCCCAGAGCAACTTCCTTCCAATCCTTATTCTTATTACCGATAAGGGCAGCAAATGCTGGATTAGAGCGTTTCTCATTTGCCTTATCAACTTTACGTTTGTTGGTAAGTATTTCTTGGAATGTACGTGTGGTGAACTGAGAAGGGTCAATGTTCTTTTGGTTCTTCTTAATAAGGTTCATGATTTCATCACGTTCCTTCTTATCCGCTGCTTCATCGTCAAGTCTCGGAGCTGATGGAAACTCATAATCTTGGTAACGGCTTTCCATTACTTCGATAGTTTCAGGCACCGTCATATAGATTTCAGATACCATCATAGCACGACTTATGATTGCCTTTGTATCCTCGCTTTCAGATAACTGAGCAAGGTCTTTGTTCGTCATGATGATAATACGTCCTGTGAACTCAAAGTTCTGCTTAACGTCATCAGGGTCACCAACGACACGTCTGCCTGTTGTAGCAGTAGCCTTCTTCATAACGCTCGCACAATCGGCTCGCTTCAACACTTTGTCGTTATCATCGAATACAATGATTTTGCCGTTGTGAGCTTTAAGGATATTAAGCAGCTGCTTTCCCGAATTAACGTCAGGAGCCTCAAATATATCGTAGTCTCCATCACCTGGTGAGTCTCCTTCTTCAAACGGCTTCATGTTCAACAGTTCCGCCATTTTGTTGAAGCCGTATGACTTACCGATACCAGCACCGCCCGCAGAAATCATGAAGCGTTGCTCATCGTTATCCAAGAACTCCAAATATTGTTCGTTCAAGTCTTGTACGACTTCTACTGGATTTTTGTAGTCCTTTTCTTTCTTCTTCATCTTGTAAACAAACTGGTCGTACTTGATACGTCCTTCCTTTGTCTTCAAGTTGAATGCTTTTTTCACACGGTCATCGTTTCGGTCAAGATACCATTTTTCAGTTATCTTGTTGCCGTCCGTACCTCCGTCAGAGTCATCGTCAATATCTACGGTTGCGTCATCGTTGGTATCTGCTACCACGTCCTCATCATCGTCTCCCGAAGTCGCAGCAGCTCCCTTCTTACCTGTCATTTTCATGAGCTGAGCAAGCGTTCCCGAAGTATCAACCTGCGACATATCAAACCCTCTCTGTTCCAAAGCGTCATACGCTATCTTTCGCATCTGAGCATTTCCGTTCTTGCTGTTAGCTACTTTGAGAAGGTTATCGTCAGAAGTCTTTTGAGCCCAAACCAATAATTGCTGGGAGTTCATAGGCTTCCCAGCTTTCGCCTTCGCTCCTGCTATTTGAGACGCAGAAGGTTTTGAAGGAGTTTTCTTGCCTGCTCCGTCATCCTCTCCTCCCGAAGATGAACCATCACCCGATTGCTGAGCCTTCTTGCCTTTGATTGGACGCCAGTCGAATTTGCCAGGCTTATACTCTGTCCAAACCCATTTACCATTCGGGTGGGCATCTCCAACCTGACGGCTTACAGCTTTTTCAATTGTTTCTTCTTTCTTTGCCATAATTCATTATGTTTATTTTACATGATTGACATTATGATAAAGATAATAACTGCGTCAATCTGTTTCCCACTCAATCGGAAGTTCTATATGATAAAACTCCTCCATGATTTCGTGAGTTATCTTCTTAACATTTGGTGAGTCTTTGCCTCTTTCAAGTTCTTTCTTGACCAGTTTCTTTCCTCCTTTAACCAATCTGATTATCTCTTCGGCATTCTTCGTAGCGTTGAATAACTCGTGAACTAATTCAAAATTGTATTTTGTATCTTTCAAGAATTTAGCAGGCGACATCTTCGCAGCTTTCTTCAAAGCCGTAGCAAATTCCTTCGGAGTAGCATTCCACGGAATAATGATTGCCCTGACGTTCTCGAATAGTGGGTCATACATTTCCTTTCCTTCTACCTTCGCCAGTCCTCTATAATCACGCAAAACAGGATAAGCACCGCATAACATAGCTTCGATAATAAACCCATTTATATGGGTACGACAATAACGTGCATAATGTTCAGCCCAAGATGGGTCAATAGCAAACTTCGTATTTTTCAAAGTATCTATAACTTCACCCCCCGACATCTGACCCATGTACTCCATTCCAAATTTTTCAGCTCTATCCCAAAGAGAAAGTTTGCCGTCAAGTTTTGCAGGAAGGTTTGGGTCACGTTTCGTAGTACACATGTAGTTACTCTTCGTTTTCGTCTCACTGGTCATGTAGTTATATTCAATACCAGTTCCAGCAATCTTTACTTTGAAACGCTCCTCTTCTCCCTTTTGAATATACGGAACGGCAGCAATGAGTTCTTCCATATGCTTCATAGACTTAAACATATGAGCAGCAAAAAAGTCCTCCTTGCGTTTATTCATCATTTTCACAGGCATCTTAGCTCCGCTGGGAAGGTAGCGTGGATTCAATAACAGACTTCTCGGAATACCTATTTCAGAACAACATTGATAGGCTGCTAAATGAGCGCAAGCCATAAACATTATCTTATCTTTCAGAGCCGATATATTGGAAGCTCTTATATTAAAATAGGCATCGTGGCATAAAAACACTTGACTATTTTCTTTCGGCAAATCAAAAAACTTCCACCAGAAGTCAAATTCAACTCCTTTTTTATTCCAAGCTGAACTCTTGGTGGGCATAAAATTCCAAAGTATTACATCAAAATTGCATGCTAATTTCTTCCAACGTTCAACTGCGTCTTTCTCATACACTCCGATACGATTGCTGGGAGGAAGGAAGTAACCATAGTAATTATTTCTCCAATATCCTGTTACTTCGTCTTTCTCGTAACCTCCAGCCTGTGAATGGAATTTTATCTTTCTTTGATGTTCTCCAGTTTCAAACTCTTTTACCTTTTTATTGTAAGCACTTTGAGTAGTAGAAGCAGGAGTCATTTGAGCAACATCTACTTCACAACCTAAATCTCTAAATGCTTTTAACATTGAGGCAACGTATTCAACAATACCTCCGTACTTGGAAATTTGAAAATCTGCAAATAATATCTTCATATTGTCTTCTTTAATACATTCTTACAACCCTTATTAGTGCTCCACCAATAATTTATCTTTTTACGTCCTTCGGACATTCGTTTTCTCTGCTCTAACGTCCTCTTCTTTCCTTTTCTTAACTCTGCGTTTCGCTTCACCACTTCAGGATTTTTCATTGGATTTTTGTTGCCTCTTATAGCCTTACCGTTACCAAAGTTTGGATTGTTCTTTCCCGATACGTCATGATGACTACCATTTCTCAATTTATAAGAAACTCGCTTGGCGACATTTGGGTCTTTCATAGGATTCAACATACCAGGTTTTCTTGAAGCTCCCCATAGTATGTTACAACCGCCTACCTCGTAGGAGTAATGAGATTGTTCTTTCTTGATATAGTATTCTTCAAGAATATCTAACCCCTTTTGATTCAACAATTCAGAAGCATATAAAACTTCTCTTTTGATAAGTTTACGCCAGCAGGTTGGAAATTCTTGCTTTAATCGTTTGATGAAATTATTCCAAATCTTTCCACTACCATCGTAATTAGAAACACTGGAAGAAGAGAAATGTTCAATGCTTCGTTTCTCCCAGTGTTGTCCTACATAGAAAGGTTTATGTCCGTCAAACTTATATTTTGCTATGATAGTAAATTTGTATATAATGCCGTACATATCAAAATGGTAATTCATCTGCTTCCCTCACATATATCTCTTCGGGCAGCTGTTTCTTAATATAACCTTGTTCATAAAATTGCAATCCGCTTTGCGAACGATAGAATTTGGAAGCAAGTTTCCACTTCACCTCATGAAACTCCTCAACTGGTACGGAGCGTTTCAGAGTGTATTCTTGCTTCTGTTTCTCTACTTGAGGTTGAGAACGTCTCTTATAAGAGTGCGGAAATTCACGATAATACAATAAATTAGATACTAATGATTTTTGTATGACATCTCTTACAAATAGATGAAAAGGGTGACCAACTCCCCACGGAACTACAACCGTGTACCCTTTGTTCTCCTTTAAGAACTTTCTAACCCAATTTACAAGTGTTTCCTCAATCTCGTTCAGCGTTTCCCTCCCGAAGTATTCATTCAGATGTTTATACGTTGCTTCCACTGTTACTTCTTTGTAATTCTTATGGAACTCGTAATAACTCTCATCGTGAAAATCCAATTCAAGATGATGGAATGGAATATTGAGAAAATCAAACAATTTTTCATCCTCCGCTATTCTCTTTGGGTCATTCTCTACGGTCAGCACCTGAACCTCGTATTGAGGAAGGAACAGAAGATGAGAACAGCAAAAGAGAATATCATCACTATGCGGCTGGATGAGTAACAATTTTTCAGTTTTCATTTACAATCTTATTTCGATACTTTTATATTCAACTTCACTCCTTTTAACTTTGGATTAGTGGAAGTTTTCTTGATAGGTTTGGTGAAGGCTCTCAGCTCTGCATCCCAAGCAAAACCTGCTTTCTTGTGATTTATCGTACAACGACAATAAGGGTGAGTTGGTGAAATAGTCGGCTTCCACTCCTTAACCTTTCGCCCGATATTGTTACCATTAGCAATAATATCTTTGAGCTTGAAAACAATTGGCTCGCTATCTGGGTCTTCAGGGTCAGTCAAGTAAAGCTCCCGACAACGCTGACAAGCACCTGGGTAAACATCGAAATAAACCTCAGCATCAGCTCCGTACTCTTTCAAGATACTCTGCGCACGCCCTGAATTATAGGCTTCGTGAGTAAGATAGTAAGCAATTCTCAACCAATCAACTTCCCAATCCTGAGAAGTCTCGGCAAGGTCTGCCGCAAGTCCTCTCGCTCCCATACGTAGTTCAACGGCTTTGATAGTCTTTTGCTTAATCATATTCTGAACTACCAAAGATTGCTGTTGATTATTTCTCAATACTACGTTACTCAACCCAGTCCTCATTCGGTTTCCTAAACTGGTGATGTCGGTGTATGCTCTATTCTTTACGGTTTGAAGGGCAAACTCCTCTTCTTCGGTAAGCGGTATGAAATTACCCGAAGCAAGAAACTTCTGAAACTGAGCATAAGTCATTTTCTTTGCTCTCGCATCCCCGATAGCCTCAGACAATATACCGAAAAGGAATGCGTGCTCAATTACTCCTTTCTTGTTCTTATACTTATCAAGATTGACTCCAGCAGCAATCAGTATATCCTTATCCGATTGAGAAAGATAATCCAACCCTAACTGACCTGCTATGAATACCAATTCGTACCTTTTGAGAATTGATAACATATCTTGTATCTGTCCTTGATTGAAAATCATATGTCTCCTAAATTTGTATAATGTTTCCAAAACGTTCTTAACTCATCTTTTGCCGAAGCGAACTCAAGCATGAACGTATGTCCGATAATTTTGAACACCTTCGATAGATAGTACAATACATGTCCTACCCAAAAGAATGTTACCAAATAAAGAACGGTAATGACTACGGTCAATAACCATTTACCAAAGTGTTTAATCTTTTTCATTTCTTCTCCTCCTTAGTTTCTTTAATAGCAGAAGCAGTTGCTTGAGCCATATATTTCAGGACTTCTGCAACTGCATTTGCGGTATTTTCATTCCAAGACTTCACAAAAGCATTTTCATACTCGGTAACGACTGGGAATGGGGAAGGAATGAAATGACTATGTTTTGTCTCCTTCTTTGCCATATGCTAAAATTTTATTCCAAAATCAATTGTATATCCGTATCGGTCATGCAGCCTTATTCCCGAAAGTCCAATAATGTACTTATTTTTGATATCAAGTCCAAATTGTAGCTTATTCGTTCGGAAGTCGGCTGACGTACCTAACATTGCCCACGGTTGTAACGTAGGAACTTTGTATATGACTTCTCTTTCCGTAACCGTTCGGATATTCGGCTGAATAAAAGAAGTGGCAGAAATGAGCTTATTTTGACTCACCAAAGCATCAACCTTAAATGTACCCAAACTATCATTAGAAAAGTCCAAAGCATACTTTCTGTCCAAGTAATAATCTTGCCATATAGCAAATAACGCAGCTGTATCCGTAGGAACAAAGACTGGACGGTCAACGGGAACTTTGACTTCATAAGGAACTGGACGGTCAATTGTATCTCTTACAATGTCTCCCTTTACCCATTTGACCTCAACAATCCTTTTCGGTTGCGGTAGTTCTACACTTGACCTGCCCCAAAAGTAACCTATCAATAACGCTATGCCTATTGCAATAAGTCCTCCGATAGATATGGTTATGCTTTTATTCATTTGTCTTTAATCTTTGTTCGTAAGAAGCAACCAAATTTTCAAGTTGCGAAATACGTTGTTTGTACTCGTGCTCACGCTTCTGACTTTCTTCCTCAAAACTACGATACTGTTCCATGAGCTCGTCATATTTCATCTTTTCAAGCTCTCGTTGTTTATCGTAGTCGCTTCTTATCTCATTTAACTCTGTGCGGAAAGACTTAACAATTTCATTGCTTAACTTTCTTTCATTTTGGTACTCGTTATACAATGTGTCATATCTCTCCTTCCACCAGCTGTCTTTGTTTTCAACCTCTTTCTGAAGAACGTCATAACGCTTCTTCCAAAAGTCATCGCCTTTCATATCGGCTTCTGCTGAAGCAGTTCTTACTTCCTGCTCATACTTCTTCCTGTCCAGTATCTTAGAAATTACAGCAAAGCCAATACCGCCTGCTCCAAACAACAAAGATATAAGCCCAAACAGATTTTCAGATAACCATTCCATGCCTTTTTACTTATTTACTTTGTTAGTTTTTAATTTAGCAAGTTTTACCCTCTTTCTGTAATCTTCTGTATTATAATCAGAACGGAGACACCTTACAATCTCATCTGCGAAAAGCTGAATGACTTTATCATATACAACGTAGAACTCTTCACGGTCGGAGTCATTGGTGTACGTGCATAAATAAAATATCGCTTTCGTAGAAGAACTCACTTTGTTGAAAAACTTGAACCATTCTCGGTCGTGAGAATCAACAAACTGAAAGTCTCTCCACTTCGTTATCGGAGTTAAAACGTCATAGGCGTTTGATAAATTGTAGGCAAAGTCTCTGCCAATGTAAGAACAATTTTTATTCAGCGTCAACCCTGCTCCTTGCTGTCCATCTCGGTAGAAATCAAAAGCAAGTGCTATTCCATACGTTTTATGCTTGCGGAAGAAGTTAAATACATCATACGAACTATCTACCACAACTTCAACGTTTCGTTTCCGTAGCTCCTTTGCGAGTGCTTTCTTGAACTCGTTAGCAGGTTTATCGAAACGTTTGGACGTTAAATAAACTATCTTACACATGGCTATTATTTTTGCGTCATTTCTCTTATTGTTCCGCTGTTTGGTAAAAGAGCTTCTAAACGATTGATTTCATCACGTATTGATTGTCTTTCTTTTATAAACTCTTCTTCATCAGTTTGACTGTATGGTTCATCTTTGTTGGCTAATTTAGCTTCATATATTTTGATTACTTTATAATCTCCTTCTGATAACTTCTCCTTCAAAGATTTTATTTTTTCGTTTATCTTGCCTACATCTTTTTTTACCACCTCCCATTTTTGCAAAATTGATTCGCCTTCTTCAATGTAATACGGTCTTACTGAATCTGTATCATCAATTTCACCGAAAAATTCTGAAGGAACATATTCTTTGAAAGCTGAAAGTTCATCAAGTTTGTTTTTATAATTATCTTCCAATTCTTTGCGAAGAATAATTTTAATCAAATCACTTTCCGTTCTCTTTTCTTCTTTTTTAGCAAGAATAGGTTTTATGAACTCATCGCCAATTTCTTTTTCTTGCAAAGTAGCCTTATAAAGATTATCAGCTTTTTGTTTTTCTATGTCGTAATCAATCACTTTGACTGAATAACGGCTTATAATTTTTGCTTTCATATTTATCTGTTCCAACGTTCAAATACCCACATTCCCCATTTATAACCAGAGTCAGTAGCAATATTAGGATTAAATACAAAAATTCCACAGCTTCTTGCAGAACCAATATTCACTGAATCTACATTAGTATTATCACAAATTCTACGTCCATTTCCATGTACCGCAATATTAGCAGAGTTCACTTGATTTACAATAATCAATTGTCCATCATGCGGGTCAGCTGGCAAAAATACGTTTTTATTTTCGCTGTTTGTGCAGCTAACAAAAGAACAATTGGTATCCAAGTAAAGGTCAGTGGACGATAAATGAATAAGTCCAAGAGACAGCCCTCCAGCTTTGAAATTAGCAAAATAAGCATCAAATACTTGATACCCCCCCGAAGGAGTTAAACCGTTCCAATTACAAACAGCTGATAAAGCGGAAATAATACCTAATGAAGCATATCCAGATACTGTTGAAATCGCTCTACCTCTATACAAAGCAGAAGCTCCTCCGTAAACATTACTTAAACCGCTTTTTTCATAAGCAGGAATATCAAAAATTTGCTGTGTTTGTGATTGAAAATCTAAACCATCTCCATTAGCTACCAATCCATAATTATTTGAATCCTTTATACTCAAACCAGAAGATGAACTCAGAGAAACATTATGTCCACTTGTACCATCTCTATAAAAAGAAAGAATTGCAGAAGCTAAATTGAAAATAGTTCTACTTGTACCGCCCGAAGTAGTTGCCTTTGAACGCACTTGACCGTTCGATATAGTACCAATCTGATTCAGTTTTCCGATAGCCTTCGCAAATGCTTCGTCAAGACTATCTCCACCTGCTACATCGGCTATGGTTCCTGCATAGTCCTTCGGAGTCCAATCAGGTGATAGTTTACTGCCCGTACCAGCATTCTTTAACCAGTACTGTATCTTTCTGAGCGCAGAGTCAACAGTATCATTGTTATTGACGTATTCTGGTTGTACGGCATCAGTGAAGTCTTGAGATACTCGAATACCAGTTGCATACTTGAAACGTGTGATGTATCTCTGAAACTTAGACAAGATTGTTAACAAGCTGTCTCCTTTTACTGCATCGGTCGGCTCTCCTCCTGTTTCTAACGCAGGAGACTTTTTGGCGTAGATAGCCGTATCAGACGTTGCATCAGTTATTGCTTTGTTAGCATTATCTATAATCTGTTGATTTGCTTTACCTACGTTTGATATGTCTTGATTGACCTTCTGCATATCCGTATCGTAGGTGTCTTTGGCAACAACTCCTCCTTTCTTATCCATCTGAGCTTTCAAAGCATCACCGAAATTAAAGAAGAAGCCTCCATTCCAACTGATTGAGTTACCAGTTACCTTCGATAAGAAAGAAGACAACCGATACTTAGCAAGGCTCCAAACGTTGTTACGCTGAACCTTACCCATGATGTAATCATCAGCAGTAAAGTCGGGAACCATTTCTTTGAATTGGAATACCAGCTTTTTGTTTACCGTATCGAATACACCCGCAACGTCATCAACCAAAAGGTTAGAAGAAGTTACATGATATTGAATATTGGTACCCAAATCGTCAATCAGGATATTACCCAACTCATCATCATACTGCACTTTGGTCGTTGTGATAGCAAGAGCCAAAGCATTTCCTTTATCCTTGATTTGGAAAAACTGGCCAATAGACAGACCGACATTCTTTGCGATATTTACCAACTCGGAATAAGTAATCAATGAGATAACGTTCTGGTCAAGAACTACCCACTGACTCAATCCTGGGTCGTATATCTTATGTCGCATCTGACTCGGAGTATTATCATACCAAATCAGAATTATGTTTTCAGGTGGAGTGTTGCCGATATATACACCAGCAACCTGCCCCAAATTTTTAGTATTCCCTGCCATAATCTATTATCTTGAATAGTTATAAGTAGCACGTTCACTCCAAGCTGAGATGAAGTCCATTGTTCCTTGAGCGTACTCTCTCTTGGTAACAGTTTCGTCCTTCGTCTCTTTCATGATACGCCAACCGTTATCGGTTTCAGCAGTTCCCATAGGTGCCCAACCGTAATACTTTTCATCTGCCGAAACTTCGTCAATGAAAGGTTCAGGCAAATACTCGCTAAACGTGCGCACTATTGGCGCATCTTTCTTAGTTACTTCCATTTTCTTCGTTATTTAGAAAGTTATCAAATGCTTTTACAAACGTTTCTCTCAGTCCACCCTTATTAGTGTCCTCCTCGTCATTTTCTTCGGCATACAAGTCAAAAGGATTTTGCTCCTCATCTTCCTCTTCTGCGTCAGGCTCCTCTCCTTTCTTCTCGGAACTCGGTTTGATGTTTCCGTTATCATCCATCTCCATTCCTTGACCGCCTTGTTTAGCCATCATCTCCGCATTCTTGTTCTGAATAAGAGTAGCATTGGTCGGTACGTCTCCGAACTCAAGCGGTTTCATCTCGTATTTCTCACGTGCTTCGTTTACGGTCATGAAGCTGCCTACTTTCTTGATGTCCATATCAAGCTCTTCTTCGATAGTCAAGCCGTTCAAACCTACGAATACAAGTTCAAAATCAGGATTGATTTGCTCAATGATATATTTGTTGATTTTCCTCTGAAGGAATTTCAGAAGTGGATACAAACCCTTGTCTTTGGAATGTTTCAGGCGTTGTTCCTGACTTCCTTCAAACAATCCTCCGTTCCCCGAAGAACGGCTGATGTCCCATCCTATCTCGGAAGGGTCAATTGAATATATGGCACAAGATAGTTTGATAAGATATTCCATCCAAGAACTATACTCCATATCACGGTTGTTCTTCTGAAGGTCTATCCAATCCACGTCCGCTTCCACGACAGGAGTTTTCCAAGACTGCATTACTCCTGTAATCATGGACTGCCACTGTTGTTTGAATTGCTGAAGTGCTGCTTCGTTGTTTGTTCCCTTAATACGCAATAAACCTTTCGGAGCTGAACCTTGACTGAAGAAACGTCTATTGTATTCATCTCCCCAAAGCATTGAGGTTACAACGTTGATAAGCTCTTCAAGCTCGGAACATCCGTATCCATTTGCGTATATAGAAGTAGAAGGATTGCGAACTCCAAAACAAAGCTCCCAAGGATAGAACTCATTGACCTTGACATTCTGATACACCTGAACATAAGCAGGATAATAGCCATGAACCTTTGGCCCATAATCGTTCCTATCTTGCCATACATTCGCTCCGTTTCTTTGGAAGAAAACATTATCATAATCCTTATCAAAGTATGAATCAGCCATTCGGAAAGTTGCGGCATCAGTAGCCATGAAACTCTCCAATTGTCCTCTTCGGTTGCGAATACACTCAAAAGTTAATTGGTCGTAAGTCAAAGAGTCATCAACAATCTTTCTGATAAACGTATCGAAGTCGTCATGCTCCCATTGACTAACATTACCGCCCTTCAAGATAAATTCAGTAATAGCATACGCAATCTTTCGGTCTTTGTTATCCATCTTTTGTTCAATTCCAAATTTCGGTTTCTTTCGGATAACGAAGCCAGTTGAATACTTGTTTTCTTGAGGCTCTGCGAAGTCTGCTACTTGATTCTTTCTTGTTTTGATAATTGAATTTATGATAGGTGTCTTCGACATTCTCTTCAACGTAGTGTACGTCAATGAAAACGGCTTATCTTTGTACCCTAAATTGGAATTGAACTCCAATGGGTCAATGAAAAATGCCTTTGGATTTTGCTCCACTTTTGTCTGAATTTGGTTGAACACCTGAGTAGCCTTTATCATATCCTCTGGTGAGTCTGACCTTAGAGCTTTCTCAAGTGTCCTAAACCTTTTTGCCTTCAGCTTCGCTTCTGCAAGAGCAATGGCATCTAACTGTTTAGCATATGAATTACCCATACTATATTGAAATCAATTTTACATTTGAATATCCTATAACTGTAAAATGTGTAAACAAATAAAAAGGAGAACATTTTTCAATGCCCTCCTTTCTTCATTTGACTTCTTGTTTCTTATGCTACTGGGAAAGAAATTGCTAAAGCAATATCCAACTTAACATCGTCAGGAGACATAGCAACGGCTTCAATACCTGTGTTGTTAGCTACAAATCTTGATATCGTTGAAAGACTGATAACGCTACCGCCCTTGAATTCATTGATTACTCCTTCGATACTTCCCTCAACAGTCATGACGGTGAACATACTTTCGTAGTCGTCATACATTGAATCAGTACGCAAGACAATCCTTTCATCGGGTGTAGCCGTTTTGAAAATAACAATTGTTCTCATTATACTTCTATTTTTTATGAATTAATGTTTGAACTATCTATAACTGTCCAACTTGTTTTCCAGCTTTTGCGTTACCATACTATCAAATAGGATATAACGAATGCCAAGAACGTTATGGACAACAACGGCTTCGTCCAAATACTCATACAAGATAGTATTGTCGTCAAATGTTGTTACCTCAATTCCTTCTCCTCTCTCAATGTCCTCAACCAGCGTATCGAACGCATCAATTGACGTAGCATCGGACATCATGTCTTTCGATAAATACTTCATGTTCTTAACCGAAGTATCAAGCTCAGAAGCCATCAGCTGTAAATCTACCTCCAATGGCTCCTTGAGTTCTTTTATTTTCTTTGAAATTGGCATAGCTTATTTCTTTGTTACCATGAAAACCAAATTCCAATTCTGCTTCATATCTCGCTCCATCTCCTGAACGTCAAAACCGTGTTTCTTGAGATGTTTCCGAAGAGCCTTGAACCGCTTGAAGTCCTCTTTCAAGTCCATGTTCATATCGAAGTTGTACTCAAAGATTATCTGGTCAACATTCCCGAAGTCCGTGCAGTTGATAAGAACTTCCCATTCAGAGCCTTCAATATCAACCTTCATCTTGGTAGGGTTGTACTTCTTCATAACCTCGTTGATATTCACGCACTCAACAGGAACTCGCTTGCGGTTATGTTTTACCAAGAATGAATAATAATATGGAGCTTTACCCAGATAGAAGTCACGCACCTTATCGTCATTACCAACTACGGCTTGTTTGTGGGCAATTACGTTCTTTGCTCCGTTGTCTTCTATATTCGTAGATAGAAATTCATAGTTCACATCTTCAGGTTCAAATACAATGACCTTTTTGACTTTATCGAAGATGTCGCAAGTGAAAGCTCCGATATTACCACCCAAGTCCAATACAACGTCTTTCTTGGTAAGAGTTAAACCGCCCAAACCTACTGAACGGTGAGTGTACTCGCTGCCTTTGAATACAGCATCAACAATATGCTTCTCCGTAGGAAGGTTTGAACGCCACTTCAAAGTTTTGCCGTCCTTTTCTGCTACTGCCAACGTGAAGTCGCTCTGTACCTCTCGGAACTCCGAAAGACGTTTCACCTGAGCAATGAGCTTAGTTTGCTTACAGAAGGCTTCAAATTGGCTTATCGTTACGTTGTGAAGTATCGGAGTTTTCTCCAAATCTATGTTCCAACCTTCATTCTCCGAAGAGCCTTCACGGTTGATACGCTTTCTCAGCTTCTCCTTTTCTTCTTCGTCCTTTACTATGTTGATTGAAATATCAAACAACCCTCCCTTCTTCTCACGTACACTGAACGCAAGTAAGTTCTGAATAAGAACTTGGGTTGTAGTTTTCTTTTCTACAACCTCAAATTCTTTCTTCTCAAAAAATTCTGTTAATTTCTTGTCCATTGTTATTTTGAAATAATTGATTTGCTTCTCGGTTGAAATTTGCTGCGTTGTTTACCTTCTCCGATAATCATCTTCCAGTATTTTTGGAACTCGCATAGCCACATCTCAATCTGATGAAAAGTTATGTTTGGTTCATCGGCTGTATAATACTCACCATCTTCTATGTCCCAATAAAGATACGGAAAACGCTCGCCCCTCTCTTCGCCAATCTTTTCAAGCCATTCAGCCGCAAGGTCACGTAACCAATATATAGCAGGTTTCTGTTCTCTGAGAGTTGAAAGGCTCGGATAAATAAGACGTATGCCGATACTACACCCTGGCCCAACATTCGTGAAGTCGTTTTGGTCGAACTTCATAAACTGTTGTCCTCTGTATCTCTCTATGTATGTGAAGTCCTGATAGAACTCATGAGCAATAAAGTCCGCAACAGCAGGGAAGGTTTTCAGATACTCAATAATATCTTCTGGTCTCTTAGCTTTCATCACCGTAGCAATGAGTTTTCCTACGTTCTTATGAAGATGAGGAATTACAACCCTTGTATAGCAATAATCTCTTGGCTGACCAGGTGTTGCTTGAGAGTTTATCAAGTAAGCGGTTGTATATGGATTTTGACCCGAACTCCGAACGCCCGCAATGAAACGGCTGAATTCATCTTCGTCATACTCCTCCCAATCGGGAATACCATTCTTCCACTTCTTGGCTGAAATAAGCTCGTCCATAGATTGAGCTTGTTTAAGTCCTGATTTGATAGGTGCTCCGAATAGACTGGGTTGAACGCTCTTTCCCTTCGGTTCAAACTCGAATGTTTCAGGATTGTTGAAGAAACGGAAAACCATCATCTTCCAAACCAAGTTCTTCAAAGAAAGACTTTCATCAAGAAGAATGTTTTTGATTTGCCATTGACTGTTTCGGTCAAGTTCTCGGTACACGTTCGTGAATTTTGACTCTTGGAATATCTTGTTGTCTGTCCAAGGTCTTTCCTTCTTGTCTATGAACCTACGTTTCCAAATCATTTGTCGCTCGTACATAGTCTCAAAGAATAATCTCAAATGAGGCTCGTACACTTCCAAGCTCTCGTTTGGGAGCTTATCATACCATGCTGCTTGTTCAAACATAAATTATAAAGTTTTTGTATTTACTCTCATAACAAATTCTCTCCTCGCTTCCACATTTCCTTTCGCCATTAGTTTCAGCAAAGGAACTTTTTTCATTCTTTTGAAAGGTCGGTGAGCTGCGTTAATTAACCTTGCTTCTCTCACTCCTAAATTACAACGCTGAGGATTGCCGCTGGGATAGAACTTGCCGCATATATTCGTTGATAATAAAGGACAGTACCAATTACCATGAAACCCAGTGATTTCAAATTTAGTATTGCCCCACACACTATCTTCTGAATCCTTGACAATATCTCCTCGCTTAAAGTAGCTCCATACTTGTGGATTATCATTATCTATTGGCATAGTGTAACATTTTACTTAATAACTATGGGAGAAAAATGAAAGGGAACCAAGTTTCACAACTCAATTCCCTCTCCAGTCGCAGTACACCTCCCCACGTTAAAACCTTAATGCTAATACCTGACATGGTGAAAGTTCAAACTCTTTATTGTCAGCAAGAGTTTTCAAAATCTCACACGCCTTGATATCAACTTTGATATTGCAGATAGCTCGTACAATATCGTTGTACTCTCTACGGCATGTTGCTTGCTCTTGATTTTCGGGCACGTTACCTTTCTTGTCCTCTGCATCCGAAGCCGAAAGTGAACTCATCATCTTTCCTCCGTCATTGTTAGGAACATAGGTTTCTTCCCAATCATAGATTTTGTAACCGCAGTCCATCTTGATACCATCCGTCCACCATTTGTCTAGGTCTTTGGTCGGAGCTGTTCCGCAGTCTTTCAACTTCTTATCAGCTTCAGCCTCCTTTACAGCCAAGTCTGCCGTCATAGCAGGCAGCAGAACGGTGTCCACTTGGTCTTTAATCTCCTTACCAGTCTTAGACACTTTAATGTCTCCCTGATAGGATAAAGCATCCATTACATCGGACTTCTCCACATCCGCTTCTTCGGCAGCTTTGTCAAATGGATTTTCCTCCGATACTTCTTCACCTTTGCGGATAGCATCGTCATCCGCTGTTACTTCTTGGAAGTTTGAGAAACTTCCCATGATGCGTCCTCGCTGAGCAGCTCTCGCTCCTTGAATCGCTTTGCTAATTTCGTCCATGATTACTCTTTGATATATTTGTTATACAAAACATGAGCAATCCAGCCGACAACGACACCGATTGCTAAACTCACAACGTTTGAGATTGATACCCAAACAGGAGTGTAGTGCATATACACCAACGCTCCGATAACTACGGCTACAATTATTGCAACCCAGATGATTGTTTTCTTTTTCATATTTATCAATGTTTATTTGATTGCCATACCATAAAAATCTTCTAACGTGTATGCTTTACTATAACTGTATTTATTCTTTTGGTCGTTTACATCGTCAAGCATATTTTCAAGAAGGCTCTTGCCGTTCTTAGTCTGATAATCGGTATTGTTATATACAGACAAGTTCAACCACGTCATCTTCAGATTGAATAAAACTTGTCCCAATACTTCCTCCTCTTTCATTTTCGTAAACTCGGAGAAACGTTTGGCAATCCATTGAGCCATCGGTACAAGGTCAATATCCTTCGGCTCGTGATAAGGAGAAATTGATTCAATGAACTTCTCAAAGGCTTTTGGTCCAAACCCTGCTTTGAGCTTCGGAATGTTATCAGAAGTGTCTCCCATAATGACCTTATATAACAAAACCTCAAATGGCTTCGTAGGTATGACCTGAACATCGGTTTCAAGATACTCGTTCCAAAATACTTCCTTCTCTGGGATACAATACATCTTCAAGTTCTTTGAGTTATTGTTGAACAAGGAAACGTTTTTGTTCATGATTTGTCGAATATCGGAATCACCAGTGATTATCACCAACTCCTCGTCCAAGCAATATCCGAAGTACAAGCCCCATACGTACAAAAGGTCATCCCCCTCTGCTCCCATGACCCTACTGACTATGAGTCCTTTCTTCCGAAGAAGAGCCTCAAACATATCTAATACGGTCAGGAAATGCTTGTAAAATGGGTCTCTGACTCTTGTAAGAGCGTACTTGTAATCATCGTAGATACTGTAACGCCATGAAGAGCTATCTATCACAAATGCTACTCGTGTTATATCCTTAAACTTTCGGACTGTATGACATAAGTCAATGATGCATTTACGAAGCAAAACTTGTTGCTTCTCTGGGTCTTGAAGAACTTCGTTCATATCCTGACCCTTGTAGTAAGTTGAGAATATTGAGAAGTTGCGATGAAATAAATAATTTCCGTCAAATAATATATTCATATCTTTTTCAATTTAGTTCTACCGTAATTAAACCCTGCTGGCAAAGTTTCTCCTTTATTCAACCTTTTGTTTATAACTCCGTTATTTATCCAATCATATCTCACTCCATATAATGGATGTTTAGAGCCTGTAAAATCAGCATGGTTCTTTGATATCTTTATTCTTGTTTCAATAGAAAACTTCTTGCCTCTTCTCTCATTCGATAATTTCTCAGCTCCTCCGTTTCTCATATATTTAGACACTGCCTTTGAAACTCTCTTTCTCCTTTGTTCTGCATCTTTCCAAGACTTCTTAGCAGCAATGGATATATTTCGCTTACCTTCTTCTGACCTTTTCGCTCCTCTCCTTCCTCGTAATTGCTTAGTAACTTTCGCCGCAATTATTGGGTCTTTCATCGGACTTCCTGAACCGAAGTTGTTAGCCGTTCCCCATAGTATGTTACAACCGCCTACCTCGTAGGAGTAATGAGACTTCTCATGTTTAATGAAATACTCTTCCATTCTATCAAGAGCCTTCTGTGAACAATTCTCTGAATAAAATAAAACTTCTCGTTTGATAAGTTTACGCCAGCAGGTTGGAAACTTTCTTTTGAGTCCTTTGCAAAATCTTTCCCAAGTCTTACCACTACCATCATATACAAAACAATCATTTCTCATAAATTGTTCTTTTGAAATATCCCTCATAAATTGTCCCACATAGAACGGCTTATGACCGAAATACCTCAAACTGCTCATTATAGTGAATTTGTAAATTATTCCCGACATATTAAACTACCTTTTTCATAAGACTTAATACTTGCGTAAAATAACTATGGGAGCCATTCCGAAGAACAACCCCCATAATCTCAATCAAAGTCACATATGGTCATTTAAGCAATTTCACTCCATCGGCTTGACTCTTCGCTCCCGCACTTACTTGCTTGTGAAGCTCCGTGTTCTTGCCATCCTTATATCCGTAGGCTCTGGCTGAATCAAAATTCTCTTTTCTCGCTCTTCCTCTACCAACCTTGTACTTGTTTTCAATATACTCGGTAACGGCTGTATCATTGCGAACTACCAAAGCTGTAACTTTTGCTCCATATTCGGCATTCTTTGCTTTTTCTCGGTCACTCTCCTCTTTCAGCTTAGCATCCAGCCCAGCTGCACAGCCCATCAAGTAACTTCTCTGATACTTATCCATACTGATAGGCTTCATAGCATACTCCATGGTTTTCTTGTACTCCTTGAAACGATTTTTGGAGAACGCTACGAAACGTTCAGCAAGCATTCCACGCAACCACTTAACGGTCTCAATGTTTTCTTTCTTACCGAAAATCATCAATCTTCTGTAAGTGCTTCCTACTTGAAAACATTTGCAGAAATTCCATTTACAAAGAACGTATAACAAACGGAACTCCCATTCTCCTCCGATACTCTTGTAGGTGAATCCGTCCACTTTCTCTTCAAACACAGTATCTTTTGCTTTCTCCTCGTCCGTTCCAATCTCATCCATAGACAAGTTGTACTGGGTAAGAAGTCTTTGTATAGCCGCAGCAGCTGCGTTCGCTTCTCCTTCAGAGTTGATTTTCTTTGCACCTTCGTAAAGGTTTTGTAACTTTCTCAGCTTCTTTAATACGCTGTCTAAATTCTGATTTGTTGCTTCCATATTCTTTGAAATTTACTGTTTGATTTACAATCTTTATTTACAATTACACTACGAAGGTACGGAGTATTTTTCAAACGGCAAAATAATTTCCAAACTTTTTTCGATTTTTGGGCAATATTTAACTTTTATGCTACAAAGTCTTGAATATATCCTAAAAAGTGCTTGGCTCTTGTTATCGCAACATAGACAAGGTTGCGTTCTTGTTCCGCCATCCACGGAACGGTCATACAATATTTCAAATAGAGCTTATCTTCACATATGATGAATACTCGGTCGCTCTCTAAACCTTTTGACTTGTGTATCGTACTCAAACAAATACCGTTCTTGTTATCATCGGAGAAAATCATGTCTATGCGGTCAATCACTTCTTGGGAAGTTGCCAACCCTTCTGAAAGAACTTCGATTGCTCTCAACTTGTCCTCGTAGTTCTTATACATTTCATGTTCCTTCGCTTCAGCTTCGGTGCATCCCTGCTTTGCTACCACCTTTCCGATTATCCGTGATAATTCCCTTTCAAGTCTCTCCATTACGTCCTTAATCTGCTTGCGATTGGTTTTCTTTATCATGTTAATAAGATTGGTTCCAATATCCCTTCCTTTCACATACGCTTTCACCCCTCTCCCGATATATTGCATACACAATTTAACCAACGGAGCTGAAACCCTACAAAGTATCATATCACCATCCTTAACATCCGCCATAACGCTCTCCCGACTAACTACACCTGCTGGTGCACCTGCTCTTGCTTCTATCTGAGGCACTATCTCTTTGGCCATACCGATTATGTCTCCATCGCAACGGTAACATACGGATAAAGGAAGTTTCACGGTGTGCGGAAGTCTCTTCAAAAGATTGAAACTTTCAACATCCGCTCCAGCAAAACCATAGATTGCCTGACGTGGGTCTCCAACAGCTACAAATCTACCATTAGGTTTCAAGCATTTCAAGAACAAGTTTCTTTGGGCAGCGTTCAAGTCCTGACACTCGTCTATGAATACCCAATCGTATTGGAACATCTTTATCTGTTTGACGTTCGGGAAGTATATCATGTCTGTGAAGTCTATGACTTGCGTTTCCCTTTCGCCCCAATTGATACCCTTAATAGCAATATCAACTTCGTTGTCTTCCAAATCAATGTTATGTTTCCAAGCAAGCTCTTCCAAGTCTTTCTCGGACTTAACCAAGTTTACTCTACCAAGGTCAATGAGCTTCAAGATATTGCCTTTCCAAGTTGACATCTGTTCAGGTAACAAGTCTGACTTCGGAGAAAGGGAAGAGTATTTGATACCATTATTAACCCAAGCCGTATATTTATCAACCTGAAGCTGAGAGTTCAAAGCTCGCATAGTTGCCGAAGCTCCCAAACTATGTAGCGTTTTAATATCTACATTGTTGAGATTGCCTACTTTGATTTTCAGTTCCTCTACGATTGCCTTGTTAAACGCCAAAAACAATACTCGCTTGTTCTTCGGAATAAGTTTCAACGCATTCACAATCGTTGTAGATTTTCCTGAACCTGCTACTGCGTCTATAACCGCATTGCCTTTACCCTTCTCAATATAGATGTAAACGGCTCTTTGATATTTACTTGGTATAAATGCTCCCATGACTTTGTTATATTGATTATCTGGTACGAAGTTACGAACTTATTTTATAACCGCAAAACTTTTTATAAGAAACTTTGCTAAATTTAACTTTTGTTAAAAAGAAAGGAGCGACTTTCACAAGTAGCTCCTCTCAAATCATACTTAAATGAGACAATTAAATTACACGTTCAATATCAAATTATCCTCTTCCATCAGTTTGACAAGTTTCTCCTCCGTAGGCTTCCAACCACAAACAAAGATTATCTTATGCCCTTGAGCTTTCGCTGCTTTATGCCAAGCGTTGGTAAGAGTTTTGAAACGCTTATCGTGCATATACAAATCAAAATCTGAAACGGAGACTTCCCACCAAACGTAGGTCATCGGAGCGTTACCAGTTTTATAAGCATAGCAAATAACTCCTGGCCATGACTCTTCAATCTTCTTGAGAATACTTAATATAAAACTTTCAATCTTCATATCTATTTCAATTCACAGGCTCCTCCCGAACATCCTACGGCTACCATGTCGCCTGAATAGAAGTTCTCACGGTCGCTCATTATCTCGTTGAAATCTACTTCGTGGGTATCAAGATACTCTTTGATAGCATTGTACTCACTTTCGACTTCTGAGGAAGATAAACGTTGGAATGGAGCGTTGTCATAAATTTGGTCGCCCATCTTCGGTAACAAGCTCACGCCAGTGAATAGATAATCGTTGGTAAACAGAACAGCTGCTACTTCGTCCCACTCATCATCTTTCACCTCAACGGTTGCGGATATATTGTTAGCAACGGCTTTGGTATTAACGCTTCCTTTGTTTATCCAATAATGTTTTACCATACCGATAAACTTGAGATGCTCAACGGCTGATACCTCGTCTTTGAATATCATATTCGGGTCATCAGACTCAATTGGGAAACTTATCACAGCCTCATCCCCTCGTAGAACTTTTACCAACGGAGTATCTTTCAAAGCAATGAACTCTGGGCTATAAGTTTTGATGCGAACTCTACGCAGATATTTTTCAGCATGAGCTGGATGAATGCCGCTACAATACAAACCAAGAATAGAAGAAGCATTGCCGCTCGGTTTAATTGTCGTACAAGTACGGCTCTTATTTATACCGAATATTGCTGCCCATTCCGCATTGGTTTCTGAAACTACCTTCGCACCCTCTCTTAATACCTCACCCCGAAGGATAGGATTGGCATATATGCCTGTTATGCTCACTCCGATAGCTCTATCACGCTCGGCTATTTCCCGTGAAGCAGGAGACAGATATTTGAAATCAGTGTAAAGAGCCTGAACAGTCGCTACGAATGAAGCTACACGACACGCTTCCAAGAACTCCTCTTTGGTTTTAACTCGCTCGGCATTTATCTCTACAAGATTGCAGAACGCAAATCCAGACTTGCCGTTGATAGCAGGCTCCATTACAATCTCACCGCAAGGGTTGACTGTATATTTGAAACTCTTTACGTTTACAAAACCTGGCTCTCCAAACTGACGGATAACTTGTAACTTGTCTTTCATTTCCTCGTAACCCAGTGGGTCAGATAGAGTAGCAAGAATACTATTATTTGCCATAGCTCTTTGAGGATTGTCCGTCCACCAGCTTCCTGTCTTAGCTCGGAGCATCAACTCATCGTCTTTGTCGAACAAGGCTATCATAGCAGAACGTCTCACCCCTCCGCTCACAACACTGTCGGCTATATAACAAATAATGTCATGAACTTCGATACTCGTGAGCTTTCTGCCTTGAGCGACTTTCATGACTTCTTTGATATGATTATGGGCTTTTATTAACGGCTCTGGGCCAGGTGCAAGGAACTTACCGTCAATCAACGCTCCTTCTGGTCGGATAGCGTCAAAGACTATATCAGCGGACTTGCCTTCAAATAGAGCCGTCATAAGCTCTCGGATTGAATCAGCCCATCCTTCGATACTATCTTCAACAAAAAATTGAGGTCTTTGGTCTCCGTTATACGGCTTGACTATTGGTAGCTTGTCAATGTACTCCTTATGTAAGGAATAACCAACGCCGCAACCACAAAGAAGCAAATACATGATTTCGCTGAATACTTCTACACGGTCAACGTAGGTAGAACAGCAATTGTATAACTTGGCTTCATGCTTCAATATTCCACTCGTTACCGAAGGAGAAGCGAACTGACGCCCACGCTGGGAAGACAAGATTTTCTTATCAACTTCCAAACGCATTGCTTCTTCTATCATAGCAACCGTTTCTTCACCAAGCAGACCTAACTGTTTCAACTTGACCTTGTGCATCTCGTAGATACGGTCAATAGTTTCATCCCAGTGTTCAAGTCGTCCATCCTCTCGTCTTTGAGAGTATTTAGACAAGAACACATAGTCTGCTAACAAATCAATACCGTTACATTTCATTTTGTTAATCATTCTTTAATTGTTCTTTTAATAGTTTCAGATGAACTACCTCATCCGCTACTAATTTAGCAAGCAGTTGAAGAGCTATCTTGATTGTCTCCGTTTCTTGTAACTTCAAGAGCTTCTTTTGCAAGTTCTCATAGAAGTCAATTGTTTTCTCCTCCGCACCGATTGCTATTTCAATCGCTTCTTCTGCGGTCTTTCCTACGGTAACGCCTGAGTTGTTATATCTCTGGTCAATCTTTCCTCCTATCTTTCGGATAAAGTCTGACAGCTTATCGTAGTGTTTCATCTCAGTCAAAGCAATGCCCAATAGCAGCTCACCTACGTCCTCAAACGTAGCTTCCTGAGTAGTGTACATATGAATGGCTGTAAGCTCGGAGAAGTCATTGGTACCATTGAAAATGGGATAAAACCATTCAGCCATTACCCCATCATCTTGTTTCGCCTTATCATAACTTGGGTATTCAACATTTGGGTCAGAATAACGCATAGCATTAACAAGCCCATTAGTCAAATCGTCAAGTTGATTTTTGCTCAACGGTTTCTTGATTGCAAAGTTTTTCATATTCTTTACATTTTTGTTCTCTCTTTTCTTCGTTCTTGTAATCTTCGGCACGTCCAATGATATTGCTCGAAAGTATTTTCAAGCTCCCGTCAGACTGCTTCTGTATTTGAGTTTCAACGGCAAAGTCGTTACCGAAGCCGAAGTCAACCCCGATAAACAACCCTTTGCCGTTAGTGAACTGTCTGAACTGGTTCATTACTTTGTACCAGTATGTCCAAACCCACCTGCTCCTCGTTCCGTAGTCTCGGAGAACTCTTCAACAAACTCAAAGTCTGCCTGAACAACATTCTCTACGAATACAAACTGAGCAATACGTTCTCCCTTTTCAAAGCTCACTTCTTTGTCTCCGTGATTGATAAGAAGGATATTGCACTCACCCTGATAATCGCTATCAATAGTGCCAGGAGCGTTCACGCAAGTTATACCGTGTTTCATAGCAAGTCCGCTTCTCGGTCTCACCTGAACTTCCATGTCTTCGGGCAATTGCATATAGATGCCCGTGTGAATCATCTTGCGTTCGTTCGGCTGAATAGTGAAAGTTTCATTCGCTCTCACATCGGCTCCTGAACTTCTCGGAGTAGCATAGACAGGAGCTTCACCCCCATCCTTCAAAATCATCTTGACTTTTCTTTGTTTCATGTCCAAATCTTCTTTATTGTTATTAAATCTAAAACAGTTTATAATTTGTTGCTTTTCAGCATCCCAATTTCCCCAACGCTTAGTTTGGGAATATCCCAATACAGTTCTCCTCAAAGCCCATATAGCAATATAATATGCTCGCCTTTGACTGAACTCGTCTTTACAATAGACAGATGACTTTGGTATAAAACCTTTCCTGCCCTGACCGTCAGTTACTTGATAACATTTCTCGGAGTAGTCTCCAAGATGCGTAACAATTACAGATACGCAATTACAAAACGGTTTCTTTTCACTCTCACCTTTCTTCGCCATGCCAATTTTAATTTACAGTTTACCCTTATAAACTCTGGGTATTAAAGGAAGGTGTATTTGAAGCCTGTGGTTATCAAGTTAGCACCTAACTTAGCAAGCCAGAAGCTGGATGAAATATCGTCATGTTCTCCTACTGACTCAAGTCCTTTATCGGTAAAGGCTACTGAACCAAGGTCGGAGAAAATCAAATCTTTCACGTCTTGTGAATACTTATCTCCAGTTGGTATATGTATCTTACCTCGCTCAAAATCAATAGCCAAACCTGGCCATCCTGTCTTCAAGTCGTACTTATCTATTCCAGTGGTATGTCCTATAACTGGCAATCCCTGTTTATCGCTTTCCTGAACGAATATCTGTTGGAATGTGTTTTGCTCCATCACCATGCTATCAGGTCTGAATCTTGCGTTAATTCCCTTCAATATTTGCATCTGTTCGTGGAAGGTCTTGCCCTTATCTCGGTAGAAGTTCAGCAACCAACGCTCTCCTGTTTCGTCATCTACTCCCCAAGTCGTGAACACTGTGTAGTCGCTTCCTACGTTAGCAGATATTGCGAAGTCACAGCCTGTAACAACTTTGTTGAACTTGATTGGGAAGTCATCACGATTGCGTACCAACGTGTAGTTCTCCATACGTACCAAAGAACGTTCCAAGACTTTCAATGGGAATATAGAAGCCTCATTGGTAATAGGTCGGCATAAGTTCTCACGACTGAAGATGATGTTACCTTGCGTTGCTTTCTTGTCCATCAAATCGAAGAAGCTCCAACGCTGTGGCCACAATATACGTCCGTCAGGGAAGATAGCAGGATATTCAATTACAAACCAACCCTTCTTATTATGTGTAGCAAATATGCTCTTGCTCCTCAAGTCTCCATATAAGTCCGAAGCGTGAAACGGAGTACCAACGACAATGATTTGTCCTCCTGGCACGAGCATGTTCATAATAACAGCGTGGAAATAGTCTATACTTTTCTGCCTTTGTAGGGCACTGTAGATGACGTTATCTTTCAGTCCATCATCTACTACTATCCAGTATGGGTGAGCACCACGTACTGATGACCCAAACCCCTTACACGTCAACCTCGCTCCGTTCCTACATACTATGTTCGTACTTGCCCACGCTCCGCTATTTCTTGAATCAGGGTACAACCTATCTTTGAGAATATCGTTACTCTCAATTGTTCCTTTCAAAATCTCCATAAGGTCAACGGACTGCTGGAGTGAGAAGCTAAACAAATACCCACGATTGGAATTGCTCTTCGTAGGTCGGGCAGAGAATACACTTGATTTAGGCTTTGCGTAGGAATAGAGCTTCCAAGCACAATAGGCATTTGAGAAATAATACGACTTACCATGGTCACGGGCAGCGTTGATACATAATTTATTGTATCGGTGTACCAAGTCTCCCCATTCCAAATGATGCCAAGACAATTGGAAGTCGGGCATTACCGAAGTAATAAAGTAAGTAAGGTTGCGTGTCCGCAATGTTTCTTCGATTGACTGTGAAAGTCTCTCGGTATATTTCGGAGCGAAGTCAATATTTGGGTCTCCAGTGTACATAACCTGATAAGTGTCTTTCATCAAGTTATCTAATACCCAATCCAAGTCTCCTCCTGAACCTTGCATGAGCTCCAATATTCCCTTATCGTCCATACCGTCAATTATCTCATCTACTATATTGAGACATTCCAATTGATGCATCGGAGACTGTAACAAGGTCACAGGAGCTTTCTCAATTATGTCTGGTACTGTTGCTATCATATCAATCCTCTTTATACGACAAAAGCTAACAAGGCTTTTACACCCTGTTAGCTCTCAAACTCTTTTATGTCCGTTTTTGGTTAATACTCGATTGTCTCGTCAACGGCTCTTTGTAACTCTTTATACATTTCATCTTTTTGCTCTTTCGTCAATTCAGTATCGGCTTCGATTGATGCCTTGTAACGGAGAATGTCGTTGTTCATCGCCTTACACATCGCAAGAACTTCTGTCTTGATAGTATCGTGACATTTATTCTTGCTGAAATTGAGAACAAACTCGTGCGTTCCTTTCGTGAAACGTAACATTCCGAAGGCTCGGAGTAACTGAAAGACTTGGTCAGCTTTATTATGAGTCAGGTTGGTTGCCTTAACAACCTCAGTTCTCGTGAATACTCTTTGCTCTGCATTCTCAATCGGTTGACCGTGCGTAAGTATCATCCATAACTTCACACATTGGTCTTCAGCATGTAAACGATTGGAAGTATCATTCAGGAAGTCTCCCAAACTTCTATCCTCTTTTCCTTCACGGTCTCTGACGCTCAGATAGTCGTGAATTACTCGGTCTTCAAGAATTACAACCTCAACGCCTTTCTCCTTTGCGGCTTCAATAGCTTTCTTTGATACCTCAGGCTGAAGGCAAGCCATAATCAGAACGGATTGTTCAGCAGGCAGCTTCGTAGGTTTTGCTTGGAACTCCTCAGGAGCCTTCGCTGTTTCCTCTTTCGGAGCTTCCTCAACTTTCTTCCTTGTTCTCGGCTTGTAAGTTCCTGCTGCCTTAGCAGCTTCAATCTCTTCCTTTGTTCTCCGTTTACGTCGTTTCGGAGTTTCATTTGTTTCAGACATACGATTTTAATTTACATTTATTGATACTATAACTGTTTATTCTGAATAAGAACGGAGCAATCATTGCTATTAAGTAGATAGTTCAACGCACTCTACACTACCATTTTTGTTACGACTTCTCACAACCAGTTTTGCTCCGTTGTTCTTATAAACTTTGGGAAGTTACTTTGCTCCACATTTGAACTCAAAGAACTCATCCCCCTTCGCTCTGCCCTGAGTAGCTTCTGACGCTCCTTCTCCTTTCTTCGCTCGGAGTTTGCGCATATACCAACGTAGAAGGTCGGCTGTCGCTTCTACGTCATTCATAGCTCCGTGAGCATCTGTAAGTCGTATCTTTGCCCTCTCGCAAGAAGCTCCCAAGTTGATTTTCTCATCTCCGTTAATTCCCCACGCTAACTTAGCAAGCGGAAAAGTATCAATGATATTCGGATACATCCAAAACTCAACATCATCTTTCTTCTGAAGAGAAAGAGCGTAATTCAAAAACCGAATATCAAAAGGAACATTATGACCTACTGGTACAAGCCGTCCCATTTCCTTCTTCTTGGACTTTGCTCTATGAGTTTCCCAGAACTCCGTAGCGGTTGATATAAACTCCTTAATGCTCATGCCCTTGTTTATATCGGACATACTCACCATAGTCCTATCCAACGCATCTTGTTCGATAACTAAATCAGCATAAGGCTTGACGAAAGTTTCCCAACGGTCTATCTCTTTCAAAGTAGAGCCGTCAAGAACAACCGCAGCATATTGGGTTATTGGATTTTTGTCCTCATACAACCCACCTGTTTCGCAGTCAAATACTATGTAATTACTCTTTATCATATCTTGTTATTAAATGTTGAAACCGTGTGACTTAGTTATTAACCTTGCCGCACGGTCTCTATATAGACAATCAAAGAATTTTATTTGCCCTCATCTTCCTTCGGAGCTTCGTGATGTCCTTCAGTGCCTTCGGGTGCTTGCTCTTCGTTCTTCTCCTCCTTCTCGGTATCTTCGCCTTCAGTCAGCTTTGAATCGCTGCCCTCGGCATCCTCTTCTTTGTCGTGACCAAATATCATAGCGAAGATAATACAGCCTTCACGAGCATCGCATGTTTCGCACTTCTCACGGTCAATCTCCATACCTTCGTTGAGTTCCATATCAACTTCCAATTTGCCGTCTTTCTCCTCAACGTGTACGGCTCTGCCGAAAGGTCTGAGAGGTTCAGCAATCTCTTCAAGCGTTCTTTCGCTTCTACCTTTCCGATAACCTTTGTTGAACTCTTGTCGGGCAACATGTCTTATTACTTCTTCACTTGCCTTTTCTGCTTTGTTGATAATTCCTTCAACAATCTCGACAAGTTCTTTTTCGAAGTATTTTCTGCCTTTCGGAACAAGCAACCCTTCAGTTCTGTTCATCACCATCTGTACTGCGTCAGCACCATCTACATTTCCCCTTCTCCTGTAGGTATGATTAGAGAACCAAAGAGCGTTCCAAATCATAACTCGTTCTTGCTTCGTGAGCAATAAGCTCAAAATAAATCTTTTCAAACGTTTCATACTACTTCTTTTTTATTGTTGTTAATAAATCAAATGATTCCCATCCTTGTGTATATTTCAGCGTCCATTTGCCTTCTTCGTCTTTACGATATACAACAACGTATCTTTTACGGAACTGTTCAGGAGTTGAACCAACGCTGGGGTGAGATACTTGTTCTTCAAACGGAGCGACTTTCACAATTTCACCTTTCTCGTAAGGTTTCAGCAAATACTTATTCCAAGGCTTGCTCGGAGCTTCGGCATTCACTACAAGAAACTTTGGTAACTTTTCTTTCGTTGTTATTGCTTTCATTACATTCTACTTTTGTTAAATTGTAATTATAAACTTTGGGAGAAAAAGAAACGGAGAAAAGCAAACATAATTCGCCAATCTCCGTTCTCTCTTCCTTCGGGTATTCGCTTACTTTTTAGCTTTCTTTGCTGGTTTCGGCTGAATAACCTTCTTGATAGTTGTTGTAGGTGTGAACTTCAACGTATGGCTCTCAGGCACATCCATCGGTTTCTTGGTCAACGGATTGATACCCTTGCGAGCAGGGTTGACTTTCTGTTTGAACTTACCAAGAGTAGGCAGGTTCACTTCGTCACCATCCTCAACGCAAGCCTTTACGATTACAGGACACATTGCGTCGATTACTTTGTTCACGTCTGTCTGGGTCATCCCAGTTTCCTTAGCCACTGCGGCTACCAATTCATACTTTTTCATTTTTCTTTACAATTAAATTTAACAAAATGTAACGGTACTATAACTGTTTACTGCACTTCAATAACGTTGAGACCTTCTAATTTCAGGAGTTCCATCAGTCTGTCCCATTTTCGGTCTCTGACTTCCTCCTTGATATACCACATAGATAAGTCCGTTTTATTGATGAACTGCCCTGAATTGAGTCCTTTGTTTATCGTGATGCCGAACTCCCAGTGAGCGGTCGGCTTCTCGACAAATCTCATATCCTTCTCAATGCAGTTCAAATCGTAGGCTGATATAACAATTCCCTCCTCTCCGAAGTTAATCATTGTTTTCTTCAACCGTTTCGGCTCGTCCTTCTCAGGCTCCTCTCCGAAGTCGTCATCATCTTCCTCGTCATCGAAGTCCTTTGCCTTCTTTGTCGTGGTTTTCATCTTCTTTTGATACTTCGGCTTGCCGCTTTCTTCGGGTATTTGACTGACTCTTACTTTGACCATATCTCTATCTTGCTTGGATTAGCATATACAAACCAAGGAGAAGCATTTGTTTCAGCCATGAATACAATTCCATCCTGTTTGAGACGAATGACGCTACCAATAGCGAAATCACTGGTTTGATAATCGTCATCAATAATCTCGGTTTGAGGGTCAACCCCTCTCGGAAAGAATGATTCCACTTGCCAACCTTCTTCATCACTCCTCTCGTTATCAGGGTGAACGGCAAGACAAACAATCTCTTCAACTTTACAACCAAGCTCCTCTGCTACCATGTCATAGTATTTTTGAAGGCTCGGATATTCACGGAGCTTTTCTTGAATATCGTCTTGACCTTCTTGCCAAATGTTTAATTTCATAACAATCCTTGTTCTCTAAATTCTGATAAAACATTGTTTTGTGCCCTGATGAACTCCGTAGCCATCGCCCATGCTTCCGCACTTAACATCCTTAACCCTGCTCCATAAAAGTCCCAGAAGTAAGTCTCAATTGCGGTTTGAACACCGTACACCGTACACCGTACACCGTACACCGTACACCGTACACCTTATAACTGACATTCTCCTTTCTCAGCGGAATGAAGATATTCATGTTGTAGTCGGTTATGTAGATAATCGCTCCTCGCTCTCCTTCGTGAGTGGTTATTTCCTTGACGAAACACTTGTGGTCATACTGTCTTCCACCAAGTTCATCTACAAAACCTATGTTACGCATTTTGATATCAGAAGCGGTTATGCCTCCTGTTCCTACCGCATTTGGGTCTGGTAAGCACTTTACTATACACTCAAGCATTAATTGAGATACAAGGTGTTTACGTCTCCCGAATGCTAAACGTCTCAAACCTTCGTTCGATTTTTCCAATGCTTCCTTGTCGGCTCGTAGGTCGTCATTGATTTTCTGATAATGCTTTCTTTCTTCCGCAAGCTCCTCCGATAGAAGCCACTGAGCAAATTTCTTAATCCAATTCATATTTACAATTTTTCAATGTTACTGGGTAGGATAACTTTGATGGCATACCCCTATATGGCAAAGAAAGTACCAAAGAAACCATTCAATTAT
>OMGY01000070.1_pt1 | contig 103800 bp, 98 predicted proteins | sample 1674461 | NCBI WGS metagenome assembly OMGY01 (sample SAMN05578579, study PRJEB25193) | human gut metagenome | biome: Human Microbiome; feature: human-associated habitat; material: feces | host: Homo sapiens | place: USA:Birmingham | reverse complement strand
CGGGGTCGATATCCGAGAGGATCTCCGGCCTGTTGACGCGGATGAAGTCGAGAAGATTTTCGTTGTATGCCGTCACCTTCTTTTCGGGAACGGCGTCGATAACGTCGCTCTGCGAAACCAGAAGGAGTACGAACATTTCGCGCACGCTGTAATTGAGATACTGCCTCTGTTTGAGAGTATCCGTCAGTTTGGCGCCGCGGCTTAAAATTTTCTGCGTTTCGGTGTCCAGATCGGAGCCGAACTGGGCAAAGCTTTGCAGCTCACGGTACTGGCTGTAAACCAGCTTAAGGGTACCGGAAACCGACTTCATGGCCTTGATCTGCGCGGCGCCGCCGACACGGGAAACCGAAATGCCGGGATTGATAGCGGGCATAACGCCGGAATGGAACAGCTCGGTTTCCAGGAAGATCTGGCCGTCGGTGATGGAGATGACATTGGTGGGGATGTAGGCGGAAACATCGCCGGCCTGGGTTTCGATGATGGGCAGCGCGGTAAGGGAACCGCCGCCCTCTTCCTCGGAAAGGCGCGCGGCGCGCTCCAGCAGGCGGGAATGCAGATAGAATACATCGCCGGGGTAGGCTTCACGGCCCGGCGGGCGCCGGATGAGCAGGGATAGCGTACGATAAGCGACGGCGTGCTTGGTGAGGTCATCGTAGACCACCAGCACATCTTTACCCTGCTTCATAAAGTATTCGCCCATGGTGCAGCCGCTGTAAGGCGCGATGTACTGCAGGGGGGAAAGCTCCGAAGCGGAGGCGGAAACAACGATGGTATAGTCCATCGCGCCGCCGGCGGTAAGGGTTTCCACCACCTGGGCCACGGTAGAGCGCTTCTGCCCGATGGCGACATAGACACAGATGACGCCGTTGCCCTTCTGGTTCAGGATGGTATCCAGCGCGATGGAGGTCTTGCCGGTCTGGCGGTCACCGATGATCAGCTCACGCTGGCCTCTTCCAATGGGAACCATGGAGTCAATTGCCTTAATACCGGTCTGCAGAGGCTGGTTAACGCCCTGTCTCTCGCAGATACCTGGTGCCGGGCTCTCAATCGCCCTGTATTCACTTGTCACTACAGGTCCTGCACCGTCAATAGGCTGTCCAAGGGCATTTACAACTCGCCCGATCATAGCCTCGCCAACCGGAACAGATACCACCTTTCCGGTGCGCTTTACGGTCTGACCTTCGCCAATACCGGAATCATCACCAAATAAAACGATAGAAACACTGTTCTCTTCCAGGTTCTGTGCCATTCCGAAGCTTCCGTCCTCAAACTCAAGAAGCTCTCCTGCCATACAGTTGATAAGACCGCTGGCTCTGGCAATGCCATCACCAACCATAAGAACCGTACCGGTCTCATTCTGTTTGATGGCGTTATCGTAATATTTGATCTGACTGCGGATGACTTTTGAAATTTCTTCAGGTTTAAGCTGCATTTTCTCTATCCATCCTTATACTATAAGCTCGTTTAATTTTCTGGAAAGACCGTCCAGACGACTCTTTACAGTACCGTCCAGCTGTCTGCCCTCCAGTTCCACTTTAAGACCTGCAAGCACTGTAGGATCTGTCTTCTGGGTCAGGGTAACGGTCTTACCGCTTATCTTCTCCAGCTTGTCCTTAAGCGCTGCCATCTGCTCATCTGTCAGTGCAACCGCGCTGGTCACCACTGCAATGGCAATGTTATGGTCCACATTGTACCGCCGCGTAAATTCCTCACAGCATCCGGAATACTCTCCCAGGATTCCGCGCTCACACAGCAGTTTCAGAAAATTCACCAGATACCGTTCTGCATCTGTTCCAAATGCAGTATCAAGAAGCTTTGTCCTCTCTTCCTTCGGGATAGAAGGCTCTGACAACAATTTCACATAATCGGGATTCTCCCGGAAAAGCTGCCGGATAGTCTGCATCTGCTCCAGCACAGTGTCGGTAAGCTGTTCTTCAGCAGCAAGATCATACATGCTGCCGCCATATAATCTGGCAATCTGCGTCATGATGCCTCACCTACATTCGAAATAAACTCGTCGATCAGTTTCGCGTGATCCTCTTCCTTGATCTCACGCTCGATCACCTTGCCGGCAATCTCCATTGCCATGCCGCCAATCTCATTCTTTACTTCATTGACAGCCTTGCGCTTCTCCTGGGCAATATCGCTCTCTGCCTTCTCCTTCATGGCCCGCGCCTCCTGGGCTGCGGTCTTAAGGATCTCCTCGCTCTGGAGTGAAGCTGTCTTCTGTGCCTCTGTCACAATGCTGCTTGCCTTCTCTTTGGCCTGCTGCATATTCTGCTCATACTCTGTCTTCATGGCAATTGCTTCTTCCTTCGCCTTTGTGGCATCCTGAATTTCGGCATCTGCCATTGCTCTTCTCTTCTGAAGCATTTCATTGACAGGCTTAAACAAAAATCTTTTTATCAGATACATCTGAAGAAAAAGATTGCAGATCTGTGCGATAAACGTCCACGGCACAATTCCTACAAGTTCCTGTACCTGCATGTTCTAACCTCCTGTTGTAACTGCTACCATTCATACCTTTCCAGCAGCTTACCAGTATAAAAACCAGCTGCTTTGGTGCCGCCTCTATGGATCTTCCATAACCGCGGTCTGTGAATGGTAACCCCTGTGGTACTTGTCCTTAATTATCCAAGGAATTTCATGAAGGTACCAGGTGCAACGAAGATCAGAAGCAGACCGGTTACGAAACCGTAAATACCTGTAGTCTCTGCAATCGCACAACCAAGAAGCATGGTAGATGTTACATCACCTTTGCACTCCGGCTGACGTCCAATCGCTTCCAGAGCTTTTGCAACTGCATTACCTTCTCCAATACCAGGTCCGATACCTGCGATCAGTGCAAGACCAGCACCAATTGCACAACCAGCCAGTGCGATACCTTTTGCCAATACTGTAAAATCCATAATCAAATCCTCCTGTTATTTATGATTTCTCTTGTTAAAAATTCAATTCATCCGGAAACTGCAAAATATTTTCTGCATTCTCCGGTTTTCTGCCCACTTTGTGAACATCCGACTTCTTTACCTATTCTTCAGCTGCATTTGCTATATACATAACAGTCAGCATACAGAAGATAAATGCCTGCATGATTCCGGAAAACCAGTCAAAATAAACTGACATAATTGCCGGAATACCAACATCCAGGAATGGGATCTTCGACAATACATCTCCCACAATACCCGGAATCAGTCCGAACAGTTTGGAACTTGCCAGCGCCAACGCTGCATAGATCAAACCATTGATAACTACACCGGAAAGAATATTTCCAAAATGACGGCACGCCATACTGATCGGTGTGGCAATCTCAGAAAGAATATTAAATGGTGTCATAATAGGGATTGGAGTTGTAAATCCCTTCATATATCCACCGAAACCATTTGTCTTAATCTTCTGTGCCGTGATCATGGTAAATACAACAACTGCCCATGCAGCTTCTGTGGAAAGATCTGCTGTAGGGCTTCGCAGTCCTACAAGGCTGATCAGGTTGGATACCACACTGGTGGCAAAAAGCGCCGCCACAAAAGGAATCATATAGCTGAATTTCTCACCCATATTTCCGATGACGAACTTATTTGCTGTCTCCACCAGAAGCTCAGCCACAGCCTGTCTCCTGGATATTTTCTCCACCTTCAGATCATGTGTCAGCCAGATACAAAGTCCTGTGATCAACAGCATAACCAGCCAGCTTACAACCAGAGTCTCCGTGATCTGGAATTTTCCAAGGATGGGAATCTCAAATGGAAACGTATAGAATATCCTGCCACCGGTTATTTCAATATCCATGTACTCTCACCTCCTGTCATTATAAATTTGCAACTGTTCTGTACCACCTCTGTCACACACTTCGCGGAGCAGTACCTGCTGAATAGTTACATAAAATTGTATATATCATTATGCGGCCTTCCTCCCCCCAATGATTCCAACTGTCTTGATCACAATGTTTGGAAATAGCAATGGTAAGATTCCGGCTACAAACTGAAAACAGGGAACCGCAATCGCCAGAACGCCCCAGATAAGCTGAAGCATCATTCTCTGACTATAGCTGGCCTTCATCTTCGCTGCAGCCTGTTTATCGTCCTCCATGGAAACTATCTTCTGAACGGTCAGTCCCATAAGGAAAAAGTTCAGTACTGCCACCATCCCGCCAATAAATCCGGCGAGAAGCACTGTATAATCAAACGGAATCTGCTCCGGCACTGCCAGATGTCCGATTCCAAATACAGCCCACATCAGGACTACGCATACAAATGTACCAATCGCCACCTTCTTAGTCTCTTTCCTCACTGCCGGCTGCACATCTGCAAACATTTTGCTCATACAAATCTCCCTTCTGAAACGTGTTTGAAAAAGGCTTTCTGCAAAATGTACGTCACACTTTGCAGGAATGATTCCTCAAACACACTCTAATGATGTCTGTTAAATGAAACTTTATTCTTCTTTTTCTCTTTCTTCTGATGGCCGGTTACGGACAGGTAAAGCTTATAGGCTACTGTAAAGGAGCCTCCCAGTCCGAAAAAAAAGCCAGGAATAAAAATCCATTCTCCTATTCCCAGGCTGGTACTCATCCACCAGCAGATCAGCAGGCACAGAAGCAGAGGAGTGATAAAGGATAAGCTAAATTGACTAAGCAAAGTCATATTCTTGATAATATCTCCCCATTTTTTCATAAAAGTCTCCTGTCTCAAGTCTCATTTTATAGACAGATTTTAACACAATTCAGTGTGGATAGCAACTTTTTTTGTGCATATTATTTAAAAATTGACTTCCATTTTATTGCATATCGTCAATTTTTTCACACTTCAAAAAGTAATTACATGCTAACAAATTCTTGTTATTTTGTCGTTATACAATCGTTAAACATTGACTAAAATTCAGACACTGCAGGTAGTATTGTCTAGTACATTGAATATTAAGTAACCGCCATATTGACTTGTCTGATTTTTCATCTGCTGCGTTGTCGTCAATCGTCGTAGCCACCGCTACGCCTCATTCCTCCGCCTTGCAGATGAAGAAATCATCCTGCGTCAATATAGCAGAAACTTAATTTTCGCTGTACTAGTAAGTATATACCAATTTCAGAATGAGGGCAAGCGAGTTCATGATCCAATGAAAGATCTAAATAAGAACAGCAGAGTTTTGGGAATGTTATAATCAGAAAATTGTCGTATATAAGTAAAAATGATAGATATATAACCCTTTTTGTCCTTGTATATAGGAAATATAGATGCTATACTGTGTAATACAGAGTATGAACGGGGGGTCGAAAGACCTGACGGGAGGTACAGCTATGATTTATACAGCTTTGACGAAAAAAGCTATGAAGGTGGCATACGAGGCACATCATGGACAGACAGATCGAAGCGGGACACCTTATATCTTTCATCCATTTTATGTAGCGGAGCAGATGGATGATGAACTCAGTGTATGTACGGCACTTCTGCACGATGTGATAGAAGATACAGAGATCACATTTGAGGATCTTACCGGAGAATTTCCGGAAGAGGTTGTGGAGGCCTTACGTTGTCTTACAAGAGATAAGAATATGAATTATTTCGATTATATCCGGAAGCTTAGGAAGAATCCGATCGCAAAAAAAGTGAAGCAGGCTGATCTGCTCCACAATTCTGATGTAACACGTCTTTCTGACTGCGAAAATATGTCTGCTGAACAGATATCACGGCTGCATGGAAGATATAAACGGGCTTTGGAGATACTTCATGATGCCAGGTGATATTATTTTCGCACAAGTCATTTATTGACTTTTATTCAGTTTTTTCATGCGCATGATCCACACAAAATATCCGTGACCTCAGATATTATTGTGGATCTTCTTAGTGGAAGTATGGATTTCTTGCATTGATCTCTATGTAGCATTTGATCGCATATTTGATAAATTCTATGATTTTTTTCATTTTATTTTCCTCCTCTTTTCTTTAACTTACAAATGCATTATAATAAACTCTCGGAAATATTACGTGCCAAAAACACAGAAAAAGTAGTCAAATATTGCGGAGAGAAAAATCCATGTTTCCAGTATACGAAGAAAAAAAGAAGAATCTCCATATTCATCTGCGGACCTCAGCCCATGCTTCACCCCATCTTCATAACTCCATAGAGTTTATCTATATCACAGAGGGAACTCTGGAGCTTGGTATGGGACAGGAGCTTTATCATATGGAAGAGGGAGATTTTGCAGTGATCTTTCCGGATGTGATCCATCACTATCAGGTGTTCTCTCCGGGAGAAAACAAAGCAGTCTATCTCTGGGCAAAGCCGGTATTGATTGGTAAGTTTGCGGATATCATTCAGAACAGCTGTCCGGAAGACCCGGTTATAAAAAAGGAGCAGGTGCATCCGGATATTGTAAATGCGGTACGGTGTCTCAGGGCAAACCGTAAGGAGAAGGATGATAATCTTGCAGTGGAACAGGCGTATGTGCAGATCCCGGGATTTGAAAGTCAGAGGACTTTTAACCGGGTATTCCGGGAACGGTACCGGATGACACCAAGAGAATACAGAACATTATATAAAGAAAAATATTTACGAGAGGAACAGACATGATCACAGTAGAGCTGGAACATTTCAGCCTTGATAAAATATGCGATTCCGGACAGTGCTTCCGGATGAGAAAGCTTGGAGACGGACATTTTTCCATGGTGGCGGGAGACCAGTATCTGGAAATGTATCAGAAAGACGGAGTGGTGGATTTCTGCTGCTCTCAGGAGGAATTTATCTGTTACTGGGTGCTTTATTTTGATCTGGATACGGATTATGAAGCTTACATGAATGCTGCTAATCCACGGGATAAATATCTGGGTGCCGCAATAAAGGCAGGAGACGGGATACGGATATTAAGACAGGATCTCTGGGAAATGATCGTTACGTTTCTGATATCTCAGCAGAACAATATCAAGCGTATCCGCAAATGTATCGAAACCATCTGCCGGAAGTACGGAGAGCGAAAAAATTCATCTGCAGGTGTGGAGTACTACGCTTTTCCGACTGTAGAGGCGCTGAGTCAGGCAACGGAAGAGGAGTTAAGAGGATGCGGCTTGGGATACCGGGCAAAATATATCGCAGTAACGGCCAGGACCATTGCATCCGGCCAGATCTCTCTGGAAAAAATCTATGATATGCGTTACCATCAGGCAAAGAAGGAGCTGATGAAGCTTTGTGGTGTGGGAGAAAAGGTAGCTGAGTGTATCTGCCTGTTTGCACTGCATCATATGGATGCTTTTCCCATAGATACCCACATCCGTCAGGTCATGGACGTGCATTACAAAAGAGGATTTCCCAACCGCAGATACAGAGGAATGCGTGGAATCATGCAGCAGTATATTTTTTACTATGACTTGTACTCATAGACTGCGGATGCTATCATAGGTGAAAATAAAGGAAAAATCCACGGAGGAAAAAGTAATCAGAAAATATTTACTGCGATTGAGACAACCACGTATAAAAAAGAAAGAAAACAGATATTATATCCGGGGCTATAAGGGAACGGAAGTGATCATCCGTACAGATCATGAGATCCTGAAGAGGATTGCCTACAGGCGTACCTGCGTGAAACAAGTCTGCATTCCTGGAAGATACGAAACAGAAACAAAATATATCTATACAAGAAAAGAAAACAGAAGAAGCCGCCCAGTCATAGTTCCGGGCATTCCGACCGGGAGAGAAACGGCTATGCCACGTGCCGTGCGGACAGTGCTCCATGCTCTTTCCTATGGCGGGATCGAAGTGGAGGCTTCCAGAAAGCTGGCAGATCTTAAGAAGATGGATCCTATGAGGATCTTTTACAGGACACTGGATGCGGAAGTTTATAACGGAGACTATAAAGTGCCGATCCGTCTGTTTTTTCCAACAGAAGAGGACATGGAAAACGGTGCCGCCTCCGGAAAAAAACCACCGGTGATCCTGTTTTTCCATGGCGGTGGCTGGGTTACGGAAAGTGTAGAGAATTATCAGCGGGTTTGTGCCAGAATGGCACAGTCTACCGGTCAGATCGTGGCGTCTGTTGAATACAGGCTGGCACCGGAATACCGTTTCCCGGTGGGACTGATGGATTGTTATGCAGCTGCGAAGACTTTTTACACCAATCGTTTTCTTTTGAATACGGATCCGGATCGTATCACCATTATGGGAGATAGTGCAGGCGGAAATCTGGCAGCGGCTGTATGTATGATGGCCAGAGACCGCGGAGATTTTTTTCCCAAAAAACAGATCCTTATTTATCCGGCACTGAACAACTGTTATACGGAAGACTCTCCTTTTGAATCCGTAAAAACAAATGGAACCGGTTATCTTCTCACAGCGGAGAAGATGGAAGATTATCTGAAATTCTATGAGAGTTGTCCGGAAGACAGGAGGAATCCCTATTTTGCGCCGATCCTGGAGAAGAATTTTCGAAATATGCCGGATACACTGATACTTACCGCTGAGTTCGATCCTCTTCGGGATGAAGGTGAGGCATTTGGTGAAAAACTGAAGGAAGCGGGAAATCGTGTGGAAGTGCACAGGATCGCAGGTGCGTTTCACGGGTATTTTGCACTGGGGATCAAATTTCTGCATGTGCAGGAAAGCTTTGCATATGTAAATCGTTTTCTGGAAACAGAGGAACAGGAAGAAGGAAAGCATCATGAAGAACGAATATGCACAGTGGAGAAAACTTGACAATGCGGCGCTGGCGTTCCCGGCGGTGACAGGAAAGAATGACACCAGGGTATTTCGTTTTTACTGTGAACTGAAAGAAGAGATAAAAGAAGAAAACCTGCAGGAAGCCCTGGAGAGGACATTGGAAAAATATCCTCTTTTCCGTGCAGTTTTAAGAAAGGGACTGTTCTGGTTTTATCTGGAGAGACGTGATATTCCGGCAGTGGTAAAGAAAGAAGCAGGTGCACCCTGCAGCGGACTTTATATTCCGGACAAAAAAACGCTTCTTTTTCGGGTGAGCTATTATAAGAACAGGATCAATTTCGAGGTATTTCATGCGCTGACGGATGGAACGGGAGCCATGCATTTTCTGATGGAGCTGGTGAAAAATTATCTTCAGGAGACGCACCCATCCGCAGAGCTTCCGGAGCTTTTTTCGGATGAAAACATTACGGGCAGGGATATGGAGGAGGACAGCTTTTCCCAGTATTATTCCTCCGACGCGCCAAGAAAGAGAGAGTCCAAGAAGCCTGCTTTCCAGTTAAAAGGCGAGAAGCTCAGGCAGGAGGATATGAATATCACGGAAGTCTGTGTTCCGGTAAAAGAGATCCACGCCCGTGCAAAAGCGGCCGGTGTGTCGATCACGGTTTTTCTTACGGCAGCACTTATCTGGGCGATCCATGAAGAAGTACCTCAGAATCAGGCGAAAAAGCCCATTGGTCTGATGATCCCGGTAAATTTGAGAAATTATTTTCCGTCCCGGTCTATGGCAAATTTTTTCGGATGGATCGAGATCAGCTGTTATTTTCAGCCTGATACAGCCTTTGAGGATATTCTGAGATCCGTAAAGGAGCAGTTTGCAAAGGAACTGAGTAAGGACGTGATCGAAGCAAAGCTGAATGATCTGGTAAGCCTGGAGAAAAATCCGATCCTGCGTCTGGTACCACTGGAGATCAAAACCCCGTTCCTTCTTGCCGGGACGACTCTCGGAGGGAGGTCTATCACGGCGATCTATTCCAATGTGGGGATCATCCGGATGCCGGAGGAATATCGGAAATATATTCAGAGATTCGGACTTTTTGCAAGCACGGACAGTCTGCAGCTGTGTTCCTGTTCTTTTGGAGATGAGATGGTTTTAAGCTTTACGTCCAAGATCCCCAATGGAAATATTGAGCGGAATTTTGTGGAGAGACTGAAAAATGAGCAGGTATCCTGTACAATTCGGGAGAATGATCTTCCGGGACAGAAAGAGGAGCAGAAACAGCAGATGAAGCTTTTTGAGAGCTTTACATTTCTGTGTATTGTGCTGGCTGTGGTATGTAATCTGATCGATTATCTGCTGGATAGTCATATAGGCTGGGCCTGGTTTGTGACTGCAGGGGCGTTCTGCACCTGGCTGATGGTTTCAGTGGCTTATGTGAAGCGGCGGAATCTTCTGAAGAATGAGATGTGGCAGCTGGTGATCGCAGCTGTTGCAGGAGTGCTTTGGGATGTGTTTACCGGCTGGCGTGGCTGGTCTGTGGATTATCTGCTTCCTCTGGCTTCGCTTGCTGTGATCTGCTCCATGTGGGTGATCACTGCGGTACAGAAGCTGGAGGTGGCGGAATATATGATCTATCTTCTGGAAGCAGGAGCTTTCGGAGGAGTGATCCCTGTGATCCTGCTGGCTGCCGGTGTGGTAACGGTGCTGTATCCGTCGCTGATCTGTATATGCGTCAGCTTTCTGATGCTGGTATGGCTGTTCCTGTTTAAGAGGAAAGATATGGTGCGGGAGATGCAGAAGAAATTCCGTGCATAGAAAATAAAAACAACCGTCGATCTGCAGAGGACTTTTTGAAGATCTGTCTGCAGACCGGCGGTTGTTTAGCAAATAAAGGAAGTTCCCTGCAGAGCTGCGAAAAGCAATAAGCAGAGGGGAAAACTTGCCCGGTGTTCGGAGATCAGAATCCGAAGTCCTCATAGTCCTCAGGTGTGAACTTATGATAGATCATATGCTCACCCTCCAGGGACAGACAATACCGGTAGTCATCCGGAATCCCGTCTTCGAAATATACAAGATAATCAAATCCGGTTCCGGTTGTTTTTTCCATGTGTACATGGTCGGAATAAGCATGAAAAACGTCCATCACTTCATCCAGAGTACAGCCATGACGGGCAACCGTGCCTATAAAGCGTACCAGAAATTCACTCGGCTTCCGGTTTTCGTGAACGTAGTCCGAGGCCTGAGGCGGCAGGGTGATGCAGAAACGCCCGTTTTTGGAAGAAGCCGTTACTTTTCCAAGACGGTCACAGGCATGATCTGAGAATTTTTCCATTGCATGCTGCATTTCTTCTTCCGTAAGCTCTGTGCCAAGAAGGCGGTTCAGAGACTGCAGCGGATAATAAAAACGGGTAACTCCGCTCATGTATCCGATCTTTACCTGTTGTTCCTGAATCATATCCAGGAGATTATTTTCCAGTTTTTTGAAATTCATTATGTTTTTCCTTTCCGGGGTCTGAAGGTTTATTGAACTGCATACATTCAGATCCCATTTTTTTCGCAGATATCATTGAGACAGCAGCGGTCACAGTAAGGCTTTGTCCGCGCTGTACAGACTTCTCTTCCATGATTGACAAGACGGTGGCAGAGATCATTGCCTTCTTCCGGAGGGATGATCTTCCAGAGAGCCATTTCCACCTTTTTTGGATCCTTCATGTCATGGACAAGGCCGATGCGGTTGGAAAGGCGGATACAGTGAGTATCTGTTACAATGGCGGGCTTGCCGAATACGTCACCCATGATTAGGTTTGCGCTTTTTCGGCCCACACCGGGAAGCTTCAGAAGTGCGTTAAAGTCTTCCGGCACCTTGTCGTGATACTGTTCGTGGAGAATGCGCATACAGGCGCTGATGTCCCGGGCTTTGCTTTTTCCAAGGCCGCAGGGACGTACAATGGCTTCGATCGCTTCCGGCTCTGCGGCTGCCAGGGCTGCCACATCCGGGTATTTTGCATAGAGATCTTGAACAACTACATTGACCCGGGCATCGGTGCACTGAGCTGCCAGACGGACACTTACAAGAAGCTTCCAGGCATCATCATAATCCAGTGTACAGTCTGCATCCGGATATTCCTTTTTTAAACGGCTGATAACTTCATAGGCCAGTTCCTGTGTTGTCATTTGTATATGAACCATCCTTTCAATTTCGGTTATATTACTGAATTACTACAGCCAGGATGATACCACAGCATTCGGAGAATTACAAGGTGGACAGGAGTACAGAAGCAGTGTGTGGCATTTGGGAATTTTATCAGCAGAGCAATTTTGGGAATCCCCCCCAGGGGCTTGTTAATACCCTGACAATTTGGTACATTAAACGTGACCTGTGAGGGACCTGATCTCCCTCACGTGAATAGAAAAGTGCGGAGGAATCAACGTGGAAAAACTTCTCGATGAAATCGAATCTTACTGGAGCACCCGTACAGAAGGGTACTCCGAAGTGAATCATAAAGAGCTTGCAGGAACGCAGAAAAACGCATGGCTTAAGGTGCTGACCAGTCAGTTTCCGGACAAACCCAAGGAAGAGATCCGTATCCTGGATATCGGAACAGGCCCCGGATTTTTTCCTGTGATCCTGGCAGAAGCCGGATATCATGTAGATGCAGTGGATTATACGGAAGGAATGCTGGAAAAGGCAAAGGAAAATGCAGGAGACCTTTGCCGGAATATCCGCTTTTTGAGGATGGATGCACAGAAGCTGGATTTTGAGGATAATACCTTTGACGTGGTCATTTCCCGAAATCTTACCTGGAATCTGGAGCATCCTGATGTTGCTTATAGAGAGTGGGTCCGTGTACTGAAGGTAGGAGGAAGACTTCTGAATTTTGATGCCAACTGGTACGGTTATCTTTATGAGGAAGAGCAGCGTAAGGCCTACGAAAACGACCGGAAAAATGTGGAAAACAACAGCCTGGATGATCACTATCTCTGTACGGATATTGAGCGCATGGAGCGGATCGCCCTCCAGGTACCGCTGTCAAAGATCAGTCGTCCCCAGTGGGATGTAAAAACTCTCCGGGAAGCAGGACTTCTTGGAATCCGCACAGACACAGAAATATGGAAAACGGTCTGGAGTGAGGAGGAGAGATTAAATTATCAGTCCACACCAATGTTTATGGTAACTGGTGTAAAGCCGGATCATTTCCTGAATCTTCCGGTTGCGGCAGGAGAAAAAACAGAAGGCTTTCTTGAGCTCGGAGATGGAGAATTTGTCCTTCCGGCAACCATCATCCGTGGAAAAGATCCGGGAAAAACCGTTCTCGTCACAGCAGGTCTTCATGCAGGAGAGTATGTGGGAATCCAGACTCTGATCGAGCTGTCGAAGCGGCTGAAGCCGGAAAAGGTAAAGGGCCAGCTGGTTCTGGTAAAGGTGCTGAACCGGGAAGACTTTGAGAAGCGTGCAGGCAGTATCAGCTGGGAGGACGGAAAAAATCTGAACCGTGTTTTCCCGGGCAAAAAGGACGGAACAAAAATGGAACGTCTGGCGGCAGCTATCACAGAATCCCTGATCCGGAAGGCGGATTATTATATCGATCTTCACGGCGGTGACGATTATGAGGAACTGACTCCGTATGTATATTTTGCAGGCGTGGCAAAGCCGGAGATCGTGGAAGCCTCCCGAAAGATGGCAGAGCAGGTTGATGTCCCATATATGGTACAGTCAAATGTAAGCACAGGCGGCGCCTACAATTATGCGGCAAGTACCTTCCACATTCCGGCGGTCCTTCTGGAACGCGGCTGTATGGGAACCTGGGAACGGGAGGAAGTGGATTCCATGCGAAGAGATGTAAGAAATATCCTCTGCAGCATCGGAGCCTATAACGGAATCCGTTCCCACAGTACGTACTATCCGCTGAAAATGGATGATGTGCGTTATCAGTGCGCCAGTGTCAACGGTCTCTGGTACCCGGTGAAGAAACCAGGCGATATCGTTCATCAGGATGAGTATCTTGGAGAGATCCGTGATTATGAGGGAAATGTACAGGAAATCTGTCGTGCAGACATGGATGGTGTGATCCTTTATCAGGTATCAAGCCTTCAGGTTGTGGAAGGCGGCCCTGTGATCACCTACGGAAATATCGTAAGAGAAAAAGACGAGCGGAAAACAAGGATTGCCCAGTACTGGACCAGGCGCAGCGACAGCTTTCTGGAACAGAGAAGAGCAGAGCTTCACAGTGCACTTGCAGGCCGCTGGATGACTGAGCTTAAGAAGTATCTGCCTGAGAAAAAGAATCTCCGAATCCTGGATGTAGGTTGCGGAACCGGATTTTTTACCATTCTTCTTGCAAAGGAAGGCCATCAGGTAACCGGGATCGATCTGACGCCGGATATGATCACTCATGCAAAGGAGCTGGCGGAGGAAGAAAAAGCAGACTGCCGGTTTATGGTGATGGATGCAGAAGCTCCGGATTTTCCGGATGAGGAATTTGACGTGATCGTATCACGAAACCTTACCTGGACACTTCCGGACGCGGAGCATGCTTATCAGGAATGGTTCCGCGTACTGAAACCGGGCGGAGTGATGATAAATCTGGATGCAAACTACGGAGCAGCAGACTTTGCGGACACTGCGGATCTTCCGGAGAATCATGCCCATCATCAGATCCAGGATGAGCTGATGCAGGAATGCGAGGATATCAAGCGGCAGCTGCCCATCAGTTCTTTTCTGCGTCCGGCATGGGATCTGGAAACGCTGAGCCGTATAGGTGTGGAAGAATTTTTCTTTGATCTTGGTATCAGCAAACGTATTTATACAGAAAAAGACGAGTTTTATAATCCGACCCCGATGTTTTTGATCTTTGCGAAGAAACCGAGGTAGGATCATGCTCAATATAAAACAGATCCAGTATTTTGCGGCCTGTGCCAAAACAGGCTCCTTCAGCCAGGCTGCAGAGCTGCTTTTTACCACGCAGTCAAATGTAAGCAAGGTAATCCGTTCCATGGAAGATGATATGCGTACCCAGCTGTTTGTCCGTCATGCAAAGGGCATAGAGCTGACACCGGAAGGAGAGCGTGCATATATCCATGTGCAGAGGATCCTGGAAAATATAGATGAACTGGAAATGCAGGCACAGCCACTTGCAAAAAGCAACCTGTGTGTATGCTTTCATCCCAGCTCCTGGTTTGCGGATACCTTCGTAACGTATTATGAAGCACATAAGTGCGATGATCTTCATTATCAGGTTTACGCAGCAGATACCCATGAGATCATAAAACGTGTGAAAGCCAGACAGGATGATATGGGATTCGCCTATGTGATGCAGAATCAGCTGGCAGCGTTCCAGTATTTTCTTTCCCGGAATTACCTGGAATTTGAGCTGCTGACGGAAACCGAGGTAAATATTTATACCGGGAAAAGGAAAGCAGATACAGCAGATGAGGGAGCTTTTAATATGTCCCAGCTCAGGCTGATCCAGAGATTTCCCGATGAATTTTCCCCGGATAATTACCGGAACCTTGTAGAGGAAAACGGTCATTCCGCAGTGGAGGCAGAGACCGTAGTCGTAACAAACAGTGATTATATCGTGGAACGTCTTCTTGGGTCCGGAGAGTTGTGTAATATCAGTGGTGCGGATCTTTCCGGCCGTGATCCGGGATATTCCTCCGTGAAATATACATTTCCGGGAGAAGGCCAGAAACTTGTTTACGGGTGCATTTGCCGGAGAGGTGAAGAGCTCAGTGAACAGGGAAAGGATTTTCTGGGATTCGTGAAGGAAAGACTTCAGATTTCCGGGAAGTGATAAAAGAATAAAGCAAAAGACCAGACGGGATTTTTCTGCACGGGACACAGGTTCCTGATACAGAAAAGTCCCGTTTTTTATATGGAATACACATCCATGCTAAAACCGACTGTCCAATATCCCCGTACCGGGGTTGTCCGAAAGCTGTTAAATGATAAAATAATATCAGCAGCACACTCCGCGTGCTGAATATAAAAACACTGTGATGCACATAACCTCCGCGCACTCCTATTTGTGCATACAAATGTTTTGTCGAATAATAACACGACCCTTTCAAAAGCAGTTATGGTTTTGGATGCCATAACTGCTTTTGAAATATGAACACTAATCGCTCCACGATTTGTGTTCATGAGCATGCAGCAGAGCGGAATGCGAATGTCTGTCTGAACTGTAAAGGGCAGTGGGAAAGGAAAATTATGAACAAAGAAAATAAACTCGTCATTCGGATCCTGAAGCGGATCCTTCTGCTTGCAGTGGTTATGTTTCTGCTGTCTGTGGTGGTGTTCTGGCTGGCGAGACTGGCACCGGGAGATCCCTTGCAGTCCTTTTACGGAGATTCCCTGGAAATGATGACCAGCGAGGAAGTGGCTGCGGCCAGAACGAGACTAGGACTGGATCAGGGGATCGGGGTACAGTATGTAAGGTGGTTTACCAATGTAGTCCATGGTGATTTCGGATTGTCGCTGAAATACAGGCAGCCGGTTATGAATGTGATCAAACCGCTGATCGGAAATACTCTGATGCTGGGAGGAATTGCTTATATTGTGATCTTTATACTGGCAGTTCTGATCGCCATATTCTGTACACTCCATGAGGATCAGTGGATCGACCGGCTGATCTGCAAGATCGGAACAGCAGCCTATTATGTGCCTGCTTTCTGGCTTGGTGTGGTACTGATCCTGATCTTCAGTGTAAATCTTGGATGGTTCCCAAGCAGCGGTGCCTATGATGTAGGAATGGCAGATAGTATCGGCAATCGTATGAAGCATATGATCCTTCCGCTGGTAGTAATGATCTTCAGCCATCTTTGGTATTACGCATATATGATACGTAACAAATTCCTGGATGAGGTGCGGAAGGATTATGTACTTCTTGCCAGATCCAAGGGACTTTCCAAAAGAAAGATCCTGTGGAAGCATTGTCTTCGAAATGTAATGCCGACGATCGTGAGTATCATGGCAGTTTCGGTACCCCATGTAACTGGTGGGACTGTAACTGTGGAAGCTGTTTTCAATTATGCGGGAATTGGAAATCTTGCAGTGGAATCTGCGAAATATCATGATTATAACCTGCTGATGATCGATGTGCTGATCACGGGATTTATCGTATTTTTAAGCAGCTTTGTTGCACAGACTGTCAATGAAGAGATCGATCCAAGAATGAAGGATTCGGAGGTGAGGGTATGGTAGCTGACCGGAAACTTTCAGAAGCTGAGCTTTTTCAGGTAGTTGGTGCCGGGTGGAAGCAGCATGAATCTGAAAAACGAAAAAAAACATTTCAGGAAAAGCTGAAGGGGAAACCGGTATTTTCCATGTTCCTGCTTTTTCTGATCGTTTTGGGCTGTGTATTTGCAAATGTTGTTGCAAATCATGATCCCTCAGGTTTTTATCTCCAGAATCTGAATACACCGCCGGGAAAGGAATTTATCTTTGGAACGGATTCGCTTGGAAGAGATATTTATTCACTGATCTGGTATGGCGGACGGGTTTCTCTGGTGATCGGGCTTCTGGGAGCTGCGATCATTACTGTGATCGGTGTTACCTACGGATGCATCAGCGGAACAGCAGGGCCAAAGGTGGACTCGGTTCTGATGCGGTTTACGGAAATGTGCGGAAGTATTCCGACGCTTCTGCTGATCCTGATCCTGTCAGCAGTCCTTCAGGCCGATGATGTGATCAGCATATCTGTGATCATCGGTATTACCGGATGGTTTGCACTGGCCCGTATTGTAAGAAGTGAAGTGCGGCAGATAAGGAACAGTGATTATGTGATGTATGCAAGACTTTGCGGAGGAAGTTTTGGATATGTGATGTATCACCATCTGATACCGAATTTTGTTTCGGCGATCATGTTTGTAGTAATTTCTTCGGTAAGCAGCTGTATTACCATGGAATCTACTTTAAGCTTCCTTGGCCTCGGGCTTCCGGCAGATGTAGTCTCCTGGGGAAGTATGCTCTCACTGGCAAATAAAGCACTGATCATGAATACCTGGTGGGTGATCGTGATCCCCGGAGTTTTTCTGGTCATTACTTTAATGTGCATTACCAGTATGGGAAGCTTTGTGAGAAGTGAGGTAAATAATCATTACAGCAATCTCTGATGCAGTCAGAAAAAATATTTGGACGCAAACCGTGATAAAACATTCCAAGGTGTAGATAACCGGTTTGAAAATAAGGAAAGATGAGGAAAACAGAATGAAAAAGATAACAGGAATCAACTATGGAAGAAAATATGCGGCGATAACACTGGCAGCAGTGACCGCAGCATGTACAGGAGCATCGGCAGGCAGTGCGGTAAACGTAGCTGCGGCAGAAGAAAACAAAACTCTGGTATATGCAGGTGAGTCAGAAAGTACGATCAATCCCCTTTTGAATAACCATGATGAACTTCCGGATCTTATTTTTTCAGGACTGATGAAATATGATGCCAATGGAAAGCCGGTAGAGGATCTTGCAGAGAGCTATACCTTTGACAAGGATACCAATACCTATACTTTTAAGCTTCGAGATGGTGTTAAGTGGCATGATGGAGAAGATTTCAATGCAGAGGATGTTGTATACACCTATAAGGAGCTTACAGAGGATGAAACCCTGGGAGCCAGCATCACCAGCAACTATCAGGACATTACAAGTATTGAGGCACCGGATGATCAGACTGTGATCTTTACACTGGATCAGTATGATGCTGCCATGCTGGATTACTTTACCATGGGAATCCTTCCTGAGCATCTTCTGGAAGGAGAGGACGTGAATACCACATCCTTTAACCAGAACCCGGTGGGAACAGGCCGTTATAAATTTGAAGACTGGGATGCTACCGGCGGAATGATCACACTGAAACGAAATGAAGATTATTACGGAAAGGTTCCGAATATTGAAACCGTGGTATACCGTACAGTATCGGATGAGACTACAAAGGCAACCATGCTCCAGTCCGGCGAGGCGGATCTTGCATGGCTGAATTCCAACTATGCTTCTCAGTTCAAGGATAAGGACGGATATAATTACTGGGAGTTCACCACAGCAGATTACCGTGGAGCTGCCATGGATATGAGCACAGATTTCTGGAAGGAAAACGGAGATTCCATCGGCGTTCTGAATTATGCGCTGGATAAGGATTCCATTATTGCAGGTGTTCTTGCAGGACAGGGAGAGCCGGCATACAGCCCGATCCAGAGAAACCCTCTCGGAACAGATAAGGAAGCCAATATCTACTCCTATGATCTGGATACCTTTGCAAAGAAGATGGAAGAGCTGGGATGGAAAAAAGGTGATGATGGGATCTATGAGAGAAACGGACAGAAATTCCACTTTACCATCCAGGTACGTGATTACGAAGAAGAGCGTGTGGATATTGCCAATGTCATGTCTGATATGCTGAAGCAGGCTGGTGTGGAAATGGAAGTAAAGCTTGTTACCAAATTTGACTGGGATGCAGGATACAATGGATTTCTTGCCGGCTATTCAACACAGTTTGACCCGGATATGGCATATGTAAACTTTGTAACCGACGCAAGTGGAAACAACATGCATTATTCCAATGCAGATGTGGATAAATATCTTGAGGAAGGCCGTCACGGTGAGACTGAGGAAGCCAGAAAAGAAGCATATAGTGAATTCGAAAAGGCATATGCCAAGGCACCTGGAATCCTTCTGGTTGCTTATCTTCAGGGAGATTATGTAGGCGTTTCCGGACTTGACGGACTGGATACCACACGTGTTCTGGGACATCATTCCGTAGGTGTTATGTGGAATATTGAAGACTGGACCATTACAAAATAAGGAAAAGATCATGCAGGAAACCGTTTTGGAATTAAAAAACTATTCGGTAAGCTTTGACACACCGGACGGCGAGGTACAGGCCGTCCGGAATGTTGATCTCACGGTAAAAAAAGGAGAGATACTTTGTATCGTAGGTGAGTCCGGATGTGGAAAAACCGTTATGTGCCGTAGCGTGATGAAGCTTCTGCCACCGAATGCACATGTAAAAAGCGGAGAGATCAGTCTCTGCGGAGAGAATATCACAGCCTATAAAAGAAAAAAAATGGAAAAGCTGTGCGGAAGTAAGGTAAGCATGGTGTTCCAGGATCCTATGCTGACGCTGAATCCGACGATCCCTGTTGGCAAACAGATCACAGAGGCTATTATCAAAAATCAGAAAGTATCCAGGGATGAGGCGAAAAAAAGAGCTGTGGAAATGCTGAAGCTGGTAGGGATTCCGGATGCAGAACAGCGCTATGGCCTGCAGCCTCATTTTTTTTCCGGAGGAATGCGTCAGCGTTGTGTGCTGGCTATTGCACTGGCCTGTGATCCGGAAATATTATTTGCCGATGAGGCGACTACAGCACTGGATGCAACTGTAGAAGCAAAGATTTTGGATCTGCTTCTTGAACTGAGAGAAAAAACAGGGATCAGTATTGTGTTCATATCTCATGATCTGGGAGCTGTTGCAAGGATCGCAGACAGAGTTGCAGTTATGTATGCAGGAAAGATCATTGAGATCGGGACAGCGGAAGAGGTTTATTATGATCCCCGGCATCCTTATACCTGGGGACTTCTGTCTTCACTGCCTGTATTTGCAGGTGAAAAAGGGGAGCTGAATCCGATCCCCGGAATGCCGCCCTCTCTTTTGAATCCTCCGCCGGGAGATGCATTTGCCGTTCGAAATCCCCAGGCGCTGGCAATCGATTATGAACAGACTCCTCCGATGTTTAAAGTCAGTGATACGCATTATGCAGCCACATGGCTTCTGGATGAAAGAGCTCCGAAAATAGAAAAGCCTTCCATTTTGAAGGACAGATTACAGGAAAACAGCGGCCGTAAACAGAAACCGGATAAAAAGGAAGCGTCATTTTTACAGAAAACAGAACAGAAACAGGCGCCTGTACTGATCGAAGCCAGAAATCTGAAGCAGCATTTCCGTATCCGTTCCGATTATACGATCCATGCAGTGGATGATGTTTCCTTCAGTATCCGGGAAGGTGAGATCATGGCACTGGTGGGAGAGACCGGCTGCGGAAAATCCACGACAGCCAGAACGCTTGCAGGAATCTACCGGCCTACAGGCGGGGAGATCTTTTATCAGGGAGAAAGAGTGCCGGATAAAAAGGATCCTTTCGGAATGCGGAAGAAAATGCAGACTGAGATCCAGATGATCTTTCAGGATTCGGGCGCTGCACTGAATCCCCGAATGAGCATACGGCAGATCATGCTGGAGCCTGTAAAGATCAGCCGCAGGATCCGTGACAGAGAAATGCTGGAGAACAGGCTTCGGGAAATCCTGAAGGAGACAGGACTGGATGAAAGCATTCTTTCGAAAAAGCCGGGAGAGCTTTCCGGCGGACAGAGACAGAGAGTTGCCATAGGAAGAAGCCTTCTCATGGAACCGCGTCTTATCATTGCAGATGAACCCATCGCATCGTTGGATATTTCTATCCAGGCACAGATCGTCATGCTCTTTAAAAAGCTTCAGCAGGAAAAAAGATTTTCGTTTCTTTTTATTGCCCATGATCTGTCCATGGTACGTTTTTTAAGTGATACAACCGGTGTGATGAAAAACGGAAAGCTGGTAGAAATGGCACCTACAAAAGAGCTTTTTGAAAATCCGCAGCATCCTTATACACAGTCCCTGCTTTCTGCGATCCATATCCCGGATCCGCTGGAAGAGAGAAAACGGAGGCTGATCGAGTATGAAGAGCCACAGTCTCTTGGAGAGGGCTGGAAAGAATTATCCGCATGTCACTGTGTGAGAATATAAGAACATGATGGAATACATATGCATGACAAAATGGAATATGTAAAATCCCCCCGCCGGGGTTGTGGCAGAACAGCCGTGTTGTTAAACTTTTGTTATTCGAAATACTGAGAAACAAAGTGCGGAGAGGAAAATATGGGAAAATATATAATAAAACGGTTGCTGCAACTGATCCCGGTCCTGATCGGGATCACATTTCTTTCTTTTGCCATGATGCGGCTAGCCGGCGGAGATGCAGTAACTTATATGTATGAAAATGCAGGCTCTGCAGTATCTCAGGAGGTCATTGATAATGCGAAGGCAGAATATGGCCTTGATAAACCATTCCTTGTACAATATGCTGCCTGGTTTGCGGGAATGGTAACCGGAGATATGGGAGAGAGCTATGTGTCTCACAGAGATGTCTATGAAACCTTTATTTCAAAGCTTCCGGCAACGATGATGCTGACTCTGTCATCAATCCTTCTTACAATTGTTCTTGCGATCCCGTTGGGAATCCTGTCAGCAGTAAAGCACAACAAATGGGTAGATTATCTGATAAGATTTTTAAGCTTTATCGGCAATTCCATGCCGAATTTTTTTGCTGCCATGGTCCTGATGTATTTTCTGTCCATCAGGCTGGGCGTTTTACCGGTAGTCACAAATACAGATCTCGGACAGAGTATTATTCTGCCAACACTGACACTAGCAATCTCCATGGCTGCAAAATATACCAGACAGGTGCGTGCCACGGTTCTTGAAGAACTGAATAAGGATTATGTGACCGGAGCCCGGGCAAGAGGGATCCGCAGTCGTGTGATCATCTGGAAGAGTGTAATGAAGGCTTCCATGCTGACGATCATCACACTGCTGGCTCTGTCCATCGGCAATCTTCTGGGAGGAACTGCCATTGTGGAAAATATCTTTATGTGGGATGGTGTCGGAAAACTGGCGGTAGATGCGATCACCATGCGTGACTATCCGATCATCCAGGCTTATGTGGCCTGGATGGCGGTTATTTATGTTCTGGTAAATCTGGTGACAGATATTATTTACCACTATCTGGATCCGAGAGTACGACTTGGAGGTGACAGAGCATGAGTGGAAAAAATAATATCACAGTCCGGAAGCAGAAGATCCGGAAAAATCATACAAAAGCAAAGCTTGTCTTTTTTCTTGTGCTTACAGCATTGCTTCTGTTTGTAGCGGCATTTGCAAAATATCTCTGCCCTTATGATCCTTATGTCCAGGATCTGGCACTTGCCCAGAAACCGCCGGGACCGGAGCATCTGCTCGGGACAGACCGTTATGGAAGAGATATGCTTTCCCGTGTGATCATAGGAAGTACGACCAGTATTTATGCAACGCTGTTCTTGGTTGCGGTGATCACTGTGGCGGGAACGGCTATTGGTATTTTCTGTGGTTGGAAGGGCGGCAAAGCCGATACCGTTCTGATGCGTATCTCCGATCTGTTCCTAGCTTTTCCGGGACTGGTATTTGCCCTGGCAGTAGCAGGTGTTCTGGGAGGCGGTATCCAGAATGCGATCATTGCCCTGGCAGTGATCAGCTGGCCGAAGTTTGCGAGACTTGCCAGAGGGCTTACTCTGACTCAGAAGGACTCTGCATATCTTATGGCTGCGAAGCTTTCCGGAAGCAGTACAGGAAAGCTTCTGTTCAAACATATCCTTCCCAATATCGCAGGCCCCATCCTTGTTACGTCAGTTCTTGATATCGGAACCATGATGATGGAGCTGGCAGGACTTTCCTTTCTCGGGCTTGGGGTAAAGCCTCCAATGGCAGAATGGGGAAGTATGATCAACGATGGAAGAAGTATGCTGCAGATTTCACCATGGATGGTACTTGCGCCGGGAATGGCGATTTTTATTACAGTAATGATCTTTAATCTTCTGGGAGATACGATCCGGGATTATATGGATCCGAAGGAACGAAACAGGAGAAAAGGATAACAGGCACTTATAAATAAACATAATAGAGAAAGTGAGAGCGGAGATTATGAAGAAAAAGATTCTGGCAGCAGTGCTTGCAGCGGCAATGGTCATGAGCATGACAGGAGTTTCGGCAGCAGCAAAAAGCAAAGAAAAGAGTGAAGGAACTATCTTTGTTTACGGAACTACCGGATATAGTGAAGAAATGGGAGATGCAGGATTAAACCCTCACGACAATTATTCCGGATGGAGCTGTCTTCGTTATGGCGTAGGAGAAACACTGTTTAAGTACAATGACAACATGGAGGTAGAGCCATGGCTTGCTACAGACTATGAATTTACAGACGATAATACAGTAAAGATCACCCTTCGTGATGGTGTGAAATTTTCCAGCGGAAGAACCATGGACGGAGAAGCGGTAAAGGAATGCCTGGAGGATCTGATCGCAAACCATGACCGTGCACCTTACGATATGAAGATCGATAAGATCGAAGCAGATGGAATGACAGTAACGATCCATACTTCCGAACCATGTCCGGCACTGATCAATTATCTCGGTGATCCATATGGTGCTATCATTGATATGGATTATGGCGTACAGGGAGAGGGCGGCTCTGCAAATGTGGCAGGAACAGGCCCTTATGTTGCAACAGAGGTATCTCCAACAGAGATTAAGCTGGTAAAAAATGAGGATTACTGGGGCGGAGATGTAAAGGTAGACAACGTTATCGTAAAATCCTTCTCAGACGGAAGTGCTCTGACAGCGGCATTGCAGACAGGCGATATACAGGGAACCTATGGACTTCAGTATGATAACTATGCGCTTTTTGACGGAAATCCGGACTATCAGATCAGCTCTGTAGCAACAAGCCGCTGTTTCTTCGGACAATTTAATATGGAATCCGAGCTGATGCAGGATCAGAATGTGAGAAAAGCCATTGAGATGGGAATCGATAAGGACGGCTTCTGCAGCGTGATCATGGAGGGACGAGGTGTTCCGGCAGTGGGAGCCTTCCCAAGCAGCTTTTCCTATGGAAACGATGCAGTAAAGGCACCGTCCTATGATCCGGAAGAGGCGAAAAAGCTTCTGGAAGAATCCGGATGGACAGATACAGATGGAGATGGCTATGCAGATAAGGACGGAAAGAAGCTGTCCATCACATGGCTGACCTATCCAACCCGTCTGGAACAGCCTAAGCTTGCAGAATATGCACAGTCCACTTTAAAGGACATCGGAATTGAGGTCGATGTCAACAATACAGCAGACCATGCGACGTATGCAAAGAATGGAGAATTTGATGTATATGTAAGCTCGCTTACAACTGCACCTACCGGTGATCCGGAATATTTCTTCACAAGTACAGTTGTATCTGATGCTGCCAAAAATTATGGCAAATACAGCAATTCGGATCTTGATGATATCGTAGCGAAGCTGCATGAGACCTTTGATACAGATGAGAGAGGCAAGCTTGCTGTGGAAGCACAGCAGACCATTCTGGATGATGATGCGTATTTCTTTGTTTCTCATCTGAATATGGGACTTGTGTCAAAGTCAAATGTATCAGGGCTGACTGCTCATCCATGTGATTATTACGAGATCACGGCAGATCTGGAAGTGAAATAAGATGGAATCATTGTTGAAACTTGAGCATGTGACGATCTGCTACAACGGAGAACCGGTTGTACATGATGTGGATCTGGAACTGAATAAAGGGGAGATCCTGGGGGTGGTAGGCGAATCCGGAAGCGGAAAAAGTACCATCATCAAGGCAATCATGGGACTTCTGGGAAATGAAGGCACGGTGACAGAAGGGGATATCTGGTACAAAGGAAAAAATGTGGTGGATATGCCGGAAAAAGAATTACGCAGACTTCTGGGCCCTGAGATCGCCATGGTCTTTCAGGATTCAGGAGCAGCCCTTTGTCCCATCCGCACCGTAGGCGATCAGATCTATGAGAGTATGCGGGAGCATGAAAGGATCAGCCGTAAGGAATGTGCGGAGCGTGCCGTCCGGATGATGGCTAAGATTGGCCTCAAGGATGGGGAACGTGTTTTGCAAAGCTATCCCTTTGAATTGTCCGGCGGCATGAATCAGCGTGTGGGAATCTGTATTTCCATGCTGCAGAATCCGTCACTTCTTCTGGCAGATGAGCCTACCAGTGCCCTGGATGTAACCATACAGAAACAGGTAGTTGAGGAAATGCTGCTGATGCGTGAGGAATACGGAACAGCCATGATCGTTGTCACACACAACATTGGTGTGGTGGAAAAAATGGCAGATAAGGTTCTGGTACTGAAAAACGGAAAGGTGAGGGAATACGGAAAAACAGCTCAGGTTCTGACAGCTCCGGAGGATCCTTATACAAAAGAGCTTATGAGTTCGGTACCTCGTCTGAAACGTACAGGCACCGGAAATGGAGGCAGATGATGACAGAAAACAAAAACATTCTGGAAGTACATCATTTGAAAAAAAGCTTCACCACCGGTAAAAAATCCTTCACGGCTGTAGAAGACGTAAGCTTTTCTCTGAAAACGGGGGAGGTATTAGGGATTGTAGGTGAATCCGGCTCAGGAAAAAGCACTGTGGCGAAGATGATCACACATCTGACAGAACTCACCGCCGGAGAGATTTTTCTCATGGAAAAGGATATCACACATGCAAGGGGAAAAAATCTCCGGGAAATCTACCGGGAAATGCAGATGATTTTTCAGACACCGGCAGAATCCTTTGACCCCAGATGCACTCTTGGGGACGGAATCGGGGAAAGTCTCCGGAATATGGGGATAAGTAAGAAGGAAACCAGGAACCGTGTGGAAAAACTTCTTCTTACCTGCGGACTGACTCCGGAATATGCAGATCGGTATCCCCATCAGGTCAGCGGAGGGGAGTGCCAGAGAGCGGCTATTGCCAGAGCCCTGGCTGTGGAACCCAGAGTGCTGATCTGTGATGAAGCAACCAGCGCCCTGGATGTGACTGTGCAGAAACAGATCATGGAGCTGCTTCAGAAGTTAAAAAAAGAAAACCAGCTATCCTTTCTTTTTATCTGCCATGACCTGGCCCTTGTCCAGCTGTTCTGCGACCGGGTGATCGTGATGCATGACGGACATGTGGAAGAGGAAGGGACACCGGAAGAGATCATTGAGCATCCGAAGACAGAGTATACGGAGCAGCTGATCCGGTCGGTGCTGTGATAATGACAGACAAAAACAAAAGAGCGAAGCCCTCAGTAGTGCGAATACTGAGGGCTTTTTTGCAGGTTACACGTTGACGCATTTTCCCTCACCCGATATAATTAAAAAAGAATCGAAACCGGATGAAAACGGAATAAATATAGAGGAGACCACAAAAAATGGCAGAAAATTTACAGATCAGACTGGCAGATCCCGGTGAGGCGGATCGTCTGGCAGAGATCGAGGCAATCTGTTTTCCACCTGCGGAGGCAGCAAGTCATGAGGAAGTTGTGAAGCGTATGGGAGCATTCCCGGAGAATTTCGTTGTAGCAGTAAAGGATGAGCAGATCGTAGGCTTTATCAACGGAGGAACCACAGATAAACCAGTACTCCCGGATGAATTTTATCATGATATCACGCTTCACAGAAAGGACGGGGAGATCCAGACGGTATTCGGACTGAATGTGATCCCGGAATACCGTCATCAGGGGATCGCAGGAGAGCTTGTGGAATATTTCAAGGAGCTTGCGAAAGAGCGCGGAAAAAAAGCTCTGATCCTTACCTGCAAGGAGCATATGATCCCATTCTATGAGAGCCACGGACTGAAGAAGCTGGGTGTGGCAGATTCCTGTCATGGCGGAGCAATCTGGTATGATATGCAGATCTGGTTCTGAGAAATGAAGACAGTAACAGAAGAAAAAAGAAGAGTCAGCTGCAGAAACAAAGGTCAGCTGAATAAGAAACCAGAGGAAAAATAAATGAGAATACGAATGTACAATGTAGGGTTCGGGGATTGTTTCTGTATCCGTGACAGAAAAAGCAGCCTGCTTGTGGATTTCGGGGCAGCCAACAGCAAGATCGAAGGGCGGCCACGGAGAGAGGTCTTTGATGTGATCATCTCAGACCTTACCACTATCCGCAAAAAAAATCTGCTTCTGACACATTTTCATCCGGACCATGTTTCCGGATTGCTTTATATGATGCGTTACCGAAGAGATGCCTACGAATTTGAAAAGATCTATCTTCCGGATGTATTTTCCGGTCCGGAAATGAAATACACACTGGCGCTTCTGCTCCTTGCGGATGTGACAAAAAAGGCCAGCCTTCCCGGAAGACGTGTCAGCCTCTTTGCCCTTGCAGAAGCTCTTTGCGCCAGAAGGGTAAAGATCGACCTTTTATCCAGAGGCTCAGAGTTTGAGGGGAAATATACAGCGCTCTGGCCAGATCTCAGGGAAGTCAGCCGGGAAACGGAGGACGTATTTAATTCCCTGATCGAGAATCATGAAAATGCAATGACCGAGCTTGTGAACATTGCGGAGGAGGTACGTCAGCTGTTCCTGTCTATGACAGAGGAGATGACGGAAGCAGAGCAGAAATCTGCTCCACTGTCTGAGGCATCTTTGGTGGAAGAGGATACAGAGGGATCCGAGCGCTCTTTGACAGGACAGACAGAGCCTGGTGGGGAAAACGAAGGATATACGCAGGAGAAGCTGGAGCTTATAATGGAAGATATAGGCGCAGCAGCTGAGGATACAGCAGAGGCTCCGGAAGAAGCCGAAAAAGAGAAAGCACGTCGCCTTAAACCGGAAAAGCTGGAAAAGAAATTCCGTGAATTACAGGCAACCGGAGAATTTCAGGCACTTCTGGAAAGTGCGGAAAAACAGGGGCATTTTCTGCGTCAGTTCCGCCACAAGATCAGTCTGGCATTTCAGAATACCGGCGACGGAGAGCTGAATCTTCTGTTTACCGGAGATGTACAGCCACAGTACATGAGGATGATCGCAGAAAACTATGATGGGAGGATTCCGCTTCATGAGCATTACTGGTGTATCAAGGTACCACATCATGGTACGGAATCCCATTTCTTTGATTTCAGCAGCTTCTCCCCGGAGAATATGATGATCCCCAACGGAGCCTACTACGACAACAGCAAGAAGAAATCCAAGAATCAGCGCACTTCCATGCAGTACGGCGGTTTATTTTATATTAATGACGCGCATATGTATTGTTCCAACTGTGACTGCTGTGACAGCTATGAGAACGGATGCTCCTGCAGGGAGTATGATGTGATATCACCATCGTATTATAAAGATATCTGATCATGTTACAGATGGATTTCTGGTGAGTTATATACGATCCGGTCATTCAGGCAGACAAAGAAGACGGTAATTTCTTTGTTTGCGTTTTTGTTAAAAAAGACAGGATGTACATGTGGACAGAGGAAAAGATGATACAGGAGGAAAAATTTTGAAACAGATCGCAGACCTGCACATACATTCCAGATATTCCATGGCAACCAGTAAAGATGGCACGCCGGAGATGCTGGATCTCTGGGCGCGGAAAAAAGGAATCACACTACTTGGAACCGGAGATATGACACATCCCATCTGGCGGCAGGAGCTGAAGGATAAGCTGATCCCTGCGGAACAGGGACTGTTCCGGCTGAAAGAGGAATATGTTTTGCCGGAGGCGTCACGCTATCCTGGAAAAGCACCCAGGTTCGTACTGTCCGGTGAGATCAGTTCCATCTATAAAAAAGGCGGAAAAACCAGGAAGGTGCACAGCCTGATCCTGCTTCCGGGATTCAATGAGGCAGATGCTTTTGCCGCAAGGCTGGAAAAGATCGGAAATATCCATTCAGACGGACGTCCTATTTTGGGGCTGCCCTGTCATGATCTTCTGGAAATGATGCTGGAGGTCAGTGAGGAGGGTATCTATATCCCCGCGCATATCTGGACCCCACATTTTTCTCTGTTCGGGGCGAAGTCCGGATTTGATACCATAGAAGAATGCTTTGAAGAACTGACACCTTACATCCATGCCCTGGAGACAGGACTTTCTTCAGATCCGGCGATGAACTGGCAGATCTCGGCGCTGGATGGCTATCAGCTGGTGTCCCATTCGGATGCACATTCACCGTCGAAGCTGGGAAGGGAAGCGGACCTTCTGGATATAGAGCTTTCCTATCAGGGATTGTGGGATGCAGTGCAGAACGGAAAAGGTCTTGAAGGGACGATTGAATTTTTTCCGGAAGAAGGAAAATATCATTTTGACGGGCACCGGAAGTGCGGCGTGTGCTTGAGCCCGAAAGAAGCAGAAATGTATAACGGTATCTGCCCGGTCTGCGGAAAGAAGCTGACCATGGGTGTGGATCACCGGATCCTGCAGTTATCTGATCGTGACGAGAGTTCAGCGGTCATGCCGGAAAGCGGCCGCCCTTATGAAAGCCTGATGCCGCTGCCGGAGGTGATCTCCGCCTGCATGGGATTTTCCACGGCAAGCAAAAAAGTTCAGGGACAGTACGAGGCGCTGCTTGAAAGACTGGGTTCGGAATTTACCATATTGAGAGAGGTTTCGCCGGAAGATATCCGAAAAGCCGGCGGAGAAGTTCTGGCGGAAGGCATCCGGCGGCTCCGTGCAGGAGAAGTGGTGCGGAAACCGGGATCTGACGGAGAATATGGAAAAATAGAATTGTTTTAAGCGAAGCAGGTAAGTCCTCTGCGGGATTGCGAATATCGGCTTGATCCAATTAAGAAAATTTCTGAAATGGTGTGAAAAGAAGCAGCTGTTAAATATTTATGTATTGTGAAGAGTATTGCCGGTCATAGCGTGAGCTGCAAAAGGTAAAAGGCGATAATGATAAAGGATTGGAGCAGGATAGAAATCATGAAAGAAAAAATCGGCATCATATCAGACACTCACGGTCTTCTGCGGCCTGAGGTACTGGAAATCTTAAAAGACTGCAAATACATTCTTCATGCCGGAGATGTCAATAAAGATGAGATCCTGGATGTACTGCGTTCCATGGGAAATCTCTATGTGGTCCGTGGAAATAATGATAAAGACTGGGCGGAAAATCTCCGCACCAGTCTAAGCTTTACCATTGGCGGCGTGAAATTTTTTATGGTCCATAACAAAAAAGACGTTGCGTGGGAGCTGGGGGACACACAGGTGGTCATCTTCGGGCATACTCACAAATATTTTGAGAAGATGATCGATGGCAGACTGTGGCTGAATCCGGGAAGCTGTGGAAGAAGCCGCTTTGGCGGAGAGGTTACCATGGCGGTGATGACTGTGGAGGATGGCAAATATCAGATGGAAAAAATAATTTTGGCGGAAAATTCCAGGAAATGATCATAACCCTGTTTATAGATCCTTTTATGCAGATCTGTTTCTGTAGATTACTGGAATACGCTGATGTATAAAAGGATTTTTTGTATTTTATTGGATACAATCCTTGTAATTTTGGATTTGTAGCGTATAATAAAAAAACGTTTAAAACAAAAGTGGTCTTACCACTTTTGAAAAATTCGTTTGAGCGCAGACTGTGAACGCAGCTGCGTTCATGAGTATGCAGTAAAGCAAAATGTGAATATGCGCTTTACATGAATCAGGAGGGATGCAACATGAAGCATGTGCAGCAGTTCAGCATCATCCTGTTGATTTCCGTCATTGGAGAATTACTGAAAACCTTTCTTCCACTTCCGGTACCGGCCAGTGTCTATGGATTGATCATTATGCTGGTGGCTTTGCTCACAGGTATTCTGAAGCTGGATCAGGTCAAAGGTGCGGCAGATTTTCTGGTTGAGATCATGCCGGTGATGTTTGTGCCGGCTGGTGCGGGACTGATCACAGCCTGGAGTACTCTGAAACCGATCTGTGTACCGGTTCTCATCATGACGTTTATCAGCACGGTGATCGTAATGGTCGTAACAGGAAAAGTAACACAGGGAGTGATACGTATGGGAAAGAGAGGAACTGAAAAATGATGGAATTCATAAAAAACTCCGCATTTTTCGGAGCAATGATAAGTCTGATCGCCTATGAGATCGGTCTGATCCTGAAAAAGAAGTTTAAAATGGCGATCTTTAATCCGCTTTTGATCTCGATCATCTGTGTTATCGGTGTTCTTTTGATCTTCCATATTGATTATGATGATTATAATGAAGGTGGAAAATATATCAGCTATCTGCTGACCCCGGCAACAGTCTGTCTGGCAGTGCCCCTTTATGAGCAGATCCATCTGCTGAAAAAAAATCTCAAGGCAGTGGCTGCCGGGATCTTTTCCGGAACGCTGGCCGGGCTTTGCAGCATTCTGCTTATGGCGAAATTGTTTGGCTTTGATCATCAGGAATATGTCACCATGCTTCCGAAGTCTATCACAACTGCTATCGGAATGGGTGTTTCCGAGGAGCTTGGCGGTATCGTGACCATCACCGTTGCCGTGATCATCATCACAGGAGTTCTGGGAAATATGATTGCAGAGGTTGTCTACAAGATCGCAAAGATCGAGGAGCCGATCGCAAGAGGTCTTGGACTTGGAACATCTGCCCATGCTATCGGAACAGCCAAAGCCATGGAGCTTGGACCGGTAGAAGGAGCTATGAGTAGCCTTGCCATTGCCGTAGCCGGATTGCTTACGGTTGTAGGTGCGTCTGTGTTTGCGGGAATGATGTAAGAGGAGATATCATTGGGGATTTCAAATGCCCTTTCAAAGTGTTACATTTTACAAGTCTGTCGTTTACGGCAGGCTTTTTTTGTGGATCTTAAAGACGAACATATTTTTGTATAAAATAAACAAATGTTCGGAAAAACCATATTTATACCGTTTTATTGGACTAAAAATGAGATATAATGCAAACATACAGAAAATATGTTTGGAAAATATGTTCGATAAATCGTGAGACGAACATAGGACAGGGAGGATGGATCTTATGTGGAATACAGAGAGCAGCAGGAAGGCAGTATTGGCAGAAGGAAGATATGTGGAAGCTGAGAACGGACATTGCGGCAGACAGAAGCTTTCCTCAGGAATGGCAATGGTACTGGGCGCACTTCTTACAATGGAGATCATGCTTGGCGGGGCGATGCTGTTTAATTTTGATTTCCGCGGAGCAGATATCGTTGCTGTTGTATTGTCATTCATGGTATTATATTTTGCAGTGGTAGCATCACTGACAGACAAGTAATAGAACGGAGGTAGGGAGGATGCCAAGGGTCTTTAACCAGAAGATTAAAATTTTATATCTGATGCGCATTTTTCTGGAGCAGACGGACGAAGAGCATCCGATGTCTGTGAAGGAGCTGATCGCCTATCTGAATAGTCTGGGGATCAGTGCAGAGCGTAAGACTGTCTATGATGATATTGAAACCCTGCGGAATTTTGGAATGGATATCCTGAACCGGCGGGAGCACCCGGCCGGTTTTTATCTTGCCAGTCGGGAATTTGAGCTTCCGGAGCTGAGACTTTTGGTGGATGCAGTACAGTCCTCCAGATGTATCACCAATGGGAAATCCCGACAGCTGATCAGGAAGCTGGAGAGCCTTGCCAGTGTTTATGAGTCCAGACAGCTGCGGCGACAGGGATTTGCAGAGAACCGTATCCGGACTATAAACGAGAATGTGTATTACAGTATTGATATGATCCAGCGTGCATTAACTGAGGACAGGCAGATTTCTTTTCAATATTGTGAATGGACTGTGGAGAAGAAGCTTCGTCCGGAGAATGAGGGAGAACGATATTCGGTCAGTCCCTGGGGACTTGTATGGCAGAATGAGGAGTATTATCTGATCACTTACGACGAGAAGTGTGGAAGGGTTAAGCAGTATCAGGTAGATAAGCTCCAGCAGATCCGTATAGAGAAGGAGGTGCGACGCGGCAGAGAATTTTTTGAGAATTATGATATAGGGGAGCTGACATCCAGGACCTTCGGGATGTTTGGCGGCAGAGAAGTAACCATATGTCTGGAAGCACATAACCGCTTGGTCGGGGTGGTGCTGGATCGGTTTGGCAGAGATATTATGATACACAGGAAGGATCCTGAATATTTCAAAACACTGGTTCGTGTAAATATCAGTGACCAGTTCTTTGGCTGGATAGCCAGTCTTGGCCCGGATGCGGTGATCGCGTCACCGGATGAGGTTCGCGATAAGTACCGGGAATTTCTTGAGAAAAGTCTTTCTAATTACAAATGATAAATATATGATAAAGAAAATCTGTATATAATAAAGATTCAGGAAAATTCACTCCTGAGTCTGCAGGTTTTCAACAGAAATAATATATAAAAAAATAAATGAAAACAGACAAAAATGAGAAAAATCATATAATAGCTGCATCTGAAATATAAAAATAATATAGATAGCATATGTAAAAAAGATAATAGACATCGCGATGCTTAAGTGCTATAATGCTTTCGACTCTTAGGAGGGAATAAATTTTGCCATTTCAGGCAGATTACGGACGGTGAAGATATGACTGTAAAAGCAAGAATGCTGAAGCTTCTGGAGCAGCACGAGAATGAACTGATATCCGGAGAGGCGGCAGCAGCAGAACTAAACTGCACACGGGCAGCCATCTGGAAAGCTGTGAAATCCCTTCGTGAAGAGGGATATACCATAGAAGCTGGACCAAACAAAGGCTATGTGCTTCGAGGAGGCAGCCGTTTATCGGAAGAAGGAATACGGCTTTACCTCGATCATCCGGATGTCCCTGTAAAAATATACAGAGAACTGGATTCTACAAACCGGGCAGCCAAGGAGGCTGCATTTTCAGGAGAAGCAGGTCATGGTGCACTGATACTGGCGCGCAGACAGAAAAGCGGAAGAGGCCGAAGAGGCCGAAGTTTTTATTCTCCTGAAAATGCAGGACTTTATATGAGTATCGTTCTAAGACCTGACCGAACTCTGAAGGAAGGACTCCTGATCACTACAGCGGCGGCAACTGCAGTGTGCCGTGCAGTGAAGAAAATCTGCGGGATCGACCTTGGGATCAAATGGGTCAATGATCTGTATTTTCATAATAAGAAAGTGTGTGGGATACTGACAGAGGCTGTTACAGACTTTGAAAGCGGGAACATTGAGTTTGCAGTTGTAGGAATTGGTTTGAATCTGTATATGCCGGAAGATGGGTTTCCTGAAGATATACAGGAAACGGCTGGAGCATTATTTGAAAACAGGAATGACGCAGAGCATATAAACTGCAGTATTCTTGTGGCGGAGATCGTCAATCAGCTTCTCATGGAAGTGGAGACTCCGGGACTTTCCAGAGAATATACAGAAAATAATATCATTCCTGGAAACATGATCGTGATCACAGACGGACAGTGTACAAGGGAAGCTTATGCAGAATCCATAGCACCAGATGGAAGGCTTCTTGTGAGAGAACAGGATGGTTCAGAAACCCTGCTTTCTTATGGAGAAGTATCTGTACGCAGGAAGTCGGATCAAGGTTAATTGAAATGAATTGTATATTTTGTATAAAAAACAGATTCTTTTTTGTACAAAACAGGCAAAAATAATATTGACATTCTGGAAATGCGGAGTAAAATAAAGTCAACTACAAGGCGTGGTCATACCAATTATAAAAAGATACGATCAGCGCCAAGAGAAAAGGAGGGAGAAAAACGGGAGATTTATCAAGTACACTGGCAGAAGAACTAAACAGTAAGACAGCCTTTACCATTCCGGCGTTTGGTGGAATACCAATTGCAGAATGCGTGGTAGTCACATGGGTCATCATGGCGGTTCTTGTGATTCTGTCTCTGATCTTAGTTCGGAATCTCAGTGTGGAAAATCCGGGTAAGAAGCAGCTGCTTCTGGAGACCGGGGTAAGTTTTCTTCAGGATTTCTTCATGGGTATCCTTGGAGAAGAAGGCAAACAGTATGTGCCTTATTTGATGTCAACCGTAATTTACATCGGAATAGCCAATATCGCAGGCGTATTTGGTTTTACACCACCAACGAAGGACATGAATGTTACCATTGCGCTGGCGCTGATGAGCATTATTCTGATCGAGTATGCAGGCTTTCATAAAAGGGGACTGAAGGGTTTCCTGAAAAGCTTTGCGGAGCCGGTTCCGATCATGCTTCCGATCAACATTCTGGAAATAGCGATCAGACCTACATCTCTCTGCATGCGGTTGTTCGGTAATGTTCTGGGAAGCTTCGTAGTTATGAAGCTGCTGGAGTTTGTTTGTCCGGCCATTCTTCCCATACCATTCAGCCTGTATTTTGATTTCTTCGACGGATTCATACAGGCGTATGTATTTGTATTCTTAACATCCTTGTTCATTAAGGAAGCAATTGAGTAGTGAAGCGGAAGATCCGCTTGATCTAAAAATGAAAAAAATTGTATTTTACAGGAGGAAAAAACTATGTTAATCGCAATTGGTGCAGCTATCGCAGTTCTTACAGGTATTGGAGCAGGTATTGGTATCGGTCTTGCAACATCTAAAGCAGTAGAAGCTATCGCAAGACAGCCAGAGGCAGAGAGCAAGATCAGTAAAGCACTTCTTCTTGGATGTGCTCTTGCAGAGGCAACAGCTATTTACGGTTTCGTAATCGGTCTTCTGATCATCATCATGCTTGGCTAATAGGTAAAGACGAGATACTAATTCAGGATTAAGAGAGGCAGGTGGACCAGGTGATTAAAATTGATATCAACCTTGTCTTTACTATTATAAACCTGATCGTTCTTTATCTTTTAATGAAGAAGTTCCTTTTCGGCCCGATCATTGGTGTTATGGAGAAGAGAAAAGCCATGATCGATGAGCAGTTTGCTTCAGCAGAGAAGACAACCACTGAAGCAAACCAGCTGAAAGGACAGTATGAGGATGCACTGAAATCTGCGAAGGAGGAATCCTTCAGTATTGTAGAGCAGGCTAAGGACGAGGCAAAAGTACAGGCAGACAGCATCGTGAAGAGAGCTAATGATCAGGCTGGTCAGATTCTTGAGAAAGCAAGAAGAGATATCAGCACTGAGCAGGAAGCTGCTATGAAAGCGATGGAAGGCAAAGTGGCTGAGCTGGCAATGGATGCAGCATCCAGAATCATGGGAAAAAAGAACGACGAAGCACAGGATATGTCCCTATATGACCAGTTTTTAGAAGGAGCAGGTGATCCTCATGACAGAGACGTCCATTAATTATGCAAAAGCATTATACGGTCTTTCTGTCCCGGGGGAGGCAATCTGCGAAACAGGAAGGATTTTTAAGAATACACCTGAGATAGGTAAGATGCTTGAAAATCCACTTGTTTCCCTCAAAGAAAAAGAACAGGTAATAGAGCGGGTTTTTCCGCAGGAAATGAAGAGTTTTCTTAAAGTAACGTGTAAGTATCAGAAGATTGACAGAATCGGAGAGATCCTTGAAGCTTATGATGCTTACAGCCGGGAACAGAAAGGAATTCTCAAGGCAGAGCTTCTTTATGTAACACGTCCTGCCGAAGAGCAGGAAAATAAGATGAAGGAGTTTCTCCGTAGCCAGTTTTCTGCCAGAGAAGTGGAACTTACCCTTACAGAGGATAAAAGCCTTGTAGGTGGATTTGTTCTCAGGGCAGGAGATCGTGAGTACGACTGGAGCCTCATCGGACGTTATAAGAAACTGAAACAGAAATTAACCCGGAGGTGAAATTGAATTGGGTGCAATAAATCCAGATGAAATCATTTCGATTCTCAAGGAAGAAATAAAGAACTATGACGAAATCAGCAAGGACCAGGAAGTAGGCACTGTCATCTCCGTGGGAGATGGTATCGCAACTGTTTATGGCATCGATCATGCCATGTACGGTGAGGTCGTGACCTTCGAGAATGGTCTGAAAGGTATGGTACAGGATGTCCGTGCCAACAGCATGGGATGTATTCTTTTCGGAAAGGATACAGGAATCAAGGAAGGCACCAAAGTTGCCAGAACTGGCAAGCAGGCAGGTATTCCGGTAGGGGATAAATTTATCGGAAGAATCGTGAACGCACTTGGTGAGCCTATTGATGGAAAGGGAGAGATCCAGGCAGAGGAATACCGCCCGATCGAGAACCCGGCTCCTGGAATCATCGACCGTAAGTCTGTAACTGTACCTCTGGAAACAGGAATCCTTTCCATTGATTCCATGTTCCCGATCGGCCGTGGACAGCGAGAGCTGATCATCGGCGACAGACAGACAGGTAAAACATCCATCGCAACCGATACGATCATCAACCAGAAAGGTAAGGATGTGATCTGTATCTATGTTGCCATCGGACAGAAAGCTTCTACCGTTGCAAAGGTAGTTTCCAATCTTGAAAAATACGGTGCAATGGAGTATACAACCGTATTCTCCGCAACAGCCAGCGACTGTGCACCGCTTCAGTATATTGCTCCTTATGCTGGTACTGCTCTTGCAGAGTATTTCATGTATCAGGGTAAAGACGTACTGATCGTATATGATGATCTTTCCAAGCATGCAGTGGCATATCGTGCATTGTCACTTCTGCTTGAGCGTTCTCCGGGACGTGAGGCATATCCTGGTGACGTATTCTATCTTCATTCCAGACTTCTGGAGCGTTCCAGCCGTCTGAGTGAAGAGGCAGGCGGCGGATCCATTACGGCACTTCCGATCATCGAGACACAGGCCGGTGATGTATCTGCATACATTCCTACAAACGTAATTTCTATCACAGATGGTCAGATCTTCCTGGAAAGTGATCTGTTCTTCTCAGGTATGCGTCCGGCAGTCAATGTTGGTCTTTCCGTATCCCGTGTTGGTGGTGCTGCACAGACCAAGGCTATGAAGAAAGCTTCCGGTAGTGTACGTATCGACCTGGCACAGTACAGAGAGATGGAAGTGTTCACCCAGTTCAGTTCAGATCTGGATGAGGCTACAACTGCACAGCTGAAATACGGAAGCTGTCTGATGGAGCTTCTGAAACAGCCGCTCTGCAGCCCGTTAAGTCTTCATCAGCAGGTAATTACTCTCTGCGTTGCGACTCACAAGCTGATGGTAGATGTAGAAAAGAAAGAGATCAAGAAATATCAGAAGGATCTTCTGGAGTACTTTGATAATGTATATCCTGAGATCGGCAAAGAGATCGAGACTACAAAGCAGCTCTCTGATGAGCTTGTAGAGAAAATCGTAAAGGCGGCAGAAGAATTCAGAGATAAGAGCAGGTAGGTGTTGATATGGCAAATGCAAAAGAAATACAGACTCGTATGAAAAGCATTCAGGACACCATGAAGATCACCAATGCGATGTACATGATTTCTTCTTCCAAGATGCAGAAGGCCAAGAAGATCCTGCAGGACACGGAACCATATTTCTATAATATGCAGGCTGCCATTGCCAGGATCCTCCGTCATATGCCGGACATCCAGCATCCTTTCTTCAGTGAGCGTCATCTTGTTCCGAAGGATGAAAGAAAGGTAGGTACCATTGTCATTACAGGTGATAAAGGTATGGCTGGTGCATACAATCATAATGTACAGAAAATGACAGAAGATTTCATGGAAGAGGTACCGGGACATCACAAGCTGTATGTCCTTGGTATGGTAGGGCGTCAGTATTTCGGCAAGAGAGATGTGGATATGGACGGCGGTTTTCATTATACCGTGCAGAAGCCGACTATGCACAGAGCACGCCTTATCACGGAAGAGATCGTACGGGCATTTCTTGAAAGAGAGCTGGATGAAATTCACATTGTCTATACACAGATGCTGAATGCGATGGCAATGGAAAATGTGAATATGCAGCTTTTACCGCTGAAAAAGGCTGATTTTAAGGTGGGTCAGATCCCGGCAGATATTTATCAGGAGGAGATCGTGTTATCTCCGTCTGCAGATGTGCTTCTGGATACTATGATCCCCAACTACCTTACAGGTGTGATCTATGGATGTCTTGTAGAGGCATATGCCAGTGAGAACAGTGCGAGAATGACAGCAATGCAGTCCTCTACAGATAGTGCGAAGGCGATGCTGAAGGATCTTTCCATTCAGTATAATCGTGCACGTCAGGCTGCGATCACCCAGGAGATCACTGAGGTTATCAGCGGTGCTAAAGCACAAAAAAGGAAGTGATGACTATGAATAAAGGTAAGATCGTACAGGTTATGGGACCTGTTGTAGACGTTGTTTTTGAAGACGGACAGCTTCCGGATATCAAGGATGCCCTTGAAGTCGAGAACAACGGTAAGAGATGCGTTATGGAGGTGTCCCAGCACCTTGGAAATAATATCGTACGCTGCATCATGCTGGGAGCCAGCGAGGGCCTGCAGCGAGACAGAGAAGTAACAGCTACCGGAAGCGGTATCAAGGTTCCGGTTGGAGATAAAACACTTGGTCGTCTGTTCAACGTTCTTGGAGATACCGTAGATGGCGGTGATTCTCTGGACGGTGAAGAGCATTGGGTCATCCATCGTGATCCGCCTTCATTTGAGGAGCAGAAACCGGCAGTTGAGATCCTGGAAACAGGTATCAAGGTTATCGATCTTCTTGCTCCATATGCAAAAGGTGGTAAGATCGGTCTGTTCGGTGGTGCCGGTGTTGGTAAGACAGTCCTTATCCAGGAGCTGATCCAGAATATCGCTACCGAGCATGGTGGATATTCTATTTTCACCGGTGTCGGTGAGCGTTCCCGTGAGGGTAATGACCTTTGGACAGAGATGAAGGAATCCGGTGTTCTTGAAAAGACAGCCTTAGTGTTCGGACAGATGAACGAGCCGCCTGGAGCACGTATGCGTGTTGCTGAGACAGGACTTACCATGGCAGAGTATTTCCGTGATCAGGAGCACAGAGATGTACTTCTTTTCATTGATAATATCTTCCGTTTTGTACAGGCAGGATCTGAGGTTTCCGCTCTGCTTGGACGTATGCCGTCCGCAGTAGGATATCAGCCTACACTGGCAACTGAGATGGGTGAGCTTCAGGAGAGGATCGCATCTACCAAGGAAGGTTCTGTTACATCTGTACAGGCAGTATATGTACCGGCCGATGACTTAACTGACCCGGCTCCGGCAACAACATTTGCCCATCTGGATGCAACAACCGTTCTTTCCCGTAAGATCGTTGAGCAGGGTATTTATCCGGCCGTAGATCCGCTTGAGTCTACTTCCCGTATCCTGGAGGCAGATATTGTTGGTGAGGAACATTACGAGGTTGCACGTAGAGTACAGGAGATCCTTCAGAAATATAAAGAACTTCAGGACATCATTGCTATTCTTGGTATGGAGGAGCTCTCAGAGGAAGATAAGCAGACAGTATTCCGTGCAAGAAAGATCCAGAAGTTCCTTTCCCAGCCGTTCCATGTAGCTGAGAACTTCACCGGTATCAAAGGTAAATATGTACCTCTGAAAGAGACGATCCGCGGATTTAAGGCGATCATTGACGGCGAGATGGATGATTATCCGGAGAACGCATTCTTTAATGTTGGAACCATTGATGATGTAATTGCAAAAGCAAAAGCCGAGGAGAACCGGCAGTAAGGAGCAGCTATGAGTGAGACATTTGGCCTGGAAATATATGCCAGCAATAAACTGGCTTATGCAGGACGTGCTCAGAAGCTTATTATCCCGGCAGTGGATGGTGAGCAGGGATTTCTTGCCCATCATGCGAATGTTGTAGCTGCCATCATTCCCGGTGAGATGCGTTTTGAGGATGCTGACGGTAATGAGTATGTGTTTGCTGTGAGCAGCGGATTTGTTGAGATGATCAATAACCGTGCCAAGCTGTTCTGCCTCAGCGTAGAGAGTCCGGACGAGATTGATATCCGCCGTGCTCAGGAAGCAAAGGAACGTGCAGAAGAGCAGCTTCGTCAGAAACAGAGCATCCAGGAGTATCATATGAACCAGATGGCACTTGCGAGAGCGATGACACGTCTTAAAGTAACACATAAGCAGTAAATTTAAATCATATAAAAAGATCCATTGTCAGGAAACTGGCAGTGGATCTTTTTTTTCTCTGTTATTTTGTGGATGAAGCAGGATCAGATTCGGTATTTTCCGGATCAGTAATGGAAGAAGCTTCAGAAGCTGTATCTTTGTCTGAGTTATCAGAAGTATGAACAGGCTTTTCTGTCAGCTGCTGATATGGACGGTAGGGTTCCCAGTAATGTTCATCTTTTGTTTCGGTTTCCTGTTTCAGTTTCTTTTTCTGCTGAGTAAGAAGATAAATACCTGCAGCAATGATACCTACAGCAATGACGATCTGCGGAAGGCTGTTGCAGATATTGTATACATAGTCGGCCATATTATTCGGTACAATGAAGTACAGAAGACTTGTGAAACGACTCCACAGGATGCAGATACCAAACAGGATCAGAACCCATGCAGCTGCACTCTGATGTTTTTGTAAGAATTTTCCCATATCACCGGAAAACTGATCCATGTGAAGAATGTAATTATCCTCTACAGAGTAGAATTCTTCTTCTGACAGGGATTTCAGATTATGGACATTAAAAAAACTATAGAACCATATCACCGGGAGAAACATGGCCAGCCATCCAAGACCGGTTATGGATGCCAGTGCGATCGATCCCCAGAATAGCAGCATAATGCTAAGTCCCTGTTTTTTAAATCCCATGTACATTTCCCCGGCACCGGGGATCATGGAAAAGATAAATACCCAGAAACCATGTTTTTGTTTTTTCATAAATTTACTTGCCTCCGTTTATAATTTTATTCGTAAGATCGTTCAGATTATTACTGATCTTCTGAGAATGTTCACTGAGCTGGGAACCTACCTGCATGGAAAGCTGGTTTAGGCCGGAACCAATGTCAAGGGATGAAGAAATCTTAACTTTTGTTTCCGGTGAAGGATGAAGAGCCGTAAAATCTGTCTGAGATACAGAAAAAAGCATGATCAGCGCAACACCCATGCCTACGGCAGTCCGTAAGCCTGCACAGAGAAGCTTCATCCAATAAGCAGTTTCATGTATTTTTCTGGAAGCCTGAACTTCCGGAGAAGCTGCTTTTTTCAGAATTTCATCCTGCAGATAGGATGGAGCATACTCAGAAGCGGCATCCTCATTCTGAAGAAGTTCATCCAGACAGAAGTCACATTGTTCCATATGCTCCAGAAAATGGATCATTTCATCCGTATTCATGGTTCCGTCCTGGAATTTCTGTAATTCATCCTGTGGTATGTGCATCTAATCACTCCTTTCCAGCAGTGCTTTCAGCATAGATCTGGACCGGTAGATCTGCGTCTGGACTGTTTTGATATTTTTATTCTGCGCTTTTGCAATTTCTGCGGCGGTTTTTTCTTCGCAGAAATGCTCAAGGGCAACCTCCCTGTAGGGGCTTTTCAGCGCTGAACATAAATGCCGGATCCGATCCTTGAAATCTTTGTCCAGAAATGCCTCCTCCGGGGAAAACTCTTTATCATGGAGCTGTTCAAAATAGGTGTCCTCTGTGGGAATGGTACGTCTGCCGGCTGCTTTCAGATGATCCAGACATTTTCTGACTGCGATCTTGCTGAGCCAGGCTTTTTCGTAGGTGCCATCAAAACGGGAGAGATTTTTGTAGGCGGAAAGAAAAACATCCTGTGTCAGATCCTCGGCGTCAAAGGGATTGCCCACCGATTTCAGACAAATGGAAAATATTAAGTTTTGATATGTATGTATCAGATATTCCAGATATTCTTCCCGTGTAATGCAATCAGCTCCCTTCTCTTCCCGCTTCATTTATTATAACGCGGAACCTGAAGGAAAGCCTTCAGCTTTTATAGAAAAATATGTAAATCATTGGATAAATGCCGCTTTTATATAGCGGGGAGAGAAAATTTGGTCTATACTATAAGTCGTCAAAGCAGAGATGCAGAAAGGATGAGACAAATGACAGAGACGAAACGTTTATATTATGAAGATGTATATAAAAAAGAATTTACAGCCAAAGTCCTGGAGTGCAGAGAAGCAAAAAAAGGCTTTCATATCATTCTGGATGAGAGCGCTTTTTACCCGGAGGGCGGCGGACAGCCAAGCGATACCGGATATCTCAACGATGTGAAAGTAAAGGAAGTGCATGAAAAGGAGGGAGAACTTCTTCATTATACAGATCAGCCGATGGAAGCCGGAACAGAAGTACAGGGACGCATCGATTGGGCAAGAAGATTTGATCTGATGCAGCAGCATTCCGGTGAGCATATGGTGAGCGGACTGATCCACGAGGCTTACGGATACGATAATGTAGGCTTTCATATGGGAAGCGATACCATTACCATAGATCTGAATGGCCCGTTGGATGAGGCGCAGCTTGCTGAGATCGAGCGGAAAACAAACCAAAAGATATGGGAAGATACGCAGATAAAGATCATATATCCTACAGCGGAGGAACTGGAAAAAATCGACTACCGAAGCAAAAAAGAGCTCACCGGTCAGGTGCGGATCGTAGAATTTCCAGGGGTGGATATCTGTGCATGCTGCGGAACTCATGTGACACATACCGGAGAGATCGGAATGGTGAAACTTCTTTCCGTGGAAAAATTTCGTGAAGGTGTCCGTATTGAGATGATCTGCGGAAAACGTGTGCTGGATTATCTGAACATGGTCAATGACCAGAACCACCAGATTTCTGTAAAGCTTTCCGCAAAAATGGATAAGACTGCGCAGGCAGTGGAACGCCTTCAGGAAGAGAATTTCCGACTGAAAGGACAGGTTGGTCAGCTGGTAGACGACATGTGCCGGAAAGAGGCAGAGCGTTATGCAGGAAGCGGAAGCGTTCTCATCTTTATGGATGGAATGGATGCAGACAGTGTGCGGAAGCTTGCAGACGCCGTGACACAGACCTGCCAGGGCTGCTGTGCGGTATTTTCCGGAAATGCAGACGGAAGCTACAAGTATGCAATGGGCGAAAAAGATGGCGATCTCCGTCAGTTTACAAAAGAGATGAATGCGAAATTAAACGGACGCGGAGGCGGAAAGCCGTTCTTTGTACAGGGATCGGTGCAGGCATCTGAGAAAGAGATCCGAAACTTTTTTGAACAGTGATGAAAATGTTTGGGGAATGTCATGCACATATATTTCTCAATGGCTATGATTACCGGAAAGCCGTTGAGACACAGAAAAACGGGCCCCGGGATGCACTGATCCGTGCTCATCTTGAGGAATACCGGAAAAGAGGAATCCGTTTTGTGAGAGACGGAGGAGATCATTACGGTGTGTCAAAACGGGCTGCCAGACTGGCCCCGGAATATGAAATTGACTATCGCACACCGGTTTTTGCCATTTATAAAGAGGGTCATTACGGGAAGATCGTTGGAAAAAGCTTTTCAGACATGAAGGAATATCACAGAAGAGTTCTGGAAGCTGCCGCTGAAGGTGCGGATTTTATCAAGATCATGACTACAGGGCTTCTGGATTTTGCAGATCACGGGAAAATTACGGGAACGCCGCTTTCAGCAACGGATGTGAAAGAAATGGTACATATTGCTCATGAAGAGGGATTTGCCGTGATGAGCCATACAAATGGATGCTATGGCGTACAGGCAGCAGTGGAGGCTGGTGTTGACAGTATTGAGCATGGGAACTATATGGATGATGAGACGATTTCCATGCTGGCAGACAGCGAAAGCGTGTGGGTTCCGACACTTGTAACTGTGCGGAATCTTAAAGGCTGCGGCAGATTTGAAGATACGATCCTTGCATCTATTATAAAGACGGGCGAGCAGAATCTGAAGAAAGCTTTTGAAAAGAAGGTTCATGTGGCAGTAGGAAGCGATGCCGGTGCATATCAGGTTCTTCACGGCCAGGGTGTACAGGATGAAAGCAGAGCTTTTTTTGATATACTGGGTGATACGCAGGCAGTACGAAGCTGGATGGAAGATGGAGAAAAAAGGATCCGTACCATCTTCCGTCACGGGTCTTCGAATTTAATACAGGTATAAATATTGGAGGTGCGTGATTTCGCAGGGTTGAAAGTAACCCGGAGATCGGCACCTTCTTCCATTCCGCTTGAGGAAAGGTCCGGAACGTTTTCACGGCTGCAGAGGATCTTTACGCCGTCGTATGTCTGGAGCAGCACGGTATTGGCGGTTGTGCCCAGGATCGTGCCGGTTACAGTAGAAGTAATGTTGCGTACTGAAAGTATGTCCGGATCCTCCCCGGTGATTCCACGGATCTTCATGCCGCTGGTGGATTCACCATTAAATTTACCGGTATAGATAATGTTTACATAAGATCCCGGAGCCATTCCTCCTTTGAAATATACAGGGGCGGAGGAAAGTGAAACTGTCAGTTCCGATCCTGTGGCCTGCGGGATGACAGTCATTGTGCTGGTGCTGACACTTACGATCTTTGCACGGAGATGCTGCTCTTTTTTCTTCGGTTCAGGGGAAGGAGTAGGAGTTGCAGCAGGTACCTTCAGTGGATCCGTATCGGAGACACTGATCACTTTTGTGAAACTGCCGTCATACTGCTTGTCACCCACGAGGGTTTCGTTGATGAATTTACCGCGAAAATGGACATAGATCCACTTGCCGGCCTTGATGCCTTTTTTGTAGTATTGTCTGACACCGGTGACAGGGAAGGTTACGGTATTTCCCTTTTCTGTAACTATCACAAGGGCATTGGATGTGAGTGATTTCACTTTGCCCTTTAAAGTGCGGTCCTCCAGAGGAGTTTCATTATGATATTTGTCGGTTATTTTGATGGGGGAAATGGTGCTGATATCCGTTCCGGAAAGCTGTCCCTGGTAGATCACACTGACCTGATCACTGGATACAACGCCGTATTTGCATTCAAGCCTTGTCTGGGAAACATCAAATACATAGGTTTCTCCATTGCTGGAAATCGTCAGGTGTGTACCGTCAAAATCCAGCAGTGTGCCGGTAAGCTCATCTATATAAACACGTTCTTCCGTGGAAGGCTCCTGATCTTCCTGTTCTGTGGAATCTGAAGCAGTAACGTCTGAAATTTTATCCTGAAGAGAAATAATATGATCATCGATCTGATCATTGCTGCAGCCTCCCGCAAAAAGGGAAAGGCCGAGAATCATACATGCAGCAGACAGTTTTTTCATTTGTGTCCTCCGACCCGGGATAACGGTCAGTCCTGTTTATCTGTAAGATCATGGGTTTCCGACGCCGGTATAAAGTCAAAGATCTGGCGGAAAGAATCCCATTGCTCACGGCTGTCGATTCCATGGTTGATCAGACCCGTGCATTCAGTACAGGCATTGGTATCCAGATAATTATCGTAATAAATATGATAGGGATTTTGGGTGTTTTTTTCCTGCGGATCGTTCATCGGATCAGTCTCCTTATTGATTGATAAGGATCAGTATATGAAGGCAGGAAAGATTTTATACATATTAAGGGTATTATAGCAAAAAGATTTTTTGATTTCTACAGGGATTTACGGAAAATCCATGCATTTACTGAAAACGTGTTCCTACAGGCTGAACACGGAACCAGTAGGTATAGGAATACTGAAATCCAAGAGAGCTGTAAAGCTTTTCTGCGGAAGTATTGTTTTTTACCACCTGAAGATAAGCGTGGCTGGCGCCTCTTTTTTTGCCCTCATTGAGAAGACCGGTACAGATCTGACGGGCATATCCTCTGCGGCGATAATCTTCACGCACATGAATGGCATAGATACCGATGTAGTCGCGATCCAGGATTCCAAGACCTGTGGCAATGATCTCGCCGTTTTTTGTTATGGAAGCGCAGACAGTTTCCTTAAGAATGGCACGGTACATGGAAGGAACGACGCTTCGATGGATCGGATTTGTAGTTCTTTTCAAGTCAAAAAGGCTGTGGATCCAGAAATCCGGAATTTCATTGGAAAAAAGCACATCGGTGACAGGCGCATCCAGAACGGCATTGTCCAGGTCTACAGTCATAACATTTGTTATGTGCTGAACGGAATAGCCCCTGTTTTCCAGCATATAGTCAAAATCCGGGGATACAAGGGGGCTGATCTTAAAGATCGCAGGAGTTCCCAGACGCTTATAGACCTGTTCGCAGTAGGGGATTTTTTCGCGCCATGGAAGTGTGGAGGTTCCGAACTGTTCCACACTGTTGGTCCTGTGCGTATAGAAATAAGAAAAACGTAAGATCCATCCGTCATAAAGTTCCATTTTATGGGAAGGCCATGCGTTCAGTGACATATCTTCGATTTTTTTGATCGTTGTTTCCATAGTATTACCTTTCTGATATGATCAATTTATAAAGTTTATCTGCCAGGATCTGATGCCCCTGTGGTGTGAGATGGATACCGTCAGAAGTTATTGATGCAGGCCCGGACCGTGCAGCTTCCTGATCCAGATCGTTCTGCAGCGGGAGAAAAACGGCGCCATGATCCTGACTGATCTTTTTAATATGCACGGACATCTGTGAAAGAAGGGGAGCCCAGGAAGCGTAGCAGCGTGGCCATGGAAAAACAAAGGGTTCCAGGAAATAGAGCTTTCGTTTCCGGGAGTTTGTGCAGGATAGCTTTTTTGCAAGGAGCTCATAACGGGTGACAAATTTGTTCATCAGATCCTGCTGTTGTGCAGATGAACGGCGGGTGTTCATCATGATCCCCACATCATTGATCCCGATCAGGACGGTAACAATATCCGGATCAGAGCTTTCCAGCCAGAAATCTGTGTTCTGAAGAAGCCGTTCCAGGGTGAAACCATCAATACCTCTGTTTTCAATGGAAAATCGGTGATCTGTGTTATGAAGCAGACAGGAGAGCTGCTTCACATATCCTTTTCCAAGAGGATCTGCGGAGAAAAGCCGTCCGCAATCTGTGATACTGTCTCCGAGACACAAAATGCGAGTCATCCAATTCCTTCTTTCTGTTATACCGGGCGGATCATTATCCGCAGTCGATTATTTTCGTATTGGTGCTTTGATAGTAGCACTTACACCAGCAGTGGTCAAGCGTACGAAATACCGGAAAATGGGTAAAAAACGAATAAACGTGAAAAACATGAAAATTTTTTTAAAAAATTAAAAAAAGTACTTGCATTTTGAAAGAAAGTGTTATATACTAACGAAGTCGGTTGAGGGAAACAACAAAAAACGAAATCAAACGACAGAAACAAAAGAATATGGCCAGTTGGTCAAGGGGCTAAGACGCCGCCCTCTCACGGCGGAAACACGGGTTCGATTCCCGTACTGGCTATTAACTGAAAGCAATCAGAACATGTTTCTGGTTGCTTTTTTGTTTATGATCACAAATGGGGATTTTGGGAGGTTTTACTATGATCATTGATAATGTGTATGTTTTTACACCGGACAAAGCATTTGTAAAAGGCGGGATTATCCTGGATGGGGATAAGATCCGACAGGTTTATGAAGAAAAGGATGCGCCGCAGCTTAACGGGGATGTTCTGGACGGAAAAGGCTGCTACGCCATTCCAGGACTGATCGATCTGCATTTTCATGGATGCAAGGGAGATGATTTCTGCGATGGAGACAAGGCTGCGATCGGAAGAATCGCGGAATATGAGGCATCGGTAGGAGTTACAGCGATTGCACCGGCTACTATGACTTTACCGGTAGAGGAACTGGAGCAGATCCTCCATACAGCAGCAGAATATAAAAAAGAAACAAAGGACTGCCGTAAGGCGGATTTTCTGGGGATCAATATGGAAGGGCCTTTTATCAGCCCGGCGAAAAAAGGGGCACAGGACGCGAGGAATATCCTGCCATGTAATGTGGAAATCTGTGACCGTTTTTTAAAGGCTTCGGAAGGTCTGGTAAAATTTATAGGGATTGCACCTGAAGAAAGTGAGCATGCAGCAGAATTTATCCGGGAAGTTCATGAAAGGGTCAATGTTTCTCTGGCACATACCAATGCAGATTATGATACAGCAATGGAAGCGTGCAGAGCAGGAGCAAACCATGCAGTCCATCTGTATAACGCAATGCCTACGTTTACGCATCGTGCACCAGGTGTCGTAGGTGCTGTTTTTGATAGTAAGGATGTTATGGCAGAGATCATCTGTGACGGGATCCATATCCATCCGTCTGTTGTTCGAGCTACCTTTCAGATGATGGGAGCTGACAGGATGATCCTGATCAGCGACAGTATGAGAGCTACCGGTATGCCGGACGGCCAGTATACACTGGGCGGATTGGATGTTAAGGTTGTGGGAAGACTTGCCACGCTGGTATCTGACGGTGCGATCGCAGGATCTGCCACAAATCTGATGGACTGTATGCGTACAGTTGTTAAAAAGATGGAGCTTCCGCTGGAAACAGCCGTGGCCTGCGCGACCATAAATCCGGCCAGAAGCCTTGGTGTGGAAGAACAGTACGGATCGCTGGAAGCAGGTAAAAAAGCTCATGTGGTACTGCTGGATCAGGATCTGGAACTGAAAGCAGTGATCAAGGACGGAGTAAAGATCCGATAGGATCATAGAAGATAAAACGATAAAAAATAAAAAGATAAAAAGAATTTCAGGAGCAGATGACAGCAAAATTCGTGTCAGAATTTGTCGAACGAAAATGCTGGACAAAATGCTCCTGAAATTCTATAATTAATTTCACCAGAGATCTTCTGGTATCGATCACCGCCAGGTCAGGCGGGAAATTCCATTTTTATCATAACCGAATAAACATATATTTTAAGAAGGAAAGGGGGCGTGTATGTTTCTTTATGGAGAATTATCCGTGGTGATATCTGCGATGGCGGTCTGGATGGATCTTAAAGATGCATCTGTAGATAATGGATGGATCCTTTTTTCTTTTATGATCGGTTTCCTGATCCAGATCACAGAAAACGGGCTGAAAGGTGGAGTGATCTTTTTGGCAGGAGTGGCCGTGCCGGTGCTTCTTTTGGGAATCCTTTTTATATTCCATATGATCGGCGCTGGAGATATCAAGCTTCTGTGCGCACTTGGCGGGATCATGGGGCCGCGGACAGTTATGGAATGTATTGTTTATTCTTTGCTTGCAGGTGCAGGCATTTCTCTGGCAATTCTTATTTCTACAGGCGGTATCCGCCGACGATTCCTTTATTTATATCAGTATATGAATGAGTTTTACTGTACCGGTGAGATACGTCCTTATTACAGAAAGGGGATGAGCTTTCCGGAGAACTTTCATTTTACGGTACCCATATTTTTGAGTGCGGTGCTTTATGCAGGAGGTGTGTATTGAAGAAAAACATATTTGCGGTCTGTGATCTGGAGGTGGATTATGCTTTCAATTTTATGGATTATCTGAACCAGAAAAAGAATCTTCCGTTTGAGATCCAGGCATTTACCACGGCAGAAAGTCTCATTGCCTACGGAAAAGAAAATCATATTGAGTTGCTGCTGATTTCCGATAAAGCAATGCGAAAAGAAGTCCGTGACCTTGGTATCGGAAAGATCATCATTCTTTCAGAGGGTGTGCATCCTCCGGAACTGGATCAGTATTCAAGTGTGTATAAATACCAATCCTCCTCAGATGTGATAAGGGAGGTGATGGCCTGCTATGGAGAAGAGAAGTCTCTTGATCCGGTAACTTTTCCTGTGTTGAAAAAGACAATGGAGATCATCGGTGTTTTTTCTCCTCTTGGCAGGTGTCTGAAGACATCCTTTGCACTTGCGCTGGGACAGATACTGGCGAAAGAACGTGCCGTTCTTTATCTGAATCTGGAATCCTATTCTGGTTTTGAGGAACTTCTTGGGAAAAAATTTCCGGCTAATCTGAGTGATCTGTTTTATTATGTTCGCCAGGGAAATGAAAACCTGATCCATAGAATGAACGGAATGATCCAGACAGTAAACAATCTGGATTTTATACCGCCTGTAAGAACACCTTCAGATATCCGGACCGTGGACTGGGAAGACTGGGAGCGGCTGTTGCAGGAGATCGTACTTCACAGTTCCTATGAAGTGCTGATCCTGGATATGGGAGAAAATGGAGATGAGGATTTCCGGCTTCTGGAAATGTGCAGAAAAATCTATATGCCGGTTTTGAATGACACACTTTCTGTCTGTAAGGTGACACAATTCGAAAATCTTCTGCGTATCTGGAATAAAGAAAAGATCCTGGAAAAAACAGAAAAGGTGCATCTGCCCTTTCATATGGATAGGATCTCTTCTGACGCTTACGTAGAACAGCTGGTCTGGAGTGAACTGGGAGATTATATCCGTGAACTTTTGAGAAAGGAGCGGTCATGAACAGAGAAAAATTCCGGGAAATGTATGATATGCTCATGGAACAGCTGGATGTTTCCAGAGAACTGTCCGATGATGAGATCCTGGGGGTGATCGATGAACTGATATTAACTCAGGCAAGGGAACTGTTTCTTTCACTGAAGGAGAAAGTAGAGCTCAGACAGGAGCTGTTCTGTTCTGTGCGCAAGCTGGATGTTCTGCAGGAACTGATCGATGATGAAAGTGTTACGGAGATCATGGTAAATGGTCCGGATCATATTTTTGTGGAACGTGGAGGAAAACTGACCAGATGGAATAAGGTCTTCACGTCAGAAGAGAAGCTGGAGGATGTGATCCAGCAGATCGTAGGGCGCTGTAACCGGGTTGTCAACGAGTCCATGCCCATTGTAGATGCAAGGCTGGAAAACGGAGCACGTGTGAATGCAGTGGTTTATCCGGTTGCTCTGAATGGTCCGATCCTGACGATCCGTCGTTTTCCGGATGATCCTATCACAATGGAAAAACTGATCGCTTTTGGAAGCATCACCGAAGAATGTGCACAGTTTTTAAAAAAACTTGTTCAGGCAAGATATTCTATTGTGATCGGTGGAGGTACAGGCAGTGGAAAAACAACATTCCTTGGAGCTGTTACAGAATATATTCCAAAAGATGAGCGCCTGATCACCATTGGAGATAATGCGGAGCTTAAGATCCGGGGAATTGATAACCTGGTATGTCTGGAGGCAAAAATGGCCAATATGGCGGGCGCGGTGTCAGTAACGATCCGAGATCTGATCCGGTCAGCCCTTCGAATGAGACCGGATAGGATAATTGTAGGGGAAGTCCGTGGAGGAGAGGCAGTGGATATGCTACAGAGCCTGAATACGGGACATGATGGAAGCCTTTCAACACTTCATGCAAACAGCAGTCAGGATATGCTTTCCCGAATTGAAACGATGACATTAATGGGAATCGATCTTCCCCTGGAAGCAATCCGAAGGCAGATCGCTTCCGGGGTAGACATTCTGGTACATCTCGGGCGTATGCGGGATAAAAGCAGAAAGCTGTTGGAAATCACAGAAGTATGTGGATTTGAAAACGGAGAGATCCAGACCAGGCCGCTGTATCGCTGGGAAGAAGGAAAGGGACTTGTAAAAACCGGAGAACTTTTGCATTGTGAAAAAATGAAACGGGCAGGAATCAGACTATGAAAGAGCGGAAAGGAAAGAATCAGAAATGGAGATCTACGAGGAAAGATTACAGGATGTATCATTTTACGGGGAAGGAGACTGCAAAGTATCTTCTGGAGGGAGCTGCCGTATGCGCTGCAGCCGACTATCTGTTTTATCAGAGCCTTCCTGTGTTGCTGTTTATGCTTCCAATACCAGTGCTTTTTCTGAAAATGCAGAGGAAAAAATGTACTGCACGGCAGCAGAGGGAGCTGAATTACCAGTTCCGGGATGCTCTGACGGCCATGAATGTGGCGGTACAGGCCGGCTATTCCGCGGAGAATGCGGTGCGTGCCAGTGTAAAGGATCTGGGGAGACTTTATGAAAAGGGAAGTGATATCCTGGATGAATTTCGGTATATCGAAAGCCAGCTGCGTCTGAGTGTTCCGGTGGAAGAGCTGTTCCTGGATCTGGGAAAACGCAGCGGAGTGGAAGATATTGAAAATTTCGCAGCAGTATTTTATACAGCAAAAAGAACAGGCGGGGATATGACGCAGGTGATCCAGAAAGTAGCCAGAATGCTTAGTGATAAGATCGAGGTAAAAAAAGAGATCGAGGCAACGCTGGCCGCAAAGAAATCGGAACAGATGGTTATGAGTATCATGCCGGCCGGTATCATCTGCTATCTGAAACTGACTTCGCCGGGATTTTTGGATGTACTTTATGGGAATCCTTTCGGAATCTGTGCCATGACAGTTTGCATGGTGATCTATGGCTTGTCTTACTGGCTGGGTGTGAAGATTGTAGACATAGAAGTGTAGGTGAGGATAATGTGGATACATATTTTGATATTTATGGTGATCCTTGGGGTGTTTCTGGCAGGAAAAATGGGGCGGCTGCCTCCGGAAGCCGGAAATCCGGAAGAAAAGAAACTGTTTATACGGATAGCGCTTACCGGAAATATCATCGGTATGCTCCTGACATTTCAAAGTGGCGGAGATAAGGTTTATTCATCCGGATACCGTATGGAAAAAGAGGAGACAGGTGCTTATGAAGAGAAATTCAAAGTATCTGTAGACGGAGAAGAAGCCGGTTCCCTGTATGTGCAGGTGCCGGAAAAAGAAACAGAAGGATCCGAAGAAGAACCGGAAACAGAACTTAGCGAAGAACAGCAGCGCGAGAAAGAGCTGCAGGACATGATCGTACAATATAATCAGAAAAAAAACGATCCGCAGTACTATTATCTTCCAGATGAATGGAATGGAAAACATCTTGAATGGGAGCAGCCAAAAGACAAAACAGGAAACCTGCTTTCAGCTCTTGGTCTGGCAGCAGCGGCAGCAGCTGTCATTGCAAAAAAACGGGAAGAACAGAATGCTCAGATAAAAAGAAGAGAACAGATGCTGATGGATTACCCAGGACTGATCATGAAATTTACCCTTCTGGTGCAGGCAGGCTTAACTGCCAGAAAAGCGTTCCAGAAAATAGCACTGGATTACGGAAAGAGAGAAGATGGTAAAAAACGTGAGGCTTACGAAGAAATCCGAGTAGCCTGTTATGAGATGGACAGTGGGATTTCCGAAGCAGAGGCTTACCGGAGATTTGGAGAACGGTGCGGACAGGTAAAGTATAAAACTCTGTCAACACTACTGATTCAGAACCTCCAGAAAGGAAGCAGGTATCTGGCCGATCTGCTGGAAAAGGAATCCGTGGAAGCCTGGGAGGAGCGAAAAAGAAAAGCAAGAGTACTGGGAGATACAGCAGCAACAAAACTGCTTCTTCCGATGGTCTTGATGCTCCTGGTGGTGATGGCGGTGATCATGCTGCCGGCATGCCTTTCCTTTTACGGAGGGTAGGACTGGAGAACAGAGAAAGGAAATGTGAGGTGACAAATGAAAATATGTGGAAGTATGTAAAAGAATTTGCGATGGAAGAGGATGCGGTGGGTGTTGTGGAGATCATCCTGATTCTGGTGGTTCTGATCAGTCTGGTCATCATCTTTAAGGAACAGCTTACAGCACTTGTTAAAAAAATCCTTACAAAAATCACAAAACAAAGCAATACGATCTGAAAATAAGAAAAAACGGTGATATCTGCTGATATTTTCGTTTTGGAAAGGAGAGGTACCCCTTGGCAGGAAATGTGAAAAAAGGCAGCATTACGATCTTTCTGGCTCTGATCTTGAGCCTGGTTCTTTCTCTTGTGTGTGCCAGCATTGAATCTGTACGCATGGCAGCTGCCAGGACACAGATACTTAACAGTATGGATATTGGCTTATATTCCTTATTTGGACAGTATGACCGAACGCTTTTGGAAGATTATGAGCTGTTTGCACTGTATGCAGGTGGAAAAGAAGAACTGGATATGGCTTCTGTATATGATGATTTTCAGACTTATATGAAACCTGTATTGAAACAGAACAGTCAGAAACTGGAGCTTCTCCAGGGCGGATTTAATGGTTATCAGCTTCTGAGCGACGGAAAAGGCGAGATTTTTTACCAGCAGGCTGTTCAGTATATGCGTGAAACTCTGGGAAGCCAGGGGGTACAGACTCTTCTCGGAAAACTGAAGGATCAGGAAAAGAAGACAGAGGATGCAGAGAAAAAAGGAGAACAGGCAGAAAATAAAGGAACGTTGGATTCCTATGATTCTGCTATTACGGACGCCGCGCAGAAGAGCGAAGAAGCAAAAAAAGAACAGGAACAACAAAAAAACCAGGGAGATTTTTCGGATGCAGGAAATGGGGATGATTTTACCGGTGGTGTTGATGAAAGCGTGGAAAATCCTATTCCGATCATCAGAAGAGTCCGTAAAATGGGACTTCTTGATCTGGTAGTACCATCCGAACGGGGAATATCGGATGCGGTTACAGACAGAAAAAGCCTTACATCCGGAAGAAAGCTCCAGACAGGACTAATGTTGGATACGGATATACGATCCGATAATTCGTATACGTCCGGAATATTGTTTGGACAGTATCTGCTAAAGAAACTGGGAAATTATCGAAGACCGGCAGCGGCAGGGTTGAATTATCAGGTGGAATATATTCTTGGAGGGAAGAACAGTGATCGGGAAAATCTGAAGTCCGTGGCAGGAAAACTTCTGGTGATCCGTCAGGGGGTTAACATGGCGTATCTGCTTTCAGATGGTGGAAAACGGATACAGGTTGAAACACTGGCGCTGGCGATTGCATCAGGTTTTCTGATCCCACCGGCGGCAGCAGTGATCGAAGCGGCACTGATTTTTTGCTGGGCATTTGCGGAGAGTATTCTGGATGTCCGGGAACTTTTTGCAGGAGGACATGTACCTCTTATAAAAAACTCCTCAGACTGGCAGCTGTCTTTGAGTAATCTGCCCAATATCCTGGATAAACTGGATTCTTCAAGAAAGGATGCAGGGAATGGAATGTCTTATGAGGATTATCTTCAGATTCTGCTTATGGCGAAAGGAAAACAGGATAAAGTTCTGAAAGGAATGGACATGATCGAGTGCTCTGTACGTGAAAAGGGAAAAAGACCGGGTTTTCAGATGGATCACTGCATCACTGCCCTGGAAGCGTCTGCAGATGTAAAAGCAAACAGACGGAAAATATTTACAGTTACACGTCAGTATGCGTATGAATAGAAAGAGAGGTGTACAGGGATGCTTTTTCAGAAAGAAAAAGAAGATAAAAATCAGATAAACAGACTGGATCAAAAAAGAGAAAGGCGCTCTCGAAGAGCTTTTTTCCTGCTTTCCCCGATAAGCCGGAAAACGCTTTCTGGAAAAGTATCCCTGTGCACCTTTCTGAAAAAAGCAAGTCTCACTCTGGAGACTGCGATGGCTTTGCCGCTGTTTTTTTTCGGAGTGCTCACGCTGCTTTCTTTTATGGATATTTATAAGGTACAGACGGAGCATCTGACCGGCTTGTGCCAGAAAGCAAAGGAAGCAGGTATGTATGCGTATGGTGCCGGCGGTTCAGGTACAGAAACGATCACATTGCCGGACGTATATTCCTATCAGCCCATAGGCGGTCTGATCCCGCTTCCTAAAATATGGTTCCATAATACGGTAAAGGTTCATACGTGGAATGGTGTGATATACGAAAATGGAAAGGATACAGTGGAGAGCCAGCCTATGGTGTATGTGACAGAATCAGGAAGTGTGTATCACAGAAAACTGGGGTGCAGTTATCTGAATCTGTCTGTTCAGCAGATATCAGGCTCTTCGGTTAAAGCTTTAAAAAATGCATATGGAGAAAAGTATCAGGCCTGTGAGCTGTGCAGTCGTGGGCAGGAACCGGCCGGAGTGGTATATATCACAAAAAAGAGTAACCGTTTTCATAACAGGGAAAGCTGCAGCGCATTGAAACGATCTGTACGGATGGTGAAAGAAACTGAGGTTTCCGGTGAAATGAGTGCCTGCGGACGATGTGGCTGAAGGGAGAGATCATGAGCAGTGTAAAAATTTGCATGACTGTACTTCTTGTAATTAATACCTGGACAGATATCCGAAAAAAAGAAATCTGTTTACCGGTGCTTTTTATATTTCTGGCAGGCGGGATCCTGTGGCGGATCAGGCAGGGGCTTCCCTGGCCGGCAGGGATTATTTCCATGGGAATCGGAGTATTTATAATTTTGATCGCTTTGATCAGCGGAGGAATGGTCGGATTTGGAGACGGATTGTTGATACTGACAATGGGCTCTGTGCTGGGAGCCGGAGAACTGGCAGGGATCCTCTGTGGGGCATTATTGTTGTGCGGAATCTACTCAGGCATTGAGTATCTTATGCTAAAAAAGAGTCGAAGTGAGGAAATTCCTTTTGTACCGTTTCTGCTGATCGGATATTTGGGAGGGATATTTTTGTGAGAAAAATAAAAAAGGGGAGCTTTACAATAGAAGCTGCATTGCTCATGCCTCTGGTGCTTATGATACTGATCGGAGTGCTGTATCTGGATTTTTTTGTACATGACAGAGCATATCTCACTGCGGCAGCTTATGAGGCAGCAGTCAGCGGCAGTATGGAAGGATATAAAAAGAAAGGGAACATATATGAAAAGGCGGATATACAGGGAAGAATGCTGGGAGATATCGGGCTTCCGGGAGGAGAGAATCTGAGCATGCAGACAAATGCAGGAAAAACTGTGAAAGTAACTTACAGACTGGAAGTACCTGCCGGGTTCCTGGGGCAGAAATGGAAGCTGGAAGTCAGTGGTAAGGCAAAGCCTCTGCGGCCTGTGGGGTGGATCCGCAAGGTAAAAGGAACTGTGGATATGCTGGGAGAGGTGACGCCATAAAATGAGAACGGAATATAAAAGAGATATGAATCATAATTATCTGATCCTGACAGGAGATGAGAGAATCGATACAGATTCTTACCAGGTAAGGATGATCGTGGCCAATGCTGTGCCGGATCTTCTTCAGTGTCGGATACAGGGAATCGACGGAAAATTCATGGTGTATTATGATATAACTTCCAGGCATTCCATGACTGCGCTTTTTGAGGAAAAAAAGATGGATCTGGAGTCGCTTCAGGTGATACTGGGAGGATTTATACAGATCATGGAAGAAATGTCCGAGTATCTTTTGAATCCCTGTCAGCTGATCCTGGAACCGGAATATATCTATCTGGATGCGGAAAGAAAAAGTGTCCGATTTTGTTATCTTCCGGGATTTCATGGGGAAATACAGAAACAGTTTCAGAGTCTTGCGGAGTATATCCTCCCAAAGCTGGATCATGAAGACGGAAAAGCGGTCATGTTGGGATATAATGTATACAGACGTGCACTGGAGGACAGTTTTCATCTGGAATACATCAAGGAAGAGTTATATAAAATATGTAACAGCGACGAGGAAGATTTTTCTCCATATGAAAAAAAGAAAACAGTGCTCCAGGAAGAAAACAGGATGACAGAGGCGGAAAAAGCAGAGGATCTGTGGCAGATGGAAAACTGGGAAAGAGCCAGTGCGTCCGGAAATGAAAAACAGAAAAAATCTTCAGCGGACTCACAGAAGCGGAAAACAAACAAAATATGGAAGCCAGTGGCTGGATTTGGTGCAGCATTGGTGCTTCTTCTGGGAATTACGGCAGGAATGGCCGGCGGATATATTCCAAGAATAAGCAAAGAAATTTTTCTTCTGGGAATTCTTGCAGCAATGATACTGGGGATGCTGAGCTATATTCTGATCAAAAAAGTCTGTGGAAAAAAGAAAAAACTGGATACGCCGGTGCCTGAACAGAAATATGGTGCGGCGGAAAAAGAGGCAGCTGTATATTCTGAAGATCAGAAAGAATCTGGTACGCTGTCAGGGAGCAATGCCGGTGATAGCAGAAAAGAACTGGAAAAGATCAAAAAAAATATCCCGACAAAAGCGGAAGATTTTTTAGATGGATTTGGTGAAACAGTAGTTCTTTCGGCAGGTGCATCCAAAGGTCCTGCTACATTAGTAAGCCGGGAACCGGGGGAATTGGCTACCATTTATTTGGAAAAAGATATCACAGTGATCGGAAAACTGGAAACTGCGGCGGATGTAGTGATCAATATACCAACTGTCAGCAGGATCCATGCCAAGATCCGAAAAAGGGAGGGGGCATATTATCTGGCAGATCTGAACTCCAGAAATGGGACTTCTGTAAATGGACAGCTTCTGAAAACAGGAGAAGATTATTTGCTGGAGGATGAGGATGAAGTCGATTTTGCACAGGCCCGTTATATTTTTTTGAAATAACAGAGCGAAAAATCCAGTTTTGTATCGTATTAACATGGGACCGTAGGTTGTCCGCCTGATGAAAATCTGTTAAAATAATGAAATAAATTCGAATTTTCAGATTATAACAGCGAGTTATGGGAAATATTTCCGGAACCGCTGTGGAAAGAGGCCGGAATTGGAAGAAATAAAAAAAGAACCTGTGACAGTTTTACTGATCCTCATAAATACGCTGATCTTTCTTGTGGTGGAATTTACCGGCGGCTCGGAGAACGGGCAGCATATGCTGGAATGCGGTGCTGCTTATGCACCGCTGATCCTGGAACAGGGACAGTGGTATCGGATGTTTAGCAGTATGTTTCTGCATTTTGGTGCGCCGCATCTGATCAATAATATGTTGGTTCTGTTTGTGCTTGGCCAGAGACTGGAACCGGTAACAGGAAAGATAAAATTTTTTCTGATCTATATATTTGGTGGTCTGGGCGGAAATATGCTCTCTTTGTTTTTTGATATGTATGCAGGAAACACTTCTTTATCTGCAGGAGCTTCCGGAGCTGTTTTTGCAGTCATGGGCGGTATGATCTATGTGATCATACGACACAGAGGAAGAGTGGCGGATCTGACTGTCAGACAGATGCTGATCATGGCCGCATTTTCACTGTATTTCGGATTTGCAAGTGAAGGCGTGGATAACGTAGCGCATATAGGCGGTTTGTTGAGTGGTTTCCTGATCGCTGTAATTCTTTATCATCCCAGAAAAATATGGAAAACAGTTCCCTGACCGGGAGCGCTCTCAAGCGTGATGTCTCCACTGTGTGCCTGAGCGATCTGTTTTGAAACAGCAAGGCCAAGGCCGGTCCCGGATTCTTTGGTTGTAAAAAATGGCTGAAATATCGTAGCCTGCTGTTCTTTTGAGATTCCACATCCGTTATCCTGGATATCAATGCGGATGCCGGAATTTTCCGGAATGACAGAAAAAGAAATCTTTCCTCCGGGAATGGGAACGGCTTCCCATGCGTTTTTCAGAAGATTCAGAAGCATCTGCCGGACACGGATCCGGTCAAGAGCCATCGATGGCAATGAATCCGGAATATCTGTTTCAAGTGTGATCTCCAGATAATCCAGAGTAGGTTTTATGGAGGAAAGGATCGTTCGGAGGTAGCTGCAGGTGTCAATGTTTTCTCTTTTGATATGGCCTGCATTATTAAATGCAGAAAGTTCATCAAGAAGTTCTTTTACATAATCAAGATTATCCATAACATCATCCCAGTGCTCATATTCTTTGACCTCAGGATGTGCAGATGCGATCATCTGGAGTCCGCTGTTAATAAGAGTCAGAGGATTCCGGAGTTCATGTGAAAATTTTGAAAGTGTATAATGAAAATCGTTTTTCAATTTACTGACTGTAGTATCGTTGCACATATTATCACCTCGAAAAAATATTAACATCAGAAATTTCAAATATCAACAAGAACAGTATTGAAAAATTCGAGAAAATACGACAAAATAAGAATATAGATAAAATAATTTTGCAAACAAGGAGGACAAAATAATGGGAGATTGCATATTTTGTAAAATCGCAAATGGAGAGATTCCATCAGCAACACTTTATGAGGATGAGGAATTTCGTGTGATTCTGGATCTGGGACCGGCAAGCAAAGGACACTCATTGATCCTGCCGAAAAAGCATGCAGCGAATATTTATGAACTTCCGGATGAGACTGCCGGAAAAGCAATGATCCTGGCTAAAAAAATGGCAGGAAAGCTGAGAGATGCACTGAACTGTGATGGATTTAATGTTGTGCAGAACAATGGAGAGATCGCAGGACAGACTGTGTTTCATTTTCACATGCATCTGATTCCGAGATATGAGGGAGATGGTGTTGGTTTAACCTGGAAACCCGGAGAACTCAGCGATGAGGTGAGAGATGAAATCTTAAAGAAAATTAAAGAATGACAAATAGCCACTAAAGAGGAAAAATGAATAATCAGACATTTGAAGAGTTTTATCTTAAATACCGAAAAATATTCAGAGGGTATGCGTATGGGGTTCTCCATGACTGGAGTGCTGCTGATGATGTCAGTCAGGATGTACTTTACAAAATGTATACTATAAAGGATGGCCTGAATATTGATAATGAAAAGATGATGTTTTCTCTGATCAAGAGGGCATCTATGAATAAGGCTTTGGATTATATAAAGAAATCAAGCTCCAAGCATGAGTTTGTCTGTCAGGAAGAAGTTGCGGCATTTCTGGAAGAACAGAATTCGGTCGATGCGGAAGAGGTATTTCTGCGTAAAGAGAAGAAAGAATTTATGTATATGGTGCTGAGAAGATTTCGAAAGAAACAGCCGATAAATTATGAGATCTTAATTCAGGTCAAATATCTGGAGATTTCCGTTGAAACAGTTGCAGAAGAATATGGTCTGACGAAAAGTGGTGTCAATAACAGGATATATAAAGCGAAGCGCTGGCTGCAGGAAGAATTTCGCAAAGTATACGAATAAAAGAAAACCCTGCCAGCCCGGAAGGGAGTGGCAGAGTTTTCATATGGCTGTTGTGGAAATATAGTCAGGCTCTGGCGCATTCTTCAATAAGATCAGTGATCTTACTGATGGAATCTACCTGGCCGTTTCCTGCCATAGCATCTGTATATTTCTGACGATCGGTATAGAGCTGGCGGATGGTTTCCAGAAGCTTTTCTTCTGTAATCTCCTCTTCTTCCAGCACTTTACTGAAGCCCTGGCGTTCGAAGGATCGAGCGTTAAGGATCTGGTCACCACGACTGGCTTTGGCAGAAAGCGGAATCAGAAGATTTGGCTTATGAAGTTCGCGGATCTCACAGATTGCGTTAGCGCCTGCGCGGGAGATCACGATATCAGCCATGGCAAACAGATCCGGAAGCTCGTCCTGGATATATTCATACTGGACGTATCCGGCAGTACCGTTGAGAGATTCATCGGTTTTTCCCTTTCCGCAGAGATGAACAACCTGGAATTCCTTCAGAAGTTCAGGGAGGATCTTGCGGACATTATCATTGACAGAAGCAGCTCCCAGACTACCACCGATAACCATAAGTACCGGTTTGTCAGCAGTGAAACCACAGAATTTACGACCGTTTTCCGCATTTCCGGAAAGAAGTTCCTGGCGGATCGGAGTTCCTGTAAGAACTGCTTTGTCAGCTGGAAGATTGGCGACTGTCTCAGGAAAATTACAGCAGATTCTGGATGCAGAAGAGAGACAGAGTTTATTGGCAAGACCTGGAGTCATGTCGGACTCGTGGATCAATGCGGGGATTTTTAAACGTTTGGCCGCGATCACAACGGGAACCGTAACGAAACCGCCTTTAGAAAAAACAACGTCCGGTTTCAGCTCTTTCAGAATCTTTCTGGCCTGGCTGAATCCCTTCAGTACACGAAACGGGTCAGAGAAGTTTTTGAGATCGAAGTAACGTCTCAGCTTTCCGGATGAGATTCCATAATATGGGATTCCAAGTTCTTCGATCAGTTTTTTTTCGATTCCTTCGTAGGAACCGATGTAGGAAATCTTATAACCAAGCTCCCTGAGCTTTGGAATCAGGGCAATATTTGGAGTTACATGTCCGGCAGTACCACCGCCGGTAAGTACGATGTGTTTCATTTGGATTCCTCCTGAATAGTCATATACTATCATTAAATATGAACTCTAACGGAGGAATTGTCAAGGAAAGATAGGATTACAGGAGAAAAATAATGGAAAATTTCAGGGATGCTGAACTGAAAAAATGGTTGGCAGAAGAATATGAAAAAGAAACCGAAGAGATGGAAAAAATCCTGTTTCCAGATGGAGTGATTCCTGATGATGGAGAAACAGAAGAGGAGGCAAAGGCTGCTTATCAGAGGCTTGTAGAAAAACTGAAAGCAGATGGTGTTTACAAAGAAGACGAAACTGACAGTATTAAAACTGACGATCATAAAGAGAATGTAAAAATCGTTTATCTGCCCGAAAAGAAAAGTCATAAAGCAGCTCGTGTAGCGGCAGCAGTACTTGTATGCTCTGCCGGTATCTTCGCCGCAAGCATGACCAGCCAGGCGAACAGGAGTTATTTTATTGATTCTGTGAGGTATTGGGCTGGGGATGATACAAGGATTGTGGTAGATAATGATAGAACGAACGAGAAAGAATGTGAAGGTGAGCAGACTGCGATAGATGATATTGAAGAGAAATTGGGGGTTGATATTCCATATTTGATGTATCGTCCTCAAGGTTTTAAATTTAAAGATTATAACATAAGTAAAGATTTTGAATATGCTTTGTTGCAGTACGACTATAAGGATACGATCTTGACTGTATATGTTAATAAATATGATAAAGAAACTAAAAGTAGTGGTGCAAGTTTAGATGGAAAAGAAATAGAAACTATTAAATTGCCAGAGGAAGAAATTAGTATTCAAGTAAAAAAAATAATGGCTAAAGGAGATAAAAAAGCCAGCTATGTTGCGTATTGGAACAATTCTACAGAATTTTATCAAATAGAAGCTCAAATGGAAGAAGAGGAATTTGTAAAATTAATCAAAAATATAAAATTTTAGTGAGATAATGCCGTTTTCACATCGTATATATAATGTAATGAAAGTTTAAAGGAGGAAAGACATTATATGAAAGAGAAAATGAAAAGAATAATAAGCCTGTTGTTTTTAGTATGCTGCTGCAGTGTGCTATTTGTAGTTCCTGCGATGGCAGATGGCTTATCAGATGATTTTTCAGTAGAAACAGATACGGATAAGGATTATGCAGAGGATACAACTTATAGTGTTCTTAGAGGCAACAACTTAAGTTTTGGAACAACAACGGTAAAAAAGATGGCAAGTAATAAAGTCGGGGTATCTGGAATAACTCAGTGTCATCATGTATGCGATAAAGTTTATTTGGAAGTTTATTTGGAAAGAAAAGTAAATGGGACATATTCTACATATAAAAGCTGGAAATTTACCGCATCAAATGTAAGTAATTTAGTTAAGAATATTACAGTTATTGTTCCAAGTGGATATTATTACCGTGTACGGGGTTATCATGCAGCGAAAGATGGTAGCAAGGAAGCAACAAGGACTTTAACCAATGGTGTTTTAGTAAAATAACAAATCAACTTTTATCCCCCAGCGATGCCACTCAAAAAAATAAAAAATCCAGTAAACTTTACATTACCTTCGCTGGGGAATGTCTAAAAATTCTGAATAATATCAAAAAATCTAAAAAAATCCCCTTAAAAAAAGAAACATATTTCACAAAAAGACTGTCAAAAAACATATATTTCGTGTATAATAAATACAATAACAAACCGTTAATAAACAAAAAGTCGATTATTTCTTCTTGGAATTGTATATCACAGCGTTTCTGGACGATCGGATATCACAGAGAGATCCTTCAGGCTTTTTTTGATATGGAAATTTCAGAACGTGGGACGGAAAAGGGGGCTTGTGCATGAAGATAACATTTATCGGTGCTACGCATGAGGTGACTGGAAGCTGTTATTATCTGGAAGCGGCAGGACGGAAGTTTCTGGTGGATTATGGAATGGAGCAGGGACCGGATTATTATGAAAATAAGGAGCTTCCGGTGGCTCCGGGTGATCTGGATTTTGTGCTTCTGACACATGCACACATGGATCATTCCGGAAATCTTCCGGCCTTGTATGCAAAAGGCTATCAGGGGCCGATCTATGCGACAGAGGCAACTTGTAATCTCTGCGATATCATGCTTCGTGACAGCGCACATATCCAGATGTTCGAGGCTGAGTGGAGAAACCGAAAGGGGCGGAGAGAAGGAAAACCGGAATTTATTCCTGCATACACTATGGAAGATGCCATGGGTGTGCTCCGGAACTTCGTCAGATGCCCATATGATAAGATCATCAAACCGGCAGAGGGAATCGAAGTAAGATTTGTGGATGCAGGACATCTTCTTGGCTCCAGCAGTATTGAAGTCTGGATGACGGAAGAGGACAAAACAGAAAAGATCGTTTTTTCCGGCGATATCGGAAATATCAATCAGCCGCTGATCAGGGATCCGGTATATATCCGAGAGGCAGATTATGTTGTGATGGAATCTACCTACGGAGACCGCAGTCATGGAGAACGTCCGGATTATCCGGCAATACTGGCAGAAATCATCCAGAGGACCTTTGACAGAGGCGGCAGTTTGGTGATTCCGTCCTTTGCAGTAGGCCGTACTCAGGAAATGCTGTATTTTATCCGACAGATCAAAGAACAGGGACTGGTTCACGGCCATGATGGTTTTACGGTATATGTAGACAGTCCCCTTGCCAATGAGGCAACTACGATCTTCAGTGAGAATGCATATACCTGCTATGATGAGGAAGCAATGGATCTTTTGAATAAAGGTATCAATCCGTTATCCTTCCAGGGATTGAAGACCTCCGTTACTACCGATGATTCCAGAGCTATCAATTTTGATGAGGACTGCAAGGTGATCATTTCCGCCAGCGGTATGTGTGATGCTGGTCGTATCAAACATCATCTGAAACACAATCTGTGGAATCCCAGAAATACCATTCTTTTTGTTGGATACCAGGCTATCGGAACTCCGGGACGGGCATTATTGGAAGGTGCTGTGGAGATGAAGTTGTTTGGTGAGACTGTGCAGGTAGCTGCTGAAATATGCAAAATGCCGGGAATCAGCGGTCATGCTGATGTAAACGGACTTATAGAATGGGCGAAAGCTTTTGAGACGAGACCAAAACACGTATTTGTTACGCATGGTGATGATACGGTGACGGAGATTTTTGCCCAGAGGCTTAAAGAAGAGCTTGGGTATGATGCAACAGCACCCTTTAGTGGAACTGAATATGATCTTCTGGAGAACCGGTGTATCCATGAGGCTGTTGGTGTTCGGATCGTAAAGGCAACTGCTTCGCCGAAAACAACCAAGGCTGCCCGTGCATATGAGAAGCTGCTGGCTATGGGACGTCGCCTGATGTCCGTGATCCGGAAGAATGAAGGCTGCCCCAATAAAGATCTGGATCGTTTTGCAAGAGATATCCAGTCACTGTGTGACAAGTGGGACAGAACAGATATTTAACCGGATAACAAAGATAACATTGAAACAATTATTTTGTCAAATCATCATAAAATCACCCTGCGGAAATTTTTCGCAGGGTGATGATAAATCCGATATACAAAATAAGATTATGTGAGATCAGCCTTCGTTCAATGCCTGGCGGATGGCTTTTGCAAGCTGATCCGGACATGAAGTTGGTTTGAATCCGCAGCGGATGCCTTCCAGACGGGAGATCACTTCATCTGCATCCATTCCCTCTGCAAGCTGTGCAACACCCTGTGTGTTTCCGGAACATCCGCCTGTAAACTTGATATTGTGAACTTTTTTATTATCGTCGATCTCGAACTCAATTCCCTGAGCACAGACGCCTTTTGTCTTATAAACCATTCTGGTTACCTCCTGTTCTGTTTATTTATCGATTATAGCATCTCTCAAAAAAAGTTTCCATAAAAAATAAAATTTGTTATAATGAACAATGTAGAAAAAGAAAAAGATACTGCTGAACGGAAAAAACTGTGAAATTCAGCGGGATATCATATTGAAAGAGAGGATTTACAGATCATGAAATGTGTTGGAATCATAGGAGCAATGGAACAGGAAGTAGCAAGACTGAAAGAGGTTATGGAGAATGTATCCATTACTACCAGAGCCGGAATGGATTTTTATGAGGGTGTTCTGGAAGGAAAGAAGGTAGTTGTGGTACAGTCCGGGATTGGTAAGGTAAATGCCGGCATGTGCACCCAGATCCTGGCAGATCTCTTTCAGGTGGAAGCGGTGATCAATACCGGTATCGCAGGAAGCCTTAACAATGATATCAATATTGGAGATATCGTACTTTCCACAGATGTTCTTCATCATGATATGGATGCAACCGGATTCGGATATCCGAAGGGACAGATCCCGCAGATGAAAGAGTTTTCCTTCCAGGCAGATGAGTGCCTTCGTAAGATCGCACATGATGTATGCGAGGAAGTAAATCCGGAGATCAGGGTTTTTGAAGGAAGAATTGCTTCCGGAGATCAGTTTGTATGTGATCAGGGTGTAAAAGATAATATTGTAAAGGAATTCAGCGCCTATGCCGTTGAGATGGAGGGCGCAGCGATCGGACAGGCAGCAGCTCTTAACGGGATTCCATTCCTGATCATCCGTGCTATCTCAGATAAAGCAGATAATAGTGCGAACATGGATTATCCGGCTTTTGAAAAGCTTGCAATTGAGCACAGCGTACGTCTGACCCAGGGAATGCTGAAACGGATGGCCTGATCGGAACTTTGGAGGGAACCGTCATTTTTCTTCTGCATATACTGTAAGAGATAGCAGAGAGAGGACAGCAGAAGAGTTATGATCTATCCAGATTTTTATCCGTTTTATGCTACACAGGGAAGTCCTGGTTTTTATAATGAAGAGAGAGAACAGGAAAAGGAATTTGATCTGATGAGATCATACTATCCGGATACAGCCCGAAGGATCCAGGAAAAAGCGGAAGCACAGTGTCAGCTTTTGGATTATGAGGGAAGCCGGCTGTATGATGAATATCCGGATCGTTTCATGCTCTATCACATCTGTCACCAGGTGAAAGGACAGATGGAAGGAGATACCAGTGTACAGGAGATTCCAGGAGGGTTCCTGGATGATCTGATCGAAGTGCTGGTGTATCAGGAGATTTCCAGACGAAGATGCAGGAGGAGAAGGTGCAGAAAATGTTTCCGCACTGAGTATTAAAATGGCGGTTTACCCATGAACGATACAGTGATACTGGCAGAAGCGACCAAAACTGGTTCGCACAACATCTGTCCATATACAATAAAACAAAAAGTGAATATAATGGAAGTATGATGAAAACAATAAGGGAATTTTTAGAAGAACAGATTAATGAACAGCTGATACAGGCTGTTGTCAGTGGCCGCAGGACTGGCGAGGGACCTTCCAAGGTGAAGCTTCGTCCTGTGGAGCTGAAGGGTCAGATTTTTTACCAGGCGTCCATGACAGAAGGGACGAAGGTTTATCATAAGAATTTTACCAGGGAAGAGATGATCGCTTATCTGGAGCATGCCATGGAGGAATTTCGTCAGCTTCAGGCAACCGGACGCAGTCAGGATGGAAGTATCCTTATCAGCAAGAAAGGGAAAGCAACCATCAAAACAAAACAACACGGGCCTGCACAGAATGAGAAGATAAAGATCGCTCCTCATAACCGGGTGAAACAGTACATTCTCAGAGAGGGAACGGCAGCTCCGTTTCTGGTGGATCTGGGAGTTATGACAAAGGATGGAAAGATCGTTGCTTCCAGATATGACAAGTTCAGACAGATCAATCGCTTTCTGGAGTTTATCAGGGATATCCTTCCGAAGCTTCCTAAAGACAGAGAGATCACGATCCTGGATTTTGGCTGCGGAAAATCCTATCTTACTTTTGCTATGTATTATTATCTCAGAGAACTGGAGGGTTTTGATGTAAACATCATAGGGCTGGATCTTAAGGAAGATGTGATACGGCATTGCAGTGAATTGGCCAGATCTTATGGTTATGACAAGCTGCATTTTTACCAGGGAGATATTGCAGGGTACGAAGGCGTTTCTTCTGTGGACATGGTGGTGACACTTCATGCCTGCGATACAGCAACAGATTTCGCTCTGGCCAAGGCAGTGGAATGGGGGGCTCAGGTGATCCTGTCTGTTCCATGCTGTCAGCATGAACTGAATCGTCAGATCCGAAACGAAATGCTCCAGCCTGTTATGCGTTATGGGATCCTGAAGGAAAGAATGGCAGCTCTGATCACAGATGGTCTTCGTGCCGAGCTTCTGGAAAGCAAAGGATATGAAACCCAGCTTCTTGAATTTATCGATATGGAACATACACCAAAGAATATTCTGATCCGCGCAGTAAAAACCGGAAAGAAAAGGAGCAGGGACAGTTTTTCGGATACCATGAAGGCTCTTCATGTGGCTCCTACCCTGGACAGGCTTCTTTATCCGGAAGAGTCAGCCTCACAGAAGGGAGAATGACATGATGAAGATCCTACGTAAGGGAGCGATACTGCTGGTGATCTTTGTGGCAGTAGTAGCCGGGACCTCATTTCTGATGAACAGTCAGTCTACAGATAACCGCTCAGATATGAACGATGCCACACTTCCGGAGGTTATGGTAAAGATCGGAAGTACCCAGGCAAATAAGATGTATGGATACAGACAGCAGATGCAGACCGATTTCATGAGAGGAAGTATTACTCCGCTGGATACGACCAAAAAAGTGTCTTTTGAGATCAACCCATATGCTGATACAGTAACAGGGCTTGCTTATGAGGTACGGACTTCAGATGGAAGCAAGGTTATGGAGAACCGTAAGATCAAGAATCTCACGAAAGAGGACAACGGCTGTTTAAGTACAGAGATTGAGATCGGCAGTGACCTTCGCATGAACCAGGAGTATTCCATGCAGATCACGCTGGATACCAGTGAGGGGGAAGTTTACTACTATACAAGAGTGGTTTCCAGAACCCAGTTGAATACAGAAGCGTATCTTCAGTTTGTCAAGGATTTTTCCACAAAGTGTCTGGACAAGGAACAGGCAGATGCGCTGACCGGATATCTGGAAGCGGAGGATATTTCCGGCGGAACGAATTACAATAATATTTCCATCAATTCCGGACTTTCCAATATCAGCTGGGGATCCCTTTCTCCGAAGCTCTACATGGAAGGAGTTCCGCTGATCGATGATATTAATGAAACGACTGCAAGTATCACGCTGGATTATCAGGTTTCCGCACAGGATGATGAGGGTAAAACCGAAATTTATGATGTTACGGAATTTTACCGTATGCGTTATACAGAAACAAGGATCATGCTGCTGGATTTTAAACGTTCTGCAACGAAGGTATTTGATCCGTCTCAGAAGGTAGTTTCCGATGCAGGCCTGCTTCTGGGTGTCCGTGACAAGAATGTCACCTATGCTTCAGACAGCAGTGGAAAGATTGTTGCTTTTGAGCAGGATGGGGATCTCTGGTCTTATGCACCGTCCAGCGGAAAGATCACAAGGGTCTTCAGCTTCCGCAAAGAGGAAGATAACGATTCCAGATATGTGCGCAACGAACATGATATCAAGATCATCCGAGTAGCAGATAACGGGGATGTGGACTTTGTATTGTACGGTTACATGAACCGTGGTGTTCACGAGGGGTACAGCGGTGTCTGTGTTTATCACTACAACAGCGACCGTAATGTGGTGGAAGAAAAAGTATTCATACCAAGTACAGAATCCTACGAGTTCCTGAAGGAAGATCTTGGAACACTCACTTATGTAAACAAAAACAATCAGCTGTTTCTGCTGTTTGCACAGAAGCTGTATCAGGTAGATATTGAGACAGGAACCTCACAGGTTCTGGAAGAAGGAATCAAACAGAACCATTTTGTTGTGTCAGATACCAAGGCACATGCAGCATGGCTGATCGAATCCGGAGATGATGCAGGGAAGATCCGGGAAATTGAATTTGATTCTCTGAAAACAAGAGATATTTCGCCGGAAAGCGGAAAAAATTTGAGAGCTTTGGGATTTATGAATGAAGATCTGGTATATGGGATCCTTTCCGATGAAGACATTCTTACGGATGCCAACGGACATGAAACAGAGGGAATCAGTACATTCCGCATTGAAAGCTTTAAAGGAAAGGTGAAAAAAGAGTATCGTCAGGATGGCCTTTATATCACCAACGTAACGGTTGGCAGTACCATGATGGAGTTTGAACTTTCTGCAAAATCCGGGAATGCTTATACAGTCCAGAAAAAGGACAATATCATGAATAACAAAAAAGCATCCGGAAGCCAGATAGATGTAGCATTGATCACTACAAACCGTGCAGGAACGCTGATCCGCCTGACCATGACCCAGAAACCGGAGACAGACAGTCCGCTGCTTGTTTGTTCCAAGATCGAGAGTACTGAAGACTCATCGGTAACATTGGATACTACCGTTCCACAGGGAGAACTTTATTATGTTTATGCATATGGTTCTCTTGACCGTATCTATACCGATCCGGCTGCAGCTGTGAAACGCGCGGATGCGCAGACTGGAGTGGTACTTAACCGTGCGCAGCAGTATGTCTGGGAACGTGGAAACAAAAAAACAAAGCTCCAGATGAATATAGAGGATGTACCGGAAAGTATACGTACAGCCAACTGGAAGAAAAAAGAACTTCAGGATAGCCTTGGTGATATGGGAACGGTGATCGATCTGACCGGCTGCACTCTTGACAATGTTCTTTATGAGGTCAGTGCCCAGAGACCGGTGATCGCCAAGACAGGAGAAAATTCCAGTGTGGTGATCGTAGGCTATGATGAATATAATACCTATCTTTATGATCCGGCAACAGGGCAGATCAGCCCGTATGGAATGAATGACAGTACAGCGCTGTTTGAGAGTGCCGGAAATGTATTTCTCACCTATATAGAAAACGTCATAGAGTGATGCTTACAGAGCAGGCCGGATGAAGGCCATGGGGTTACAGCAGGATGGCAAGACGGGAGTTCCCGTTTGGCATAAATCGGAAAACAGGAAAAAAGTTCCTGTTTTCCGGGAAAAGCGCGACAGGAAAGGGGAAAAATCAATGTTAAGTGAAAGTATTAAAAAACTGGTACAGTATGGGGTGGAGAGTGGTATTACTCCGGAATGCGAAAGAATTTATGCAACCAATCTTCTTTTGGATGCCTTTGGGGAAAGTGAATATACAGAACCGGAGACAGAGTATGCTAAAATCAATCTTGAGGAGACTTTGAACGAACTTCTTGATGAGGCTGTAAAGAGGGGCATCATCGAGGACAGTATTGTGTACAGAGATCTCTTTGATACAAAACTGATGAACTGTCTGATGCCGCGTCCTGCCCAGGTACAGAGAGAATTCTGGGATGCTTATAAAGAAGATCCGGAAAAAGCTACAGATTATTTTTATAAGCTGAGTCAGGACAGTAACTATATCAGACGTTATCGCGTAAAAAAAGATCAGAAATGGACAGTAGACAGCGAATATGGCAAGATCGATATCACGATCAACCTGTCCAAGCCGGAAAAAGATCCAAAGGCTATCGCAGCTGCCAAGCTGGTAAAATCCAGCAGCTATCCAAAATGTCTGCTTTGTCCGGAAAATGAAGGCTATGCAGGAAGAGTCAATCATCCGGCAAGGGAGAACCACAGGATCATCCCGATCACCATCAATGACAGTCCATGGGGCTTCCAGTACTCTCCATATGTTTACTACAATGAACATTGTATCGTATTTAACAGTCAGCATACTCCGATGAAGATCGAGAGAAATACATTTATCAAGCTGTTTGATTTTGTAAAGCTGTTCCCACATTATTTCCTTGGCTCCAATGCGGATCTTCCAATCGTAGGAGGTTCTATCCTTAGCCACGATCATTTCCAGGGCGGGCATTATACCTTTGCCATGGCGAAGGCAGAGATTGAAAAGCATGTGACGATCCCGGGATACGAAGATGTGGAAGCCGGCATTGTAAAATGGCCTCTTTCCGTATTGCGTATCCGTAGCAAAGACGAGACGAGACTGATCGATCTGGCAACACATGTACTGGCAGGCTGGAGAGGATATACGGATGAGGCTGCATTTATCTTTGCAGAAACAGACGGAGAGCCGCATAACACCATCACACCGATCGCACGTAAAGTGGGAGATACCTTTGAACTGGATCTGACATTACGTAACAATATCACAACAGAGGAGCATCCGCTGGGGGTTTATCATCCGCATGCATGCTATCATCATATCAAGAAAGAGAATATCGGTCTTATCGAAGTTATGGGACTCGCTGTTCTTCCGGCACGTCTGAAAGAAGAGCTGGAGCTTCTTGAAGAATACATTTTAAGCGGCAGGGACATCGCTTCCAATGAGAAAATCGAGAAACATGCTGCATGGGTTGCAGAATTTCTGCCAAAATATGAGAAACTTGATAAAGATAATATCCAGGAAGTCCTTCGCAGGGAAGTGGGCAATGTATTTGTTCATGTACTGGAGGATGCCGGTGTTTATAAATGCACACCAGAGGGCAGGGATGCATTTATGAGATTTATCAATACTCTGTAAAAAAGTACGGAGGCACCCGGGGATGGATATGTATTTCAGGAGGAGTTTGTTTATATGAAAAACAGAGAAAAAACCGGAAAGGCCTTTCGGATAAAATGGCTTTTGCTGGCACTTGTGGCAGCTGCACTGATCTTTGTGCCGGCTGCATCGCATAAGGTGTCGGCGGCGAAGCTTGTTTATACCGTTAAGTTCAATAATAATTCAGGTACCAGCAAAAGTAAGACGTATACCGCACTGACACGGAACGTGACATTAAATACTACGATCCGGCTTCCGGCAGTACCAAAGGCTGTGGGATATCAGAATCTCGGATGGACTACACGGAAGGGGAGCAGTAAGGTAGTATATAAAGCAGGTGCCAGCGTAAAGGTCAGAAAAGATATGACTCTGTATGCGGTCCGCAGAAAGAGTAAGTATTATACCGTAAACTTCTATCTTGGAAATGGAAGCACCAATTCCGCATATAAGAAGCTGCAGAAAAAAGTAGAAGAGGGTACATATTACACATTGCCTGCAGTTCCATCCAGATCGGGATATGTAAATCTTGGCTGGTCAACAGCAAAGAACGGCAAGGCATCTACTGCAAAAAAAGTAGGAACGAAGATTAAAATCTCCGGTAATATCAGATACTATTCCGTACAGATGCAGTCAGTAAAAGTAAATCTCCGCAAGGCAAACGGAACCGTATGGAAGACAGTAACACTTGGAAAGGGCGGTTACCTTAAGCTCCCATCTGTATCCAATGCGACAGGTTATACATTTATGGGCTGGTCTAAGACCAGACGGACCGGTTCTTCCACAGATCCGGATTATGAAGCCGGCGAACTTCTGCGGATCAACAAAAACACCAATCTGTATGCGACAGTATTTAACCGTGCACTGGAGAAGGATATCAGCTCCGATGAGATGGCTCATCCGGCGATCGGTATGATGTACAGTAAGGTTATTTTTGTGGGAGATTCCCGTACTGCAGGAATACAGGCGACACTGAACAAACAGATGAGCAGTTCTGTAACAAATGGGGTTTCTTTTGTTGCAAACCCAGGAAAGGGCTTGAGCTGGTTCCGGGATACAGGATATGCACAGCTTATAGAAGAGATCGACAAAACAGAAGGTTCCAAACCGATCGCCGTTATCTTTAATCTGGGTGTCAATGACCTGGGAAATGCAGGCAATTATGTCAGCTATATGACCAGTATCGCATCCACATTGAAAAGTAAGAACTGTAAGCTCTTTTACATGTCTGTAAACCCGATCAACAGTACTATGATCACAAAAGCAGGAAGAGGCGCCCGTACAGAGGCACAGGTAAGAGAATTCAACAGCAAGATCCGTTCCGGTCTTTCTCTGGATTACAAGTACATCGATATGTACAGCGTACTTATGAAAAAAGGCTACGGGACCAATGCTTCCTACAATGGCACAGACGCTGACAGTGATGATGGACTTCACTACACAACAAAGACATTCAAGAGGATCTACTATTACTGCATTACTTATCTCAACACAGGAAGTATCAACGCATCTTATTATTAATGGTATAACAGACAGAAAAATCCCGTCTGCCGGAGACATTCCGCCAGGCGGGATTTTTCTGTCCGACAGGGCAATTACTCCTTGCACGAACCATGAGAATAGTCTATACTTAATTCGATACGGACGTTTGGAGGTCCGCAGGGACGTGTGATCCTGAATATGAGGAATGAGGTATAGATTATGAAACTGACAACAGTGAAAGAGATTTACAGAAACCGTGAACAGTATCTCGACAAAGAGATCACCGTAGGTGGATGGGTACGAAGTGTTCGTGATTCCAAGGCGTTTGGATTCATCGTACTTCATGATGGAAGCTTTTTTGAAACTCTTCAGATCGTATATCACGATAACATGGAGAATTTCGCAGAGGTTTCCAAGCTGAACGTTGGAGCGGCCATCATTGTTAAGGGAACGCTGGTAGCTACCCCTCAGGCGAAGCAGCCATTTGAGATCCAGGCAACAGAGATATCTGTAGAGGGAGCTTCCGCACCGGATTATCCACTTCAGAAGAAGAGACACAGTCTTGAATACTTAAGGACCATGACACATTTAAGACCGAGAACAAATACTTTTCAGGCTGTATTTCGTGTACGTTCTCTCTGTGCATATGCGATCCATAAATTTTTCCAGGAGAGAGGCTTTGTCTATGTGCACACACCGCTGATCACAGGAAGTGACTGTGAAGGTGCAGGAGAGATGTTCCAGGTAACAACACTGGATCCGAAGAATATTCCGCTGACAGAGGATGGAAGTGTTGATTATTCACAGGATTTCTTCGGAAAGGAGACAAACCTTACCGTAAGCGGACAGCTGAACGGAGAGACTTATGCACAGGCATTCCGCAATATCTACACATTCGGACCGACCTTCCGTGCTGAGAATTCCAACACTACCCGTCATGCAGCTGAGTTTTGGATGATCGAGCCTGAGTGTGCGTTTGCAGACCTTCAGGACGCTATGGAGCTTGCAGAGGCTATGCTGAAATACGTGATCCGTTATGTCTTTGAGAATGCACCGGAGGAAATGAACTTCTTCAATTCCTTCATTGACAAGGGGCTTCTTGACAGACTGAACCATGTGCTTAATTCTGAATTTGCACATGTGACCTATACAGAGGCTGTTGAGATCCTTGAGAAGAACAATGACAAATTTGATTACAAGGTATTCTGGGGATGTGATCTTCAGACAGAGCATGAGCGCTATCTGACAGAGCAGGTCTACAAGAGACCGGTATTTGTTACAGATTATCCGAAGGAGATCAAGGCATTCTACATGAAACTCAACGAGGATGGAAAGACAGTTGCGGCTATGGACTGTCTGGTGCCGGGAATCGGAGAGATCATCGGAGGAAGCCAGAGAGAGGATGATTACGACAAGCTGAGAACACGTATGGATGAGCTGGGTCTGAAACCGGAGGATTACGATTTCTATCTGGATCTTCGTAAATATGGTTCCACACGTCATTCCGGCTTTGGTCTTGGATTTGAGAGATGTGTCATGTACCTTACAGGTATGGGCAACATCCGTGACGTGATCCCATTCCCGAGAACTGTAAAGAACTGCGATCTTTGATCAGAACACTTTTGCACAGCAGGACGTTCTGTGCTCCTGAGATCAGAGAACAGCAGGGAGAAATTGGCAACAGGTATTGATATGTGTGACTGACACACAAGGGAGAACATTATGAGATTTATTCATCTTGCAGACGTGCATCTGGGCGCAGTTCCCGACAGGGGCTGCCCGTGGAGCAAAGAGCGGGAGGAAGAAATCTGGAGCACTTTCCGCCGGGTTATTGCGGGCATCCGCGAAGATCCGGTGGATTTGCTATTTATATCCGGAGATCTGTTCCACCGCCAGCCTCTTATGAGAGAGCTTAAGGAAGTAAATTATCTGTTTTCCACCATCCCGGATACCAGAGTGTATCTGATGGCAGGAAATCATGATTTTATAAGCAGAGATTCTTTTTATAATACGTTTGAGTGGAATTCCAATGTTATATTTTTCAGGAGCAGGGAACTGACCTGCGTTAAAGATCCCAGGCTTGATGTCTATGTATATGGACTGAGTTACTATGACCGGGAAATAAAAGACGGACTTTATGATCAGGCTGTCCCTGTCCAGAAAGAAGGAATCCATATTCTGCTGGCCCATGGCGGCGATGAGAAGCATATTCCTCTCAGTGCAGCAGCTCTGGCGGCGTCAGGCTTCGATTATGTGGCGTTAGGGCATATCCACAAGCCGCAGATCCTGATCCGTGACCAAGCGGCCTTTTCCGGGGCTCTGGAGCCCATTGACAGGAATGATACAGGGGAACATGGATATATGGAGGGACGACTGATCAACGGAAGGATCCGTACAGAGTTCGTTCCCTTTGCCTGTCGTTCCTATCAGCAGCTGGTAATGACACTTCACGAGGAAACTACACAGATATCTCTGGAAGAAGCGGTAAAATCCCAGATTTTCCGCAGAGGAGGAAGGAATATCTACAGGATCGTTCTTCAGGGAATGCGTTCGCCGGATCTTCTTCTGATCCCTGAGAAACTGAAAAGTCTCGGAAATGTTACCGATGTTGTGGATGAATCCTGGCCGGCGTATGATCTTGGTGAGCTCTACAAACGCTACAGCGGTACTCTGATCGGTGATTATATCGGCTATTTTCTGGCCAAAAAGGGTATGGATACCGTGGAAAAAAAGGCGCTGTATTATGGGCTTCAGGCATTGCTTGAGACAGGCAGCCGGCGATAAAGGGGCAGCACAGGAGGATAGCATAAGATGGTTATCAGACGTTTAAAAATAAAAAATTTCGGGAAGATCCGGGACAAGGATATGGAGCTTTCGCCTGGGATCAACGTACTTTACGGTGAAAATGAGAGTGGAAAAACTACCACACATACATTTATCCGCTCCATGTTTTACGGCGTTCGCAGACTGCGGGGAAAGGCTGCTCTGAACGATACATATACAAAATATGAACCATGGGAAAATCCGGCAGAATATGGTGGGATCATGTGGTTCACAAGCAAGGGGAAGAAGTATCGTCTTACCAGGAATTTTTATAAAGAAAAGAAGCTGGGAGAGCTTCTCTGTGAAGATGATGGCAGTCTTGTGGATGCGGAACAGGGAGCTCTTGGGACTATTCTGGGAAATGTAAGTGAGGCAGTTTATGATAATACGGTGTCTGTGGCACAGCTGAAAAGCGTTACAGGAAAAGATCTCGTACGTGAACTGCAGAATTACATGGCCAGCTATCAGGGAACCGGTGACAGTTCCATTGACATGGGACGAGCCATGCAGATGCTGAAAATGTCCAGAAAAGGATATCTGACAGAAGCGGCCCGGCGAAAAAAGGAGCTGGAAAAGGAAAAAGAAAAGATTTCCGCAAACATGGAATATATCCGCAGAGAGATCCGTGAACTGGATGAGAAGCGTGATCGGATCATGCAGCAGCAGGACGGGATGAACATAGGGACCAGAGAACGGAGTACAGAGGATCTTCTTGAGCTTCGGATCGATCGTGTAAAAAGAAGGCGGGAGCTGACAGATGCAGTTCTGGCAGTTGTGCTGCTTGGTGGGATTGCCGGTACCGGCTGCCTGGCAGCTTTTTCCGGGCAGGTCATTTTCAGTGTTCTGGCAGGCGTGGCAACTGCGGCGATTTCTGTAGCGGCATTGTTTTTTCGCATACGGCTCAGCAGGGAGCTGAATAAGAGAGAACGTCAGAGAGAGCGCTGGCATTCCAGACATGAGGAGCTGACCTGGAACCGGAACAGTCTGGACAGTGACTACGAAGAGAAGCATACAGCGCTGGAGAACCTGCAGGCAGAGTTGACGGAATGTGAAGAAAACACAGAAGTGATCACTCCGGAGGAAACGGAGATCCAGGCGTTGAATATGGCTATGGAGACGATTGAGGCACTTTCCGGAAACATTACGGATCAGGTAGGGGTCCGTCTGAAAAAACGTACATCTGAGATATTAAGTGAGATCACCGGTGGCAGATACCAGGAGGTTCTGATGGATGAGGCACTGCATATGTCTGTGAACACAGGGGAGCGTATCGTATCCATTGAGAGACTGAGCCGCGGGACACTGGAGCAGATTTATTTTGCCCTTCGTATGGCAGCAGGAGAGCTTTTCTGCAAAGAGGAACCGTTCCCTGTGATCCTGGATGATGTATTTGGCATGTATGATGAAGAACGTCTTGCAGCGGCTCTCAGGTGGCTGCATAAAGAAAACAGACAGGTGATCATAAGTACCTGCCATAAAAGAGAAATGGAGATCCTGGATAAAGAGAGGATTCCCTATCAGAAGCTTCCTATGTGAGCTTTTGCAGGAAGATTTCAGCATAAAGATCAAAAGCAAAGCAGACAGCAGATGCGGATCATGGATATCCGTCTGTTACAGAAATATAAAGCGGCTGCGCTTTCTGAGAGACTGTTATATCGTTCTCAGAAGGTGCAGCCGCTTTGCGTGCGTTATGATTTATTTATTTCTCATGCTGGCTCATGTAATTTGTTACGCAGCGTTTGATCCTGTCTACCGGATTCAGAAGGTGGCTGACAGAGGTATCATGGTTCAGCGTATCAATGATCAGAGCAATATATTTGCTCATATCGCAGCTGATGTAGTATGGCTTCTCAAGAAGCTCCGGTGACTGATAAACCAGGTTAGTAGTAAGGAGCTTGTCGAAGTAGCCCTTCTTGTAAGCATCGTCAAATTTATCAAGACCATCGGTAAAGAATCCGAAGGTAGAGCAGATGTAAACTCTGCCTGCTCCTTTCTCTTTCAGGAGAGACGCAATCTTAATGATCGTATCACCGGAGGAGATCATATCATCGATCAGGATCATATCCTTGCCCTCGATCTTTGGTCCGAGGAATTCATATGCTGCGATCGGATGACGGCCGTTTACATATCTTGAGTAATCCAGACGTTTATAGTACATACCCATATCAACACCGAGGACATTGGCGAGATAGATCGCACGGTTCATGCTTCCTTCGTCCGGGCTGATCGTCATGAAATGATCCTTGTCGATATGAAGTCCCTTTTCATTATTAAGAAGAGCCTTGATGAACTGGTAGGATGGCTGTACAGTCTCAAAACCATGAAGAGGAGTCGCATTCTGTACACGGGAATCATGTGCATCAAAGGTGATGATATTCTCAACACCCATATCGATCAGCTCATGAAGTGCATTGGCACAGTCAAGAGACTCTCTTCCGACACGTTTGTCCTGGCGACTCTCATAGAGATATGGCATGATCACGTTGACTCTGCGGGCTTTTCCGCCTACAGCGGCGATAACACGCTTCATATCCTGGAAATGATCATCCGGGGACATAAGATTCGTGTAAGGTCCGATCGGATAGGATAAGCTGTAATTTGTCACATCTACCATTACGTAGATATCATCACCGCGGACAGATTCGTTGATGGTGCATTTACCCTCACCGGAGCCGAAACGTGGAGTCTTGGCGTCAATAATGTAAGAATCGCGCTTGTATCCCTCGAATGCAAAGGAGTCCATTCCAGGATACTGTCTTTCGGCACGCCATTTGACCAGCCAGTCATTCACCTTCGCGCCTAATGAGCTGCAGCTCTGAAGGGGAATCAGTCCAAGTCTTCCTACCGGGAGTGTGGAAAAATCTTTTGTATTTACCTGTGCCATTTTAATTTCCTCCTAAAAATATTTTCTGTATACGGATGTCCTTCCCGATCAACGATATCATCTGATAGTTGCTGGCAATTCGGGAAAATGTTCTCTCGGAATAGGTATCCGAGAAATTTTTGAGCGTCAGATTCGTGGAAATGATCGTGGATTTCCTGCGCATGATCCGCTCATTGAGACAGAGAAAAAGCTGTGAAGATACGAAACTGTTGGTAAGCTCCGTTCCCAGGTCATCAATGATCAGAAGATCACAGTCATAGATCAGTTCCTCGTCTGTGCCGGTATCTTTTCGGGAAAAAGAATTCGCAGCCATCATATCAAAAAGATCGTAGGCGGAAAAGTACAGGACACAGTGGGTGGATCTGAGAAGCTCTCGGGCGATGCAGTGTGAAAGAAAGGTTTTTCCCACACCGGTATCACCATATAAAAACAGGTTTTCAAATTTATGGTCGAAGTTCTGCACAAAGCGCTGTGCAGTGTCATAGGCCCGTCTGGCTGTTTCCAGGGCAGACAGTCCCGTGGCTTCGTTTTTTATTGTAGCAGAATAATAGTCAAATGAAAAGCTGTCAAAATTCTCTTTTTCGAGAATTTCATTCAGATTGGACTGTGCATAAAGCAGTTCGATCTCAGCTTTTTTAAAACAGGTGCATTTTCGGCTGCCGATATAGCCGGTATCCTGACAGTCAGGGCAGGTGTAAGGCATCTCAAGATAGTCTCCGGGAAAGCCGTTTGCAACAAGAAGGGTGATCCGTTCATCGGAAAGCTCCTGAATGGCTGCCTTCAGATCCGAAGTTCCCTTTTCTTCGCCGTTTAAAAGGCGACGGACTTTGTCAGCACTTAAAGTTGCCACCTCGTCATCGATCTCTTTCAGACGGGGGATCTTTCCGTAGGCTTCGGCTGTGTGCTCCTCCAGAATACGGTGGTTCTGTGCCTGCCGGCGGCTGTATTCTCTCATTATAGTATCATATTGAAAATTCTGTAAAGGCATAAAGCGCTCCTTCCAGGTTCTGTTACTGATTATTTAAAAGACGTTTCTCATATTCCGCAAAATCATAATCACGCTGGTGGAAATTATTGAAGCGGTTGCTATTCTGAGGCTGAGTCTGGGGCTGCTTCTTCCTGGAAACGGATTTCTCAAGCTGGCGTTTTTTGTGTGCGGCATCCAGAAGCCGGATATCCTCCAGCGTATGTACGTTTTTCTTTTTCCAGCCGGAGAGGATCTTATCTGCATATTGGAAACTGGGCTGTCCGGTGGAAAGGACAGTACGGCTGCAGGCTTCCTGGATCAGCTCCAGATCAAAACCGTAGGTCTTGCGCCAGGTATCAATGTAAGTGATCTCGTTATCAACAGGATTGCGGCCGCTGATCCCCATAGCCTTTAGGATCGTGTAATAATCCTTGGAAAAACGGGAGCTGGCATCCCGGGCCATCTCGACGGTGGTGATGCCGTCTTTTGCCCAGGCGAGTGCAACAGTTTCAATATAACGCATACTCTTGCGGCCTCTGGAAACACAGTATTCCACAAGATATTCGATGAGATCCGCAGACATATGGAGTTCATCATAGAAAAAAAGGATCTTCTGCATTTCTGTAGGCGTCAGTGTTTTGGTCAGATACTGCTCTGTGATATAGAGAAGCTGACTGATCTCTTCGTTTTGCTTAAGTTCTCTGATCCGGTCAGGAGTGAGACTGAGAATGTAATCAGCGGAGCTTGGGACTCCCGGATCCGCGTTCCCGGAAACGGAAGCAGAATTGCCGGAACCGGTGAAAGTATCTACGGAAGCGCTGCTCTCTCTATGACCGGTATCCGCAAAGGGTTCCAGCAAAGTGATCCCGGAAAGCTTCTGATCTGCAGTATAGGTTAATGCGATCAGTTTCTCACCTTCCCAGTATTTCAGCGCACGGGAAATATCTCTTTCCGTGCAGAAAAGGCTGTCTGCCATATGCTCCAGGCTGAAAGAAGAAGGAGCGGCAGATACCATCCGGAGAAGGTAGATATATACCTTTACGAACTCCCCGTTGGCACGAGGCATGAAATTGTCAATAAAGCGATTGGAAAGAATCGTTACCTCCAGTTCAGAGGAATTCTGAAGTGAAATCAGGCTCATGATCAGCAGCTCCCTTTCTAAAATACAGCAGATATTTCAGGTGATATCCCAAAGTCCGCCATGCTAAAAAGGATTATAGCACAACCGCTTTTACTTGAGAATAGTCTATTTTCACAGAAGTTGTGCACTAATTTCCATGTGGAAAATGTGGATAGTGTGGAAAACTTTGAGGATAACATTATCAGCAACTAACAAAAACCTTAATTTTGTAAGAAAAATGCGGTATTTGTTGAATTTGGCTGTTGAATTATGTCAAGTAGGTTATACACAAAAAAATCCACATGCCAGGCACGTCTGAAATGTGCATAAGCATGTGGATAATGTGGATAATTATTTTCCGAGAAGGTGTTCTCCAATATTTACAACGTCTCCGGCGCCCATAGTTATCAACAAATCACCATGTGCACAACTTTTTAAGAGGAAGCTCTCGATCTCATCAAAAGTCGGGAAATATTCGCAGGGGGTTCCAAGTTCCTGGATCTGTTTCTGGAGATCCTGGGAAGAAATACCAAGATTGTCTGTTTCACGTGCGGCATAAATATCAGCCAGTACAACATGATCGGCCAGAGTCAGCGCTTTTGCAAATTCCGGAAGAAGAGCTTTGGTACGTGTGTAGGTATGAGGCTGGAATACACACCATACCTTCTGATGCGGATAATTCTTTGCAGCATGAAGGGTTGCCTCGATCTCGGTTGGATGATGCGCGTAATCATCAATGATGGTGATACCGCCGATCTCACCTTTATACTGGAAACGACGGTCTGTACCGGTAAAGCTTCCGAGACCTTTGACGATCACATCATCCGGAAGGTCCAGAAGGCGTCCTACGGCAATGGCGGCCAGTGCATTGGATACGTTGTGGATACCCGGTACACGCAGATAATAGCTGCCGATCTTTTTGCCCCGGAAGAGAACGGAGAAGGAAGGATGTCCGTATTTATCCCAGGTAATGTCTGCTGCGGTGTAATCGGCATCGTGCTCCAGACCATAGGTAAGAACATTGCATGGAAGCTCCCGGGTGATCGTCTCATACTCCGGTGTGTCGGCGTTGATGATCAGAGTACCGTCAGCAGGGAGAAGCTCTGCAAATTTCCGGAAGGAATGGCGGATGTCATCGATGTCCTTGAAGAAATCCAGATGATCGGCATCCATGTTCAGGATCACACTGATCTTAGGGAAGAAGCTTAAAAAGCTGTTGGTGTATTCGCATGCCTCTGTGATAAAGGTCTCAGAATTTCCAACGCGGATGTTTCCGTGGATAGCAGGAAGGATTCCGCCAACACTGATGGTAGGATCACAGTCACCCTCAAGAAGGATATGGGAAACCATGGAAGTAGTAGTGGTTTTTCCGTGGGTTCCGGAAATTGCGATCGGTGTATCGTAGTTCCGCATGATCTGTCCCAGAAGCTCTGCGCGGGTGAGCATTGGAAGCCCTTTTTCTTTCGCACAGGCAAATTCCGGGTTGTCCGGGTGGATCGCTGCTGTATAGACAACCACATCTACATCATCCTTGATGTTGGAAGCGCGCTGTCCGTAATAGATCACAGCGCCACGTTCTTCCAGTGTGCGGGTCAGCGGGCTGGATTTGGCATCGGAACCGGAAATCCGGAAATTTTCTTCCAGAAGGATCTCGGCAAGGCCGCTCATGCTGATGCCTCCGATCCCGATGAAATGAATATGGAGCGGTTTATGAAAGTCTATCTGATACATAATAATCTCCTTATATATATGTTATTTTCGTAGCTCTTTTGTCTGTTTTATTATAACGCCAACAGAAACAATTGAAAAGTGGTTCTTTTGGCTAAAAAAGCGGTTTTTTCCGGAATATAAAAGTAACCAGAAAATAACATCGAAAAATGTTGAAAATTACCAGAGGAATGAAAAAAATGATGAGTCTTACCAATTTATAATATACAATAGCGATAAAAAAAGTAAAATACAGCTAAAATAATTGTAAAAAATGTTCACTAATACAGTAAAGTATGCTATAATGGAATAATCATAACATACAAGAGGTGATCGCATGATTAAGAAAGAGATGATTGCCATGCTCTTGGCCGGTGGGCAAGGCAGCAGGTTAGGAGTTTTGACAGAAAAGGTTGCAAAGCCGGCAGTCGCTTTTGGTGGTAAATATCGTATCATCGATTTTCCACTGAGCAATTGTATTAACTCGGGAATTGACACGGTGGGTGTGCTGACACAGTACCAGCCTCTCCGCCTGAATACACATATCGGTATCGGTATTCCGTGGGATCTTGACCGCAATGAAGGCGGTGTCACAGTCCTTCCTCCGTATGAGAAGAGCACAAGCAGTGAATGGTACACAGGAACTGCCAATGCGATCTATCAGAATCTGGCTTATATGGAGCAGTATAACCCGGATTATGTACTGATCCTTTCCGGTGACCATATCTATAAGATGGATTACGAAGTGATGCTGGATTTCCACAAGGCGAACAAGGCAGATATTACGATCGCGTGTATGCCGGTTCCCATTGAGGAAGCCAGCCGTTTTGGTATTATGGTTACTGATGAGAGCAGCCGTATTACTGAGTTTGAGGAGAAGCCGGAGCATCCAAGCAGCAATCTTGCATCCATGGGTATCTATATTTTCTCATGGCCGGTTCTGAAGGAAGCACTGATCGCCCTGAAGGATCAGAATGGCTGTGACTTCGGTAAACATATCCTTCCGTACTGTAAAGAGAAGGGGCAGCGCCTTTTTGCTTATGAGTACAACGGCTACTGGAAAGATGTAGGAACTCTTGGTTCTTACTGGGAAGCAAATATGGAGCTGATCGATATCATTCCGGAGTTTAATCTTTATGAGGAATTCTGGAGGATCTACACCAAGGGAGATGTGATCCCGCCACAGTATATTTCCGCAGATGCAGTTGTGGACAAGTGTATCATCGGTGAGGGAACAGAAATCTATGGGGAAGTACATAATTCAGTGATCGGTCCGAATGTTATCATCGGCAAGGGCAGTGTGATCCGTGATTCTATTATCATGAAGAATACAGCAGTTGGTGAGAACGTTGTTATGGATAAAGCCATCGTGGCAGAAGATGTTGTCATCGGAAATAATGTTGTGATCGGATGCGGCGAGGAGGTACCGAATGTTCTGAAACCGGCTGTATATTCCTTTGGACTTGTGGCTATCGGCGAAAACAGCGTGATTCCGGACAGTGTCAAAATCGGTAAGAATACCGCTATCGCCGGTGTTACAACAAAAGAAGACTACCCTGACGGAGAACTGGCAGCCGGCCAGGTAATTGCAGCAAAGGACGGTGGGAAAGAATGAGAGCGATAGGTATTATTTTGGCAGGCGGTAATAATAACCGCATGAGAGAATTATCAAACAAAAGAGCAATCGCGGCAATGCCTATTGCAGGAAGTTACCGCGCGATCGACTTTGCCCTCAGCAACATGGCAAATTCACATATCCAGAAGGTTGCTGTGCTGACACAGTATAATGCCCGTTCCCTTAATGAGCATTTAAGTTCATCCAAATGGTGGGATTTCGGAAGAAAACAGGGAGGACTTTATGTCTTTACTCCAACCATTACCAGAGATAACAGCTTATGGTATCAGGGTACTGCAGATGCGATCTATCAAAACCTGAGCTTTTTAAAGAACAGTCATGAACCCTATGCGGTGATCGCTTCCGGCGATGGAATCTACAAGCTGGATTACAATAAAGTCCTGGAGTATCATATCGCAAAGCGAGCAGATGTTACCGTTGTATGTACTACATGCAAGGATCAGAGCCAGGTTGAGAGATTTGGTGTTCTTCGCATGAATGAGGACTGTCGGATCGAGGAATTTGAGGAGAAACCGATCGTTTCCTCCTATAATACGGTATCTACTGGTATCTATGTCATCCGAAGAAGGCAGCTGATCGAACTGATCGAGCGTGCTGCCCAGGAAGGAAGGCATGATTTTGTAAATGATATTCTTATCCGTTACAAAAATCTGAAGAGGATTTACGGATATAAGATCGATAACTACTGGAATAATATCTCTACTGCAGAGGCTTATTATCAGACAAATATGGATTTCCTGAAACCGGAGATCCGGAACTATTTCTTCAAACAGGAGCCGGCGATCAAAACCAAGATCGCGGATGTACCTCCTGCTAAGTACAATCCGGGTGCAACTGTGAAGAACAGTCTGGTGTCCAGCGGATGTATCATCAACGGAACCGTGGAGAATTCTGTTCTGTTCCGTGATGTATTTGTAGGAAATAACTGTGTGATCAAAAACTCTGTGATCCTTAATGACGTATATCTTGGAGATAATACGCATATTGAGAATTGCATTGTTGAGAGCCGGGATACCATCCGGGCGAATTCATATTACTGCGGCGAAGAAGGAGAAGTGAAGATCGTCGTAGAGAAAAACGAACGCTACGTATTATAAATGCGGAAGATCAGTTTTCCGCAGATACGGTTAGCGAAATGAAAGGGGCAAGTAGCAATGAATATTACAGATGTACGTGTGAGGAAGGTAGCAAAAGAAGGGAAAATGAAGGCCGTTGTGTCTGTCACAATAGATGATGAGTTTGTGGTACATGACATCAAGGTGATCGAAGGCGAGAAGGGGCTGTTCATCGCAATGCCAAGCCGTAAGGCAAGCGACGGTGAATATCGTGACATCGCACATCCGATCAATTCAGCAACAAGAGAGCAGATCCAGACGATCATCCTGGACAAGTATCAGGAAGTAATGGCTGAGGAAGCTGAGAATGAGGTTCTTATGGAGGCTGCGGAGTAAGAGAAGCAGTTTCAGGGGGGGGATTACATCAGGGAAGTATTCTCGTAGCTGATGATCTTTGGATTGAAACAGCATAGAATAAAAACTGCCGTTTTACAGATAAATCTGTGAGAGGGCAGTTTTTTTGTGCTCCGGAAAACAAAAAAAACGCTTTTCAGTTCATAAAAAATTAAATTATTACGTATTTGTTACAAAAATAAAATAAAATTATTGCTTTCTATGAAAAATGTGTTATACTAGAACCCATGAAAGGACGAAAGGTGTTTATATGAAGAATAGAAAAGTTTTCACATTACTGCTTACAGGTATGCTGACCCTTTCCATGGGAAGCACCGTATATGCATCAGGTACAGACGCCGCGATTGCAGAGGCACAGGCGGAGAAACAGGCCGCTGAGGAGGGTCTTGCGCAGGTACAGAGCAGCATCGGCACACTGGAGAGCAAGAAGCAGGAGCTGGAGAGCTATCTGGCTGATTTAAACGCACAGTATGAGGATCTTACCAACAGCATTTCTGAGCTTAGTATCCAGGCTGCTGAGAAGGAAGATGAATTAAATAAAGTAAAAAAAGAATTGAAAAAAGCAAAGAAAGCTTCTGCAGATCAGTATGAGTCCATGAAGCTTCGAATCGCATATATGTATGAAAATGCCGGAACTTCCGCACTGGAGACACTGCTTTCTTCCGAAAGCCTTGCAGAATTCCTCAATCGCGCGGAGAATGCGATCCAGATTTCTACATACGACAGAGACATGCTGGATAAATATGTGAGTCTTCAGAAGAATATCCAGGAGAATGAGAAAAAGGTTGAGACGGAGTCCGCAGAGATCGATGATCTGATGACGGAGCGTGCAGCCAAACAGCAGGAAGTGCAGTCCATGGCTTCCAGCACAAGCGATGATATTAACTCTTATGTAAACCAGATCAGCGCCAGCCAGGAAGAGGCTCAGCAGCTGATGGCAGATATCAGTAATGCAGACAGCAGTATTACCGCTCTGGTACAGCAGGCAGAGGCGGAGAAGGCTGCAGAAGAGAAAGCTAAGGCTGAAGCGGCAGCAGAGGCTGAGAGACAGGCAGCAGAAGCGGCAGCCCAGGAAGAAGCCGATCAGGATAACGAGGACAGTGAAGAGGCTGATTCTGACGATGATTACGGCTATGATCCGGAGGAGGATACAACCGAGTCTTCCAGCAGTTCTACAAGTACAGACATTGTTGTAGAGGAGGAAGAGGAAGCGGATGATGTACAGTCCGGAAGTTCCGAAGATGTTTCCGAGGACAGCTCCCAGGAGGAGGTTTCTGAGGAGGTTTCCAATGATGAGACAGCTTCCGAGGAGACGGAAGATGCCTCTGCGGATACGTCCGATTCCGGTTCTTCCAGTCAGGGAACATATCTTGGAAACTTTACACTGACCGCATACTGCAACTGTGCACAGTGCTGCGGTACAGCCGGCAATCTTACCGCCAGCGGAACAGTTCCGACAGCAGGACGTACCGTTGCTATGGCAGGTGTTCCGTTTGGGACCAAGCTTCTGATCAACGGTACTGTTTATACGGTAGAGGATCTGGGAACTCCTTACGGACATGTGGATATCTATTGTGGAAGTCATTCTGAGGCATTAAGCTTCGGACTTCAGTCTGCAGATGTATATCAGGTGGGCTGATCCGGAAAAATCCATAGGAGAATATTTAAGAGAAACACAGCGCTGCAGGATCGTATGCTGATCCCTGCAGCGCTGCTTTTGTATGCATGACGCAGATATGTGTTTCGTGAAGTGTAGTGTGTGGAAATTCACAAATTTCCTGCAATCCGGAGATTTTACAGATACGGCGTACCCGGGATCTCCGGATAGGTTCCCATACCGATGAGAAGCTCAAGGCCTGTCTGACGGCCTTCCAGTACAGCAGCTTTTACAGCACTGGCATCACCGGAGATGGCGATGATCACTTCATTGGAATGACTGGTACCGATATTCGGAGTCATATATTGTGTAATGGATACTGCTGCGGATTTCACGGCATTATCTGCCATCACAAGACCGATAGCAGCCGGAGAACCTGCCATGAAACCAAATGCTTCACCCAGAGGTGTGCCGAAGGCTTTATGGATAGCAGGACCTGCACTTGCGGAAAAAGCAAACTCCAAGTGGCCGGATTCGCTGATGTAGACCTCACCTGCATATTTGTTAGTCAGTTCCAGAGCCAGAGAAATGGCGTGACGCACGTCGGATACATCATTTCCGCCAAGGACGATATAGTTTCCATGACCGCCCCAGCCCTTGGTGTCTCTTGGAAGTTCAATGGAAAGGACTTCTGTATTTGTGGCTTTTACTGCATCGTCAATAGCTGTGATCTGACCGGCAGCGCCTGTTCGGGAACTGAAAAGCCCCAGACAGTGGTATTGGGTACCTACGTTCATCTTTTTAAGCAGAGAATCATCAACTCCGGAGATCACGAGTCCGATTGTGTCAAGGACTGCGGTCCCTACAAATTCAGTCCGTGTGCAGTTGGTGCTGATGTTATGAATATCGTGTATATCCATGTGGAAAAATCCCCCTTTTTGCTGAAAACTCATTGGTTTCAGTATAGCATCAGAGAGGGGAATTTGAAAGTGAAAATTGACAATATCATTTGTAAATGGCAGGTTTACATAGTTGTAAACGGCATTGTAAAATGTAAACTTAAAAAATAAAATTAAGTTGACATTAAAATCCTGCTGTGTTAAATTGTTAACAGCGAAAGAGCGGATATCATTTATAAAGGACAGGAATGATCTTCCGACAGGAAAAGCAGAAAAGGAAAGAGAGGATACAGATTATTATGACAACAGTGGCAGCAGGCAGAAGCAAGACGTATGATCTTGTTTACATTGCAGTTTTTGCAGTAGTGATGGCAGTTTGCTCATGGATTTCCATTCCGGCACAGGTACCGTTTACTCTGCAGACATTTGGAGTATTTATGGCAGTTGGTGTGCTTGGAGGAAAAAGAGGAACTCTGGCAGTTCTGGTTTACGTTCTTCTTGGAACAGTAGGAGTTCCGGTTTTTGCAGGATTTTCCGGAGGCATTGGAGCTCTTCTCGGAAATGCAGGTGGATATATCATTGGATTTATCTTTTCCGCACTTGTTATGTGGGCAATTGAGCACGTTTTTGGCAGAAAGCCGGTTGTTCAGATCATTTCCATGATCGTTGGACTGATCGTATGCTATGCCTTTGGAACCGCATGGTTTATGTTTGCCTACACAAGAAGCACAGGTCCGGTAGGCCTTATGGCAGTTCTTGGCTGGTGTGTGTTCCCGTTTATCATTCCGGATCTTATCAAGATCGCACTGGCTTATGTTTTATCAGGAAAGGTACGTAAATATGCAAGATAAAAGCAGTGCTGCGGCATATGCTTCTGATGAGGGCACAGAGGAAATAGTCATTCCTCTGCGCCCTCATCATGGTATGTGCCTGGCGTATTTTAAGGGGGAAGGCTACAGTAACGGTTTTACTGCACATATGGCCGAGATGCTGAAGATTTTTCTGGAGGGAAAGAAAATAAGGCTTCATGTGGATACGGATGAGATCTGCTCTGCCTGTCCGAATAATCTGGGCGGACATTGTGAAACCGGAGATAAAGTGGCAGAGTATGACAATGCCGTGCTGGAAAAATGTGGACTGAAGGCCGGACAGACATTGCACTTCAGCGAATTTACAAAAAAAGTCCAGGAAAAAATCCTTGCGATGGATAAACGTAAGGAAATCTGTGGAAACTGCCAGTGGAACAGTATCTGCGAAGAACAGAAGAGCCGCTGGGCATAAAAGAAAGCAAAAATATAGAAATATAAAAAAGTATATGATCTGAGAATGCCGGAGGAAATGGCAATGGCTGTTGCATTTCCTGAAATGATGTCTTGGAATATATACTTTTTTTGTTTGAAATATTAGATAATAATATAAATATTTTGAAAACAATTTTTAGTTGAGAAAAAAACAACAATAACCGTGAGGCTTTTTTGCCAGATATGTATAGACAAATAATTTAAGCATTGATAAAATGACGATATGTTAGTTTGGACAAACTAAAGCGTGCTTGACAGAGCACTTCTGCAGAAACTGACATATGTTGAATATTCTGCAGAAGAAATTTCAATTAACCAGAGCAGCTGTAAGGTCATGATCTGGTATAAAGTCGTGTAATATAAAAGACAAAGAGGAGGACAGGTATGCATAAGTGGAAGCTTTTTAAGAAGTCAGCTGCACTCGTTCTGAGTTCAGCGGTGATCGCGTCAGGAGCGCCGGTAACGGCAATGGCGTCTGAGGCGGAAGTTTTTAGTGACGTGTCAGAAGAAACACAAGGAGAGACAGCACAGGAAGAAGGAGAGAACGAGGATCAGGAGTCTGTTTCCCAGGGCCAGCCGGAAGTTGGTGAAGCTGATATTCAGTCGGAAGAGCCGGAAGAAAGTGATGCAGAAGCTATTCAGGAAGAAGTAGCAGAAATTTCAGCAGAAGAGATTCAACAGGAAGAGGAACCGCAGATCCAGGAGGATACAGAAGAGGCATTCGGTGATGGAGAAGCATTTATGGCAGAAGCAGGCGAGGTTCTTCAGGATGCTTCTGAGATCACTGTTGCAGGAGTGAAATATCTCTGGTCCATGCAGCCGGTAGAGGGATATACACAGATAGGAACAACAGGCGTTTATGTAAAAGTGGCAGATGGACAGACCGCTCTGAACGGAAAACTGTACGGAACGACAACTTTAAGTTATTCGGAATTTTATGCCGGGGATACCACTCAGGAGAGCTATGACGCTATCACTTCGGCAACAACGAGTAAAAATCAGATTTTTGCTAATGAGGACAGCACAGAGGTGACCTCTTCCGGATATCAGATCCAGGGTGTGAAGAATGTAAGTGTTGCAGTGGACGCGGAAACCTATGTAGATGCACAGGCGCTGAAAGCTGCTTCCAAGCTTCCGAGAGAGGGTGTCTATACAGAGGCAGCAGATATTACGCTGAATGAAGCACCGTCACAGGAAACAGGACAGTATAAAACTCTGAATACAGACGGAACATACAGTGCAACAAAATTCGATGTAAAAGCAACGGTCACAGATGCATCCGCCCAGATCCAGGCACCGTCGATCTGGGGTGATTACATGCTGGTGGTAAAAGAAGCCGGCACAAAATATCTCCGCAATTCCAGACAGGGTGATTTTGCTGTAGGCGGAAATACACTGGGAGTGATCCTTGAAACTGCCAGTGGTAAGAAGGTAGGACTTCGTCATACCTATGAAATCTGGGTACAGCCCTACGAACTTGCGTTTTCAGCAGGATCCGGGCTTATCGGGGAAAAAATTTCAAAGGTGACTTATATTACTCCGGACGGCTCCTATGTATATGAGTTCGGAGACAAAGCTCCTCTTGTAAAAAAACAGCCTGAAGCAGGAATGAAGGTACAGGTAGCTTTTGTAAAAGAAAATACAACCCAGGTTAAAGTTGATAACCTTGACAAATATGAAAACCCTAAGGTTTCCGTATACTATACAACAGGAAGTGGTCATGGTAAAAAAACAACATATGTTGTAGATCATGCAGCGGCAGAGAATGGGGTGGTAACCTTTGACAGCAGTGTAGCCAGGGCCGGGGATGAGATCTACACGGTTATGATCTCAAGCGACAATTATGTGGATATGACAAAAAATATCACACTGACAGGCCAGCCGATCACGGTTTCCAATGTTTCCTATTATTGGGTAAAGGGAGCGTTGGATGGATATACACAGATCCCGGGAACAGATATTTATTATAAGGTGGCAAATGGACATCAGGCACTGACAGGAACACTTTACGGTACGGCATCTCTGTCATACGAGGAATTTTATGCGGGAGATGCAACGAGCCGCAAATATGATTCCGTTACATCTGCCACAACCAGAAAAAGCACTGCTTTCGGAAATGCAGATGTTCAGAATCTGACAGAAAATGGCTATGAGATCGCAGGAGTAAAAAAGGTTAATGTAGCTACAGATGCAAAAACGTATGTAGAGGCGCAGATCCTTTCAGAAGCGGGAGAGCTTCCGGAAAGCGGAGTATATACAGAAACAGCAGGGATCACACTGGGACGTACTCCGACGGTAGAGCCTGGGCAGTATAAAACACTAAATACAGATGGAACATATAGTGCTACAAAATTTAATGTAAAAGCAACTGTGACAGATGCGGAGGCAACACTCAAAACATCTTCTCGCTGGGGAGATTATGAGATTGATGTAAAAGAAACCAGCACAAAATATCTCCGCAATACAAAGAGTGATTCCGATTTTGCAGTTAACTCCGGGATTCAGGGAATGATCCTGGAAACAACAGACGGCGGAAAATATGGCATGCGTCATATGAACGAGATGTGGCTGAAGGTGTATAAGGTTGCCTTTGCAAAAGATACAGGTCTTGAGGGAAAAACCGTAAACAAGATCACGTACATTATGGCAGACGGCGCGTATGTATATGAATTTGCAGATGGTATTTATGTTAAACCGCAGGCAACAGAAGAGATGGCTGTTTCTCCGGAATTTACGGACAGCACCCATGTTAAGCTTGCAAATCTTGATAAATACAAAAATCCGAAGGTATCTGTTTTCTATACAACAGGTGTCGGACATGATTCAAAGACAACATATCTTGTACAGGATGCAGTAACTACAGATGGAGTGGTTGCTCTGGATTCCACTGTAGCGAGACCGGAAAATGAAACCTATACAGTAAGAGTTTCCAGTGATGATCATGCAGATGTTTCTGTTCAGCTGGTGTATGGAACAATTGCCTTTAAAGAAAAGTCGGGAATTCTTTACATTGGAAGTTCCAGACAGCTTGAAGCTACAGGTGAGAACTGCAAAGATGTAACATATTCTTCCAACAATGAAAAAGTTGCATCTGTGGACGCAAACGGAAAAGTAACTGCAAAGGCAGCGGGAACAGCCGTGATCACGGCAACATCTGCAGCAGGAAAGACTGCACAGTACAAACTTACGGTAAAAACTCCATCTGTAAAAATGAATGCATCAGCGAAAACGCTTTATGTAAAAGGATCTCCAGCTACGGTGACGTTGAAAGCAACGACCGCAGGTGTTACCGGAAAAGTAACCTATACAAGCAGTAAACCATCTGTTGCAGCTGTAGCCGCAAATGGAAAGGTAACTGCAAAGGCGGCAGGTACAGCTGTGATCACAGCGAAATGCGGAAATTATAAAGCAACCTGCAAGATCACAGTCAAGAAGCCGGCTGTAAAAGCTTCGGCTTCAGCGAAAACTGTATTTGTGGGTGGAACAAGCCAGATCAAAGTGGAAAAAACAGGCGTTAGCGGAAAAGTTACTTATACAAGCAGTAATAAATCCGTTGCAGTGGTAAGCGCAGGCGGAAAAGTAACAGCAAAAAAAGCAGGAACAGCTACAATTACAGTAAAATGCGGAAGCTACAAAGCAACCTGCAGGATCACAGTAAAAAAAGGCAGCCTGAAGATCACATCCAAAACAGCTGTAAGTGTAAAAGCAAAGAAAACAACAGCCATCAAGGCAACTGCTACTTCAAAGGCAAAGATCACCTACAGAAGCAGCAATACAAAAGTTGCTACTGTAAGCAGCAAAGGTGTTGTTAAAGGTGTGAAAAAAGGAAAAGCTGTTATCTATGTAAGCAGCAACGGAATCACAAAAAAAGTAACAGTTACAGTGAAATAAGCATATATTTCACCTGAATATATTTGATATGTTATAAAGAACCTTTCCCAAAACTGCTTCGGGTCTGCGAAAATGCATGCCCGAAGCAGGAAAAAAGAAAAAATTCGATTTTTTTGAAAAATTTTAATTTTTTCTATTGACAAAGTACAGAAACTCTAATATAATAGCTCTTGCAGTTGAGCAAAACACAAACAACTGAAACAGAATAACGAAGCGTGGCTCAGTTTGGTAGAGCGCTGCGTTCGGGACGCAGAGGTCGCAGGTTCAAATCCTGTCGCTTCGACTAAAGCTTTGAGAATCCCTTGGTTGAGGGGTTCTTTTTTGTGTTTGTACATCCTGGAGCTTTTTTCAGTTGATGGAATGATTTCTCTCGATTTTCATATATATTAACGAAACCGAAATACCGGAGGGACGTGCGTTGGCTGGATATCAGCGTTTTGTTGCGTATGTGTACGAGTATCGGAAAGGAAAAAAAGATGGCAGCAGCGGTTATGTGAGGGTGGAGGCCAGAGATAGGAAATGCCGTGTGGAGGTTCATCTGCGCTGCGTTGGACTGGAGCCTGGAAGTCGGTGCAGAGTGTATGGGTTTGTGCGGCAGGAAGGGTTGATGGATGGTATTTTGATCGGAAGCTGTGTTACCGGGCGGGAACGGATCGAGTGCGCACTGGAGACGGATACAGGGGATATTGGAGGCATGGGAAAAAGTCTTCAGGAGCTTGGAGGACTGCTTCTGATCTCCGATGCCGGCGGATTCTGGGGAACGGAATGGGATGATCAGCCGATCCGGCCGGAGAATTTCCGCGAGTGGAAGAAAAAAGGAACGGAATATCAGAAGGCGGCGGAGAAAAAAGGCAGAGAGCGGGAAGAAAAGGAAGAAGAAAATCAAAAAGATGGAACCTTGCCAGAAGTGCAGGAAAATCAGAAGGAGTCAGACAGGATCATGACGGTGGAGGAGATTCAGGAGGATGTATTAAAGACATCGGAAACCGGAAATTTATATCAGGCTCCCGGTCCGCATCCGCCGGAACCACCGCGACCAGGCCAGCCATCACCGCATCCGCCGGAACCACCACGACCAGGCCAGCCGTCACCGCATCCGCCGGAACCACCACGGCCAGGCCAGCCGTCACCGCATCCGCCGAAACCATCGAGACCGGAGCCATCTCGTCCACTTCCGGGAATACCCTGTGATGATCCCTTTAACGACGGCTATTTCACAGACTGCAGCAAGATCAGACCATCGGACTGCAGTGCCTTATGCAGAAAAAACGGCTGCTTCTGCAGCAACCGTTTTGTCATGTACGGATATCAGAATTTCGGCCATCTTCTGCTGTGCAGAAATCCCCGGGGACAGTACATACTGGGAGTACCCGGTGGATACAGCCAGCAGGAACGGTTTATGGCCAATATGTTTGGCTTTCCCTACTTTAAGGAATGTCCGGATATTCATATCCCAGGCGGAAAGGGAGGATACTGGTACTGTTTTATTAACATCTGATCAGAAAAATTTCGGCATCCATGCAGATAAGCAAACAGTTTTGCAAATCCGCAGATCACAGCTCCATACCACGAATTTCTACTACCGGGATCGTCTGAGACAGGATATCCCGGTAGTTTTTCATTTCTTCCTCGGAGCAGGCAGAGAATCCCGGTATCAGAACTCCATCGGAATCCCGGTAAGCCTGGAGATAATAAGCTTTTGCACCGCTTAACCACCGGCTGATCTCCTGAAAATCTTTTTCGGAATGAAGTTCCCTCACAACTGTTGTACGAAATTCATAATCAAGGTGTCCGTCCAGCAGCCATCCGGCAGTTTCCCGGATCCCATCCAGATCAGCATGTACACCGGTAAGCACATGATAGTTGGAAGGACAGGCCTTGATATCCATGGCAACCTTGTTGATCAGGTCAGCTGCTGCGAGATTTTTTACCACGGAGGGGCGGGAACCGTTGGTATCGAGCTTCACATCATAGCCCAGTTCCCTGATCCTGCTGAGAAATTCCGGCAGCTCCGGTGCAAGTGTGGGTTCACCGCCGGAAATACAGACGCCATCGAGAATCCCCTTTCTTTTTTTTAGAAAAGCCAGGATTTCCTCCTGGGAATATTCAGGCTGGGTGTCAGGCTCTACGACAAGAGCTCCATTCTGGCAGAATGGGCAGCGGAAGTTGCAGCCGCCTAAGAATATGGTACAGGCTACCCTTCCCGGATAATCCAGCAGGGTTGTTTTGTTAAATCCACATATTTTCATAGGAAAATCCCCTTGTTTCTCTTATTTATGATACTACAAGCATACTCTCCCCCGAAAAAAGCTGCAAGCCTTTTTAACCGAATCAAGTAAGTTTCCTGCGGAGCTGCGAAAAGCAGTAAGCAGAGATGGGGACTTGCTCATGGAAGAAAAAAACATATAATTTATGGGCTACACCTCTTGGGGCTGCATTGACCTTGTCAGTGCATCTACAGCAGAGCTGAAAAACGCTACGGCTACATCTACGTGGACCGCAACAACGATGGAACAGGTACACTGAACCGTTATAAGAAAAAATCCTTCTATTGGTATAAAGATGTGATCGCTACCAATGGTGAGTCACTTCACAAATAATCTGGCTGCTTGACTTTCCGGAAAAAAAGCAGATATAATGCATTCATTGACGCAGACAATGGAGTTCGCGAGAGCTTCCGTTGTCTGCGTTTTTCTGTTATACAATAAGAAAACGCTGCAGAAATTAGTGTGGAAATTTCTGTGGCGTTTTTTGTGTTGCAAATATCTGTTTTGCAGCAGATTGACATGAAATACCGGAAAAGCTATAATCGAACGGACAGAAGGCTGAGAACAGTCTTAGTTTGAACAGATAGAATCCCGGAGCTTTTTCCGGAATGTGAAGTTACAGGAGGAGTAAAAACGTGACAGATCAGGAACGTTTTATGAAAGAGGCAATCCGCCAGGCAAAAAAGGCCCGTGCATTGGAGGAAGTGCCGATCGGCTGCGTGATCGTGCATGAGGGAAAGATCATAGCCAGAGGCTACAATCGTCGCAATACAGATAAAAATACCTTATCCCATGCAGAGCTTAATGCTATCCGAAGGGCAAGTAAAAAGCTGGGAGACTGGCGTCTGGAGGGATGCACCATGTATGTAACGCTGGAGCCTTGTCAGATGTGTTCCGGTGCACTGGTACAGTCCAGGATCGATGAGGTGGTGATCGGCTGTATGAACCCGAAAGCAGGCTGTGCCGGATCTGTGATGAATCTTCTTCAGATCGAAGGCTTTAATCATCAGGTAAAGATCACAGAAGGGGTATTGGAAGAGGAATGCTCCGAAATGCTTTCCACATTTTTCAGGGAACTGCGGGAGAAAAAGAAGCAGGCAAAAATCCTGAAGAAGCAGGAAGCAGAGCGCCTTGCCGGGCAGACACAGTCAGAGAGAGCGGAACAGAACGAAAAGTCCCGGGAGATTTACTCTTGACAGAATCCTGTGAAAATATCAAAATAAAATCATAAATGGATTTCACTATTACAGACAGAAAATCCATTCAGGTCAAACGAAAGTCGTTGATACAGGAACGACAGAAAATGGAGGAACAAAAAATGGAACTTGAAGCTTTAAGAAAAGACATGGTAGCAGCAATGAAGGCCAAAGATAAGGTAACAAAGGAAGCAGTTTCCGCACTGATCGCAGCAGTAAAAAAAGCTGCCATTGATGAGGGATGCCGTGATGACATCAAAGGAGAGCTTGTAGACAAAGTTATCCTGAAAGAGCTGAAAACAGCAAAAGAGCAGATCGACACCTGCCCTGCAGAACGTACAGATCTGAAAGAGGAGTATCAGGCAAGATATGATATCATTGCGAAATATGCTCCGAAGCAGATGGATGAAGCAGAGATCAAGGCTTATATCGAGGAGAAATTTGCAGATGTTCTGGCAACAGGAAATAAAGGCCAGATCATGAAGGCAGTTATGGGAGATCTGAAGGGAAAGGCAGACGGCAAGCTGATTAATCAGGTAGTTGCCGGATATTGTAAATAAAATAATAGCACAAAAAATCCCGCCGGATCAGTCATAAATGACGGACCCGGCGGGAATGCTGTTTATATAGAGATCATATATTATAACCTTTTTTACGCGCGCCGCACCTCGGAATGGTCTCACAGACGTTACCTTTACAGTTAACTCAGCCCAGGCACCCTCACGGCACACAAGAGCTTCTGCTTAGTGCTGCTGCATTCCTGCCCTGACACGGTTCACAGATTCCTGTTGCGTAAGACCCAGACGTCAACGCCACTTACAGAAGGCAGCTCTGCAAAGAAAAGCCCTCAGTTTGGTATCACCCCTGCTGTAGCGGATTGCAGGTACAGGGCACCGCTAACTCCCCGGCTGCGCAGGATTCAGTATATCGTGTTTTTTTTTATTTGTCAATCTGAATCCTGATATTTACATGATATTTACTTGTGAGAGTGGAAAAAATGGGCTATAATAATAACCAGATGATTGTGAAAAAAATTTGTAACCGGGGCAGTGAAAGACCGGGTGCAAAAATCTGAAAAGAAGGACGGAAAAAGGGTATGAAGAGAATAGGTTTACTGACAAGCGGCGGCGACTGCCAGGCTCTGAACGCGACCATGCGAGGCGTAGTAAAAGGACTTTCCCACAATATTGATGATCTGGAGGTCTATGGATTCATGAATGGATACAAGGGTCTGATCTACGGAGATTATCGAATGCTGACAGCAAAAGATTTTTCCGGTATTCTGACCCGTGGCGGTACGATCCTCGGTACATCCCGTCAGCCATTCAAACTGATGCGCACACCGGATGATAACGGACTGGACAAAGTAGAAGCGATGAAACAGAACTATCATAAACTGAATCTGGATTGTCTGGTGATTCTTGGCGGTAACGGAACTCAGAAGACTGCAAACCTGTTAAGGGAAGAAGGTCTGAACATTATTCATCTGCCGAAAACCATCGATAATGATATCTGGGGTACAGACATGACCTTCGGTTTCTACAGCGCAGTGAATATTGCAACAGAAGCCATCGACTGCATCCATACAACCGCGTCCTCCCACAATCGTGTATTTATCGTGGAAGTTATGGGACATAAAGTAGGCTGGCTGACCCTGTACGCAGGAATCGCCAGCGGCGCAGACGTTATCCTGATTCCGGAGATTCCATATGATATTGATAAAGTAGTGGGAGCCATCGAGAGAAGAAAGAGAAACGGAAGCGGATTTACGATTCTGGCAGTAGCAGAAGGTGCGATTTCCAAAGAAGATGCACAACTTGGTAAAAAAGAACTGAAAAAGAAAATGGAAGAAGACAGAAAACTTTACCCATCTGTTTCCTATAAAGTGGCAAAAGAGATCGAAGACCGTACCGGTATGGAGATCCGCGTAACGGTTCCGGGACATACCCAGAGAGGTGGAAGCCCGTGTCCGTACGACCGTGTACTGTCTACCAGACTTGGATCTGCAGCAGCAAAACTGATCCTGAACGATGAGTATGGTTACATGGTAGGTCTGATCAACGGAAAGACAAAAAAAGTTCCGTTGGAAGAGTGTGCAGGAAAACTGAAGGTGGTAACACCGGATGCACAGGAGATCAAAGATGCCAAAAGAATCGGTATCAGTTTCGGTGACTGATACAGAAAAAGTATAGCTGTGAAATTATGGAACAGTTATAAAAAGTAATGTAACAGAGGGAGAAGGGCTGGTCTTTGTGACAGCCCTATCTCTTTGTTGCATTTTGGCTTGTGTGTCTCGGGAGTTTGTCATATTCATATAAAAACACCTCGAGAGACAGTGGCTACTGAACAGTTACAATTTATGACAGATTGAGGAGAGGCAGAGAAATATGAGCTATACCGCTCTATATCGTAAGTTCCGTCCTGACACCTTCGAGGATGTCAAAGGACAGGATCATATCGTAACAACTTTAAAAAATCAGATTCGTGCGGACCGTATCGGTCACGCATTTTTGTTCTGTGGAACCCGTGGAACCGGTAAAACGACCGTGGCAAAGATCCTTGCAAAAGCGGTCAACTGTGAGCAACCGGTGGACGGCAGTCCATGTAACGAGTGCCCGACCTGTAGGGCGATACAGGCGGGAACATCCATGAATGTGATCGAGATCGATGCGGCATCCAACAACGGTGTCGACAACATCCGTGAGATCCGGGAGGAGGTTACCTACCGTCCCACACAGGGAAAATACAAGGTGTATATCATTGATGAGGTGCATATGCTGTCAGCAGGTGCATTTAACGCACTGTTAAAAACTCTGGAAGAACCACCGTCCTATGTGATCTTTATTCTGGCAACCACCGAATCCCACAAGATTCCGGTGACGATCCAGTCCAGATGTCAGAGGTATGATTTTCACCGTATTTCCATTGATACGATCGCCGGACGGCTGCGGGAACTGATGGAGAAAGAACAGATTTCGGTGGAAGAGAAAGCACTTCGCTATGTGGCGAAAGCAGGAGACGGTTCCATGCGAGACGCACTGAGTCTTCTGGATCAGTGCATCGCCTTCTATCTGGGACAGGAACTGACCTTTGACAAGGTGCTGGAAGTGCTGGGAACCGTAGATACGGAAGTGTTCAGCAAACTGCTTCGCAAAGTGCTGGGGCAGGATGTCACCAGCTGCATCCATATCCTGGAAGATCTTCTGGTCAATGGAAAAGAACTGGGACAGTTTGTCAATGATTTTACCTGGTATCTGCGAAATCTCCTGCTGGTCAAGACATCGGAAGATGCGGAAGAAGTTCTGGATGTATCTTCGGAAAATCTGAAAGCGCTGCAGGAAGAAAGTCAGCTGATCGATACCGATACGCTGATGCGCTATATCCGCGTGTTATCTGAACTTTCCAACAACCTGCGAAATGCCACACAGAAACGTGTGCTGGTGGAAGTGGGATTGATTAAATTATGTAAACCTGCAATGGAAACAAACCTGGATTCCGTACTGGACCGGCTCCGGGTGCTGGAAGAGCAGATGGAAAAGGGAATTCCGATGGCGGCAGTTCAGTCTTTGCCGGGTTATGCGGGAATGAACGACGGTATCCCGGTACAGCCAACCCAGGCAGAACCATCTGCACCGGAGAAGAAACCGGAAAAAGCAGCGCCGGAGGATCTGCAGCGGATCAAGGAAAACTGGAAAAATATCGTGATGCAGACACAGGGGATGTTCAAGACATTTTTAACAACCGCTGTGCCGAAATATAATGGAAATACCGGGGAGAATAAATTATATGTGGAATTCTCCAACGACCTGGCGCAGACCTGTGTAGATGATCCGGATAAAAAACAGCTGCTGGAAGATCTGATTTTACAGATGACGGGAAAAACCGTGGAAGTGGAGATGCTTTTAAAGAAAACAAATATGCATCAGGACTTGGCAGAAATCTCGGTTGATGATATATTAAAACAGACGGTTCACATGAATATCGTGGTAGAAGAAGAACCGGAAGACGAGTAAAAGATGCAAAAATATGATTTAAGAGAAAACAGGAGGAACCAATCGTGGCAAAACGTGGTGGCTTTCCAGGCGGCATGGGTATGCCTGGTAATATGAATAATCTGATGAAACAGGCGCAGAAGATGCAGAAACAGATGGAAGAGAATCAGAAAGCGCTGGAAGAGAAAGAATTTACGGCAGCAGCAGGCGGCGGAGCCGTAGAAGTGACCGTAAGCGGTAAAAAAGAAGTGACCAAAGTCAAACTGGCAGAAGAAGTTGTAGATCCGGATGACGTAGAGATGTTAGAGGATCTGATCATGGCAGCTACCAATGAAGCTTTGAGAAAAGTAGAGGAAGAGACCAACGCAGTCATGTCAAAACTGACAGGCGGACTTACTGGTATGGGTGGAGGATTTCCGTTCTGATGGATTATTATAGCAGTCATATCACAAAACTGATCGAAGAACTGTCAAAACTGCCGGGTGTGGGGGCGAAATCAGCCCAACGCCTGGCGTTTCATATTATTAACCGTCCGATCGAGGAAGTGCAGCGGCTCTCGGATACGATCATCGATGCAAGGAAGAACGTCAGATACTGTAAAGAATGTTTTACGCTGACAGACGATGAGCTCTGCCCGATCTGCAAGAACGATGCAAGAGACCACAAGACAATCATGGTCGTGGAAAATACAAGAGATCTGGCAGCTTATGAAAAAACCGGCAAGTACGAGGGCGTGTACCATGTCCTTCACGGAGCTATTTCCCCGATGCTGGGGATCGGTCCAGGAGATATCCGGTTAAAAGAGCTGATGCTGCGTCTGCAAAAAGATGTGGATGAAGTGATCATTGCCACCAATTCCAGTCTGGAAGGGGAGACGACAGCCATGTATATCAGCAAACTGATCAAACCTACCGGTATTAAAGTGAGCCGTATCGCAAGCGGTGTTCCGGTCGGCGGTGATCTGGAGTACATCGATGAAGTAACACTACTGCGTGCACTGGAAGGACGCGTAGAATTATAAGGAAAAAACGATGGCAAAGAAGAAAGCAACTTCTATGGATGTGGCCCGGGAAGCAGGAGTTTCCCAGGCCACTGTTTCTATGATACTAAATAAAAAATATAACGTATCTTTCTCCAAAGAGACGATCCGTCAGGTGACAGAGGCGGCAGAAAAGCTGGATTATCACCTGCCAAAACAGCGGATCCGCCGGTCGGCAAAGAGCAGCAAACTTC
>OMGY01000064.1_pt1 | contig 108223 bp, 105 predicted proteins | sample 1674461 | NCBI WGS metagenome assembly OMGY01 (sample SAMN05578579, study PRJEB25193) | human gut metagenome | biome: Human Microbiome; feature: human-associated habitat; material: feces | host: Homo sapiens | place: USA:Birmingham | reverse complement strand
TATTTAAGCTATTGTAGTGTGCGATACATTTTTCAGCATACTCAACTGTTGCACCATCATCAACAAATATTGAGACAGCCATGTCTTCTTTAAATAGTGAAGTTGAATTAAATTTTCCATTAGCAAACCAACCATTTTCATCGGTTTGCAAATCTTTGATAATTGACATTTTTCTTCTCCTAATCATTTTATATTATGTGGTTAAACAGCATTGCAAATCCTGATTTATCGTTGAGCTTATTATAGCAAAATCAAGGAGAAAAGTCAATAATAGAGGTAAGTTTTTTGTTGTGCAATATGGTTCTGATAAGGACAAGTGTTATGAAATTGATGAAAATGATATATAAGTGTAATTCAATCTGAAATAAAATATAATTGATTTCAGACTTTTTGCCCGTTATTAGAGGGGTCTATGGGTATGCTGAAAATACATATGATTAGACTTAGTAATCATAAAAAATTATAACCCGTGAAGAAAAATTCTCCACGGGTTATTTATATATTCTTTCTGATAAATTGGAATTTATGTATCATATACGATTTCCACATTATGTTCTTGACACCATGTTGTAACAAATTCCAATTGATGAGCCTTATACGCTTCCCTTATAAACTGATTCCATTCCTCCATACGTCCAAGTTTACCAAGTTCCTTATTGAACTTTGTACTTCCTGGAAATGCATGCAGAATATGATTGCTAAATATGGACTTATACGCTTTGGTTAGGAGTTTCTTTTGTTTCTCATCCTCTATCATCACATCAATATATTTTAATGTTATATCTCGGTTCCAGTCAGGTGTAAAATTGTCTATATCATGTAGGGTAGGCAATTGCAGGCACTCATTAGATTCTAAAAACCCCCAAACTTCATCCACCATAATATACTCATCTGATAAATCTTCCCCATATTGTATTATTTCATTGGTACCCTTTACAACATAATACCCATCCAATTCAACATCAGAGCAATATTCCACCGACTCCAGTAGTACAGATAATTTCACTTGATATTTTTTTGCCACATTAACACCTCTTAACAAATCCCGATTTGTTGTTGAGTTTATTGTAGCAAAAATAAGAAGAAAAGTCAATGATAGAGGTTAGTTTTGGATTGTACAGTATGGTTCTGATAGAGATAAGCGTTATGAGGTCGATGAAAATGATATATAAGTGTAATTTAACCTGAAATAAAATATAATTGATTTCAGAGTTTTTACCTGTTATCAGGACAGGCTGTGGGTAGGCTGAAAATAGACCTGATAAAAATACACATAACCCCTTGATTAATCGCCTAAAATAAACTATAATTAGGATAAAGGAGATGAGACTATGCGAATATTTGACTACAGCAGTTTGAAAAGCAGAACATGGGATAGCGAGATATTAGGACTTGTGGCACAGATTCACGAGTTCAAGGGTCGGCAGGAGTCATATCTGAAACAAAAGCCCACTGAACTTAATCGATTGATTGAGATTGCCAAAATCCAAAGCACAGAGGCTTCTAATGCGATAGAGGGAATCCGTACCACAAATACACGTTTAAAACAATTGATTGTGGATAAGACAACGCCTCGCAACCGTGATGAAGAAGAAATTATGGGGTATCGTGACGTATTGAATACGATTCATGAGAATTTCGAGTATATCCCTATCCGTTCAAATTATATCCTACAGCTTCATCGTGATTTGTATCAATATTCTCACAAAAGTATCGGTGGAACTTTTAAGAACAATCAAAATTATATCAGCGCTACAGATGCGGATGGACATGAGTTCATTTTGTTTACACCTTTGCCGCCGTATGAAACACCTTCTGCAATTGATGCAATTTGTGAAAGTTTTAATCGCATCATTGATACGCAGGAAATTGATGCACTGATTTTAATTCCTATATTTATTCATGATTTTCTTTGCATTCATCCGTTCAACGACGGTAACGGCAGAATGAGCAGACTGTTGACAACACTCCTGCTTTACAGGTCAGGCTATTTTATTGGCAGATATATCTCACTTGAAAACAAAATTGCTAAGAATAAAAACCTTTACTATGACGTTCTGGAATCCTGTCAGAAGGGCTGGTATGAGAATGAGGAAGACCCAACTCCATTTATAAAATATTTGCTGAAAACAATTTTATCTGCCTATCGTGATTTTGAAGAACGTATTGATATTGTGAGCGAGAAACTTCCAGCCATTGAAATAGTGCGAAGAGCTGTTTATAACAAAATTGGAAAGTTTACAAAAAGTGAAGTAATGGAACTTTGTCCTACCTTGAGCAAAGCGTCTGTTGAAAACTCTATCAAACAGCTTGTAGAAGGCGGATTGCTTGTCAAACATGGTTCTGGAAGAAATACTTTTTATACAAGAAATGATGCAGAATAAGTTTTAGATGATTTTGCAATGTGAATTGCTGTGAGCAAGTTGAAAATAGACCTGATTATTTCGGATTATTTATTTTTGATTTTCCGAATAATCAGGTCCTATTTTCTTTTTCATAAATAGCGAAATAATCCAAATAAATCTGCAATAATGTGAAAGATGAAGCTATAGAAAACAGAATTGCAGGAAGAATATTCTCAGCAATACAAAATATCACCAAATGCTCCGAAAAAATACGAACATATAAGTAATAATCGGAGGAGGTGAGATTTATGACGAGCATTCAATATACCGAGACAAAATATATGCTCACAGTTCAGGAGGCAGCAAAAGTGTTAGGTGTCAGTGCTCATACAGTTTACAGGCTGATACGCTTAGGTGATTTGTCAGCAGTAAAAATAAGTCAGCGAAGAACAGTGATAAAAGCAGAGGAGCTTGAAAAATACATCAACAGAAAATGAGGAGGATTTCACTATGAGGGAAACAATTAAAGGCAAAGAAATACTTACTCGTGAAGAGGTTATGGAGATTCTGAAAATCGGAAGGAGTACGTTCTATAAACTTCTTCAGACAGGGGAATTGAAAGGATTCAAAGAGGGGAATAGATATAAAGTTCCTGTGGAATCGATTGAAGAGTATGTGGATAAGAGAATGAATTAACCAAAAATTCGGTATGTCCTTTGATGGACATACCGATATTTTTCATGTTTTATAGTACTTCCCGAATTCCAATTTACATTCTTTCAAGAAGTTCGGACGGTTTTAATGCAGGAACTTTACTTTCTTTGAAATCACGAATATTTCTGGTAATAATATAATCTGCTTTGATGCGGTTAGCACAGCACATTTGTACAGCGTCTTCAAAATCTGAGGATAGCATTTCAGCTGCATTTTTCAGGTCGGATGATTTCAAATCTATTACTTCAAAAATCATTAAAATTTGCTGAATGAGCTGCTGTGTTTTTTGTGGCGTAAGTTCTTTGCGAAGAATATATACAATGTTCGGAACGGACAAAGCTGAAATATATCCCTCAATCTGATTCACTTCACAGTATTTCCATACCCTTGATGAATCTTCAACAAATTCAGAACGGTTACAAAGTACATCAAGAATAACATTTGTATCAATCAGTACTTTCATGTGCCTCTATCCTTTCTGCACGAATAGCTTTATCATCATAATCATGTTTGAGAATTCCGGTAAGCGAATCGGTAAGAAAAGAAACGCTTGATTGATGAGAAATCAATCTTGCTACTTCCTTGCCGTTCTTTAAAATGATAATTTCATCGCCAGTTTGTACCGCCTGAAGATAATGACCGAAATTGTTTTGAACGTCGGTTGCTGTTGCAGTAATCATAAAAACACCTCCACTGTTTTAGCTATTATCAGTATATCAGATTTTAGCTAATTTGTCAATGGGAATTTTTGATGCTATTAAGTTTAAAAAAATATTCCCCTTTTTAATTCGTATCATCTAAAGATATTTCCCACAGTTTTCGTATTGACAAAGCTGATAACGACTTTGTTTTAGAAAATCTATTTGATTTTTGCTTCGGTAAAATTGCACTGATACATTCGGATGACCCTTTTGTTGTTAAGATAGGGTTCATTAAGATACTGAAAGCTTTGTAATGGGTTTTCGGTATTTCTGTTTATCATTATCAGTGTTACTATTATAATATATCTAAGTAAACACATGAAAATTCAGTCTAATTTTAGTACGTGTGAACAACAAATTATTATGAATATTGGTGAGATTGCTGTCGTTATATCGAAAAGGCTTCAAAAAAATATGCAGTTCTCCAAAATTGTTGAAATGATATTGACTTTTAAATGAAGATAGTGTACAATAAAATATTAATATTTTTAGGCTGAATTCTATGTTCTTTTTTGATAATCGTAATGGAAATTGAGCATAGTGATATTTTGGTTTGGTTACTTCTATTAATTTAGCGTATGTGTGATATATTGGAGGTATTAATGGGAACAATAAAAGCACTTATTGTCGGTGTAAGCGATTATACGGTTATAAATGCGCCCTCATTGGATTTGTGTTTTAATGATATCTTTGCATTTAAAAAAGCACTTATTAAAGGGCTGAATGTAAAATCAGAAGATATTTATATCTGTGGCGAAAGTAAAACTGTTACAGTTAATGATTTTATTCGTTCGTTCCAATCCATTGTTGAGAAAATAGATGGTTCTGATACTTTCTTTTTTTATTTTTCGGGTCATGGTGCTAAAAAGAATAATGAAAATTATTTTGTTTTTAGCGATGATTTTATAAAAATACAAGAGATAGTTAATTCAATGGAAAATATTTGTTGCAAAAATAAGATTGTTATAATTGATAGCTGCCATTCAGGAAGTAAAAATTTATCTAATATATCTCCAATTGATATAAATGTAACAGCCGACCAATTTGTAGGTCATGGTTGTGCAGTAATGGCATCATGCAATATAGATGAAACTTCTGGATTTGATTTTTCTCAAGGTTTAAGTTTGTATACTCGTATAATATGTGATGCTTTAACAGCTAAATCACTAATAAGATATGGTAGAAAGTCTCTTGAAGATATCAAAAAATATGTTGACATACTTGCTAATAATGCAAACAAGAAAATATCTAATCCTCAACACAATGCATTTCGTTCTAATATTATCGGAACAATATTTTTCAATATTGCAGATTATACTCCATATAAAGCTAAGGAAATTTATAAAGAAACAGATAAATATATCATTTATGACGTTAGTCCAGTCCATGCAAATGTAAAAAGATTGTCAATAAGGGTGATTTTGAGATTTCCAAGTACAAAAGAAGAAATTGCTGAAATTACTAACGAGATTAAAAACGATGCACTTTATTACGAAGTTTACCAAAATGAAAAAGCAGAATCAAGATTTAAAGGTATGCCTACAAATATAGTTTGGTGTTATTTTGGATATGATGAGGACGATATGATAAACACTAATTTTGCATATAGAACCATTTGGGTTGATGATATGCAAGATAAAGGCTATTGGTACAAAGTAAATCAAAATTCATTTATAATAGACAATGTGAAAGTTGACGTGAATAAAAATTATGAATTTATGAAAAAATTCATCTCTAATAACACGGCTGATGATGAGACTTTAATCAAAGATACACGAAAATGTATGTATGAAATGATACTTGTTGCTGAGAAGTTTATTAAGCAATTTAGAGAATATACAAATCACACCATAACTGAACAGGATTTGATAGAAAGTGTTTCTACAATAAATACTGAAATTGAAAAACTATATTTCACACAATCAGATTTCCCTATTGCTTCAAAGAAATTACATGATTGGCAAAATGCTTATACACAACTTGCATCGACTATTCATGATTTATCTCTTTTCTATAACAAAAGATATCTAAATAGAAGAGATAGTAAGAATAGAAAAATTGTTACCGAATTAACAATTAAGAGTTATAATGAGTGCTTGGAAAAGATAAAAGCTATGGATACTGAATTTAACTTTGAAAGCAAATTGGTAGGTTCTTGTAATGAATGAGTTATTTAAAAATAATTTAAATGAGTGGATTCCTTGTAACAAGAGAATGCCCGATGGTACAGATGATGAAATTCAATGTTTAGTAACTTGCAAAGAATGGAATATATTTGATGGAAAATGGGAAGAAAATGAAATTCGTATTTTATCTTATTCTCCTAAATTGGGTATATGGAATACAAAATCAAGTATTAAAGTTGAAGCGTGGATGCCACTTCCAGAACCTTATAACAAATAATAAAATTTAGTTTGGTAGATGCGGTCTACCTTTGCTTAAAGCTAAAATTATTCTTCCTTACTTATTTATAAACTGCTTTTTGGATGAACCCATTTTTTGACCCCTTATTTGACCCCTTAAAAGTTGTTCGCAGTGCGTAAGCTGAGTAATGCTAAATTTCAAAAACGACGTAAAATAGGCGTATTTTAACGTATCCCGTATGCTGAGAAACGGCAAAAATCCCTATGTTAATCGCTCATAACCCGAAGGTCGTAGGTTCAAATCCTGCCGCCGCAACCATAATCGCACCTAACGAATGATACAATCGTTGGGTGCTTTTTTATTGTAAAAAAGCCGAGAAATAAGCACTTTTCAGGCAATCATCAAACGATAACAGCCACAGTGAGGTCGAAATCACTGTGGCTGTTTGTCATTTTCCGGGTAAAATAAAACGATAGCAAGTTAACGTTTTCTTTTCGGAGTTATCGTTTTATGATTGAAAAAGAATATTAATGTTCCGAGTTCGTTTTATACTCAAAGAAATCAAAATCTGCATAATGCTGATGCTTTACTCTATCGGCACAGGTGATGCCAACCATAGTGCCGGTAAATTCCCCATATTTGCAGTATTCATCTGAAAATTTCGTAGTATCAAAGGGAATGCCGATTTTCGTATAGGTTTCGCCGTCATAGCTCCAGTAGAACTGAGAATGCCTTCCCGTAATCACAAGGCGGAAGTAGATGGGTACATCGTCCACCGGAATACGGGTGTTGACGAATTCTGTCTTTTCACCGTTTTCCAGTTGAATGATAGAAATCGCACTCTGTCCCAAAGTCTCGCTGTAGTATTTCCGCAGATTGATATAATTCATGTTGTCATAATAGAGAATCAGTCCGGCGCTGTGCTGATGGACCTCCGGATGAAATTCCATCTTTGTGGTAATTGTTCCATAGACACTTATCAGCTTTCGTGCCAGAATGCTGGTCTTATTCAGAGAAGTTCTTGCCTCCTGACCGCGGATTCTTACCCAGCCGGGACGAGCTTTCACATCTGCAAACCGCTGGGGCATGATTCTCGGGGCATAGTACCAGTTGCCTAGTTCATCGCTGTCAAAGTCATCGAAATCGGGAATCTGCTTGACAGGTACTTCCGGCAACTTGCTTTCCTCGCAGTATTCCTTGGCAAGATTTGAGCCATCCGCCATCCGCAGCCAGCCATCCTCTGTCCACATCATTTTCTGAATTGCCGTTTCTCGTCCCAGAGTACAGCGCAGCTCCGGCGTAAAGGGGCGTGAACAAAGATGTACCAGATAAACTTCTCCCAAAGATGTCTCGACATAGCTGCCATGACCGGCTTTTTGCAGAACCGTATCGGGATTGTAGTATTTGGGCTTGAGGTGATCGGGGTCGTGACGTTCATGGGAAACTGCTGGATTGGATGTAACAATAGGATTCTTCGGATCACCCTCGTAGGGTCCCCATACCTGTTTGCTTCTGCCCATGGTGACACAATGATTGTAACCTGTACCTCCCTCAGCACACATGATATAATAATAGCCATTTCGCTTTGTCAGATGAGGTGCTTCGATACAGCCCCGATCTGTTCCGCCTTTCCAGATGCGCTTGGGATAGCCGATGATCTCTTTTGCCTTGGAGTCATATTCCACCATACAGATGGCACCGGGCTTTTCGTAGCCTTCACGGGTTTCCCATTCCAGAGAAACGATATATTTTCTGCCGTCGTCATCGTGGAGAATGGAGGCATCGAAACCGGCAGAATGAAGATATACCGGCTCACTCCAGGAACCCCGGATGTCCTTTGCTGTGATGAGAAAATTGTCCACGTCAAAATACCGGGCATTCATGGAATTCATAACACCGTATACCACATAGAACAGATCTTCTTCTGCACAATAGGTCAGACAGGGTGCCCAGATGCCCTTTGCAGAGGGCAGTTTTTTCAGATCGACCTGTTCATCATCGGTCAGCACATGGGTGTACAGTTCCCAGTTTTTCATATCCTTGGAGTGGTAAATGGGAATGCCCGGAAACCACTCAAAAGTGGAAACTGCCATATAGTAATCATCGCCCTTGCGGCAAATGCACGGGTCGGGGTTAAAGCCAGGTAAAATGGGGTTTTTCAGCATGTTCGTATCCTCCTGTTATTTTTTCTTTGATGGTTCTATTATAGCAGACAGAGGAGAATCGGGACAGCTGCAATTCTGACAAAAATATAGGTCGATCCTGACTTTTTACTGCATATTGCGGCGAATGTGGCTTGGCGTGTCATGAAATCGTTCTGCAAACATACGGCGGAATACTTTATAATTGGTGAATCCGTGTTTCTCCAGGATCTGATAAATGGGCGTATCGGTTTGTACAATATCGGCATAAATTTTGGACAGGCGGAATTCATTCAGATAGGTCTGGAACGTCATACCGGTCTGCTGCTTGAAGAACCGACAGAAATACTCCGGCTGAAAAGCCGCAATGCCGGCAATCTCTGCAATGGAAATGGGTTCCTGATAGTGTTCCTGAACATAGGAAATCACCGGACGCAAACGCTCCAGATTTTTCTGCCGCTTTTTTTCTGTCGAGGAAAGCTCCAGCCGATAGTTATGATACAGCATATACAGCAGTTCAAACAGCAACGCATAAAATCGAAGCATCATGCCGTCCGGCTTGACGTCAAGAACAATTTGCATATCTCTCAGTATTTTCCGGAGCTGTTCCAGCTTTGTCTGCTGGATGGCATTGGTTGGTAGGGAGTGCATAACAAATTGAATATCCTGGAATTCCGGGATATATTTCTGCATAAAACGGTCAGGAATCTGGATCAGCAGAGATTCATTGCCCTCACGACAGCGGGTGGCGTGGAATTCTCCGGAATTGATTAGAATAATATCGTTCTTTTCCATGTACGTTTTCTGCTCCTGCTGATATACCGTCAATTCTCCGTCCAACAGGAAAATAATCTCCACAGCATCATGCCAATGGGTGGAAACATATCTGTGATCGTCAAACATGTGGCAGAAATAGATTTCCATGCCTGCGGAAATGGGAATATGCTCGTAGAGAACAGAACCTTCGTTTGCCATAGTCACCGTACCTTTCTGACTGACTTTGTTTTTTCTATTATATAGTATAAACCATCTTCCGCATAAAGTCAATCAAAAAAAGATAAAATCGACCTATAAATCCGTTAACATGAAACCTGTTGCAGTGTGTATTCATATGCTATAATAGAATTACAAAAACGAGAGCAATTCTTGTAAAAAACAATCCTGGGATACAAAATTGCAGGACGCATATTCCCAAAAACCTCTTTATATATATGTGTCAAAATTGCACAGAATTGCAGTTCAGAAAAGAAAGGCAGGAAATGATTATGGCTTCTGAAAACAAACTGACGTTCCGAAAAGTTGTGGAGCGTTTCTCCTATGGCTGCGGCGACTTTGGATGTAATATCATCTACACTGCAATGTCCGCATTTCTTCTGTTCTATTACACGGATTATGCTGGCGTCAGCGCCGCTGCGGTGGGTACCATTATGCTGATCTCCCGTATTTTCGATGGTGTTAGCGACATTCTCATGGGCTACATCGTAGACCACACCAAATCAAGATTTGGCAAGGCAAGACCCTGGCTGCTCCGGATGTGTATTCCCTTTGCAATCTCCGGCATTCTGCTGTTCTCTGTGCCCACATCCTGGACAACAGCGGCAAAGCTTGTGTACATCTTCATCACCTATAACCTGACTTCTACGGTGATCTACACCGCCATTAACGTGCCCTATTCCGCACTGAATGCCCTGATGACACAGGATGCCTATGAGCGTTCTGTCCTGAGCATTTTCAGAAATCTCTTAGCAACTGCCGGTACGCTGATCATCAATACATTCACCCTGCGTATCGTAGAGGCATTCGGCAACAATGCTTCTGCATGGACAAAGACATTTGTCTGCTTCGGTCTGCTGGCAATTGCCGCATTCCTTGCGAACTTCTTTGGCACCAAGGAACGTGTCCATGCGGTATCGGCTTCTTCCGACGGCACTCAGAAAAAGAATGACGGCGTGCCGTTCCTCAAGGGACTGCTGGCGCTGTTCAAGAATAAATACTGGATCATGATGACCGTTATGCTGGCATTGTTCTTCATGATGTACTCCATCAACGGCGGTGCAACCGTATACTTTGCACGGGAAGTGCTGGGCGATGCAAATCTGGTTTCTCCCATTAACAGCACCCTGAACATTGCACAGATCGTCAGCATGTTCCTCATTGCATTCTTCGTCAAGAAATTCGGCAAGCGCAACGTTTTCTGCGCTGGTCTGATTCTGGATATTGCCGGTATGCTGCTTCTGGCATACTCTGGCGGCAACATGGCAGTTCTCATTACTTCCAGCATCATCCGCGGCATCGGCGGTGCCTGCGGCGGCGCAACCATGTGGGCAATGGTTTCTGACACCATTGACTATGGTGAATGGAAAACCGGCTATCGCACAGAGGGTCTCACCAACAGTGCTTGCAGCTTCGGCTATAAGATCGGCAACGGTCTCGGCTCTGCTATGCTGGGCTGGATCCTGACCGCAGGACATTATATCGAATCCACTTCCGATGCGATTGTGGAACAGCCGGCTTCTGCTATCACTGCCATTCAGGTATGCTTCGTTTGGATTCCGATTATTGTATATGCAATCAGTTTCGTCATGCTGATGTTCTATAAGCTGGACAAGGAATTCCCGGGCATCATTGCTGACCTGAAAGCAAGAGCAGAAGCAAAGAAAAATGCATAATGATTTAATGTTAGAAAGGAATGAATCTTATGAAAGTAAAAGGCGTCAACCTTGGGAACTGGCTTGTTCTGGAAAAGTGGATGAATCCCGCACTCTTTGAAGGAACAACAGCAGAGGATGAATACTGGCTGCCACGTCAGCTTTCAAAGGAAGTCTATGAAGCACGCATCAAGGTGCATCGCAGCGAATATATTACAGAACGTGATTTTGTGACTATTGCTTCATGGGGAATGGACACAGTGCGTATTCCGGTTCCATACTTTGTCTTTGGAGACAGAGAGCCATTTATCGGCTGCATAGACTGTCTGGATAAGGCATTCAACTGGGCTGAAAAGTATGGTCTAAAAATTCTGCTGGATCTGCACACAGCTCCATTTGGTCAGAACGGCTCCGATAACGGCGGTATCTGTGGTGTGATCCGTTGGGCACAGATGCCGGAAGAAGTGGAATTTGTACACACAGTTCTGGAACGACTGGCACAGCGTTATGGATACCGTGAGGGGCTTTGGGGCATTGAGGTGTTGAACGAACCGGCACTGCCGAAGATCTGGGAAAGTATGGATTTTGCACATCGTTATCCGCCCATGGATCCGGAAATGGCAGTTGGATCTGCACCGATCTCCTACGAATTTATCCGCCAGTTTTATCTGGATGCTTACGATCGGCTTAGAAAGTATCTGCCGGAGGAAAAATATGTGGTCATTCATGACGGCTTCGAACTGACCATCTGGAAGGACTTCATGCAGGACAAGGAACGCTATAAAAATGTAGTTCTGGACACTCACCAGTATCTGATGATGGCAGAAATGTATGGCTGTGAACAGTCGGTAGAAGGTTATATTCGATACATTCAAGAGCATTTTGCAAAGGAAATCGAAGAAATGCAGCAGTTTTTCCCGATAATTTGCGGGGAATGGTGCTTGTTTAATTCCCTTGCCTGCGGCTGGGATACTAAAGGAGGACAGTCTATCCTGAATGGTCTGGACGGTACACCTGTGGCGACTGTTTCATCAGAGCAAAAACGAGAGATATATAATGCCGTTGCAAAAGCGCAGTTGGACGCATGGAATAAGGGTTCCGGTTATTTCTATTGGAGCTATAAGCTTCTGACAGATACAGTCAATACTAACGGATGGATTGGCTGGGACAGCTGGGATTTGGGCAGATGTGTAGATTTCGGATGGTTCCCTTTGGAACAGGCATAATATTTGCATAAAATATACTTTTGGAGCTGTTGTACGAACACTTAGGTACAATAGCTCCATTTTTTTCATTCCGAAAAACATAAAGGTAAAAGATTAGAACGTGTTCACATAAAATATGTGTACGGATTTTCGAGCAGAATTTCTATGCATACCTAAAGCAGATATAACCTTTAGGTATAAACTGATAAACCAAACGAGACTTCTCAAGGGGTCTCGTTTGGTTTATAATATAATTAATAAAGGAGTATTCCTGTTTCATTGTTTCCGGCAACTATAAAAATGGCGCACGAAGAAATTCTGGGATTTTTAAAGGAATGCTTCTAAAAAATTACTTCATACGAAAGGAATGTGTTTACAAATGAAGAAAATATCTGTTTTATGCTTATGCCTTATGTTTGCATTCAGCTTTACTGCTTGCGGCAGCTCACAGACACAGTCTGAATCCTCCGAAGACCGGAACCAAGGACAGCCGTCAGAACTTTCAGAAAATGCTTGCAGAGTGCCGTGCCGGAAATTTGGATTTGATTCTGACAAAATCAATTTCCAGGTTTGCCAGAAATACAGTGACACTTCTGGAAACAGTCAGAGAGCTGAAGGATATGGGCGTGGATGTTTATTTTGAAGAGCAGAATATCCACACTATGAGTGCAGACGGTGAATTGATGCTGACGATTCTTGCAAGCTATGCACAGGAGGAAAGTCTGTCTGCCAGTGAAAATAAGAAATGGCAGATTCGCAGAGATTTTGAACAAGGTAAAATCGGCGGAATCGTCATATTGGGCTACAGGCGTACCAAGGACGGCAGTCTGGAAATTGTACCGGAGGAAGCAGAAACTGTCAAGATGATTTTTGCAGATTATCTCTCTGGTATGGGAAAACGCGATTGGAAGTTTGTTTCAGTCTACGCTGATGAAGGGGTGAGCGGTTGTAATACTGCTAAACGTGAAGGATTTAATCGCATGATAAAAGATGCTCTGGACGGGAAAATTGATCTTATCGTGACCAAGAGTGTGAGCTGTTTTGCCCGAAATACCGTGGATTCTCTCACTACAGTGCGTAAATTGAAAGAAAAGGGCATAGAGGTCTACTTTGAGAAAGAGAATATTTACACGCTGGATTCCAAAGGAGAATTGCTCATCACAATCATGTCGAGTTTAGCTCAGGAAGAATCCCGTTCTATTTCTGAAAATGTCACATGGGGACAGAGAAAACGTTTTGCTGACGGAAAGGTATCCCTGCCATATAAGCATTTTCTTGGATACAAAAGAGGGGAGGTCGGCTTACCTGAAATTGTGCCGGAGGAAGCTGAGATCGTAAGGCTAATTTACCGCAGTTTTATAAATGGCATGACGCCATATAGAATAGCAAAAATTCTGACGGAAAAGGGAATTCCAACACCTGCAGGAAAAATAAAATGGCAGTCATCCACCATTGAAAGCATTCTGACCAATAAGAAATACAATGGTGCAGCATTGCTTCAGAAGAAATTTACTGTGGATTTTCTCACAAAGAAAACCAAGATAAATGAAGGTGAAGTTCCACAATATTATGTGGAACACAGCCACGAAGCCATTATTTCGCCAGAAGAATTTGAACTGGTTCAGGCAGAGTTTCTACGCAGAAAATCTCTGGGAAAGCAGTATAACAGCAAGAGTATTTTTGCAGCGAGAATTATCTGCGGTGACTGCGGAAATATTTATGGTTCAAAAGTATGGCACTCTACTTCAAAATATCGCCGTGTTATTTGGCAGTGCAATCATAAATTTGATGGTACGTGCCAGTGTAATACACCTCACTTATATGAGGATACGGCCAAAGAAAAGTTTCTTTCTGCCTGTAATCAGCTGTTTGCAAATCGTTCTGAAGTTCTGGAAAATTGCCTGATGATGCAGGAACTGTTGACAGATTGTTCAGAGTTAGACGAAAAGTGGAAAACAGTCACACAGGAGATGGAGATCGTTGCAGAACTGACTCGGAAATACATCATGGAAAACAGTATGACAGTGCAGAATCAGGAGGAATATAACACTCATTATAATGCACTGATGGAACGGTATGAAAAGGCAAAAGCAAAGGCTGTATCCTTGCAGCAAAAGAAGGAGGAGCGTCTTGCCAAGCGCGATCTGATTGGCGGATTTATGTCGGAGTTTGCACAGTGAAAAGAACTGTTGACAGAGTTCGACGAGAAATTATGGATTGCATTGGTGGAACATGTAACGGTATTTCAGGATGGGAGACTGGTGTTTGCGTTTCGGGACGGGACGGAGATTGAAGTATAGAATAATAAACCAGGCACTCTGCATAATTGCGGAGTGCCGTTTTTGTTTATCATGCAGAATTTTCCGGAAAAGTATTGACTTGGAGTTTACTTCAGGTGTTATAATGATTCCAATAAAATATGGTTAGCAAACAACTTTTTAGACCATGGAGGTACAGAAAATGAGCAAGAAATTAGTAGCGTTTTTCTCGGCAAGCGGTGTCACTGCCAATGCGGCAAAAATACTGGCAGAGGCAGCAGGAGCAGATATCTATGAAATCAAACCGGAAGTGCCATATACAAAGGCTGATTTGGACTGGATGGATAAAAGTTCACGAAGCACGATCGAAATGCAGGATAAATCTTCACGCCCTGCCATTGCGGACAAAAATGCAGATATCTCAGCGCATGATACTATTTTTGTCGGATTCCCGATATGGTGGTACATTGCGCCGACGATCATCAATACATTTCTGGAAAGCTATGATTTTTCCGGCAAGACCATTATTTTGTTTGCAACTTCCGGAGGAAGCGGATTCGGAAAAACCGTTGACAATCTGAAATGCAGTGTTTCTGACAGTACGGTTATTAAAGAGGGAAAACTGCTGAATGGCAGACCGTCTGTTTCTGAATTGCAGCAGTGGGTAGAGAGTCTTGGGGTGTGATATCGTGAATAGACCATATATTATTTGCCACATGGTAATGTCGATTGACGGCAAAGTGACCGGTGATTTTTTAAGCAGACCGGATTGCGAAATGCCCACAGAAATCTATTATCAAATCAACCGTGACTATCATGCAAACGCCTTTGCCTGTGGTCGAGTTACAATGGAGGAGAGTTTTACACACGGCTATCAGCCGGATTTATCCAACTTTGCGGATATATCAATACAGCGAGAGGATCATATTGCTGATAAGAATGCTGCGTTCTTTGCGGTAGCTTTTGATCGTTACGGAAAACTTGGCTGGACAACGTCAAAAATTGTTGATGAGGATCCCGGATACGGAAATGCACATATTATTGAGGTTTTGTGTGAGGATGCGTCTGACGCATATCTTGCGTATTTGCAGAGCATTGGTGTTTCCTATATTTTTGCCGGAAAAGAGGATCTGAATTTACCGCTTGCACTGGATAAACTGTATCGTTTATTCAGTATCCAAAAGCTGTTGCTGGAGGGCGGAAGCGTCATAAACGGTGCATTTGCACGAGAGAATATGATTGATGAGCTGAGTCTTGTTCTCGCACCGACTGTGGCTGGCAAAGATGGAAAGCCGCTGTTTTATGACAGCATTTTGCAGGACTACATCTTAACACAAACAAAACTTCTACCGGATTCGTCGGTCTGGCTGAATTATCATAAGAAATGAACACACGAGCTGTCCATAGAAGAGGTCAGTTATATAACGAAATGAAAAACGGCAGGATATTGCGTAATCGAAGTCCTGCCGTTTTGTGTTATTCTTTTGCACAGCTGCATTGATATGCTGTTCCCCATTTATCCATGGCATCCAGTATCGGCTCCATGCTATGACCAAGTTCCGTCAGTGTATATTCCACTCTCGGCGGCACTTCCGGAAAAACCTCTCTTGTCAGCAGTCCGTTTTCCTCCATATTGCGGAGATTGGCTGTCAGAACCTTTTGGGAAATACCGGTGACAGATTTTTTCAGTTCGCCGAAACGCTTTGTACCGCTTCGCAGGTCACGCAGGATAAGAACTTTCCACTTATCTCCAATGAGCATAAGTGTTGTTTCCACAGGGCAAGCCGGCAGTTCAGGTTTATTTGTCATAAAATTTCCTCCTGTTAGTATCAAATTGACTGTAATATGCTTTCAGATACATTTTAGCATATGCGGATTGAAAAATCAAGAAAAATTTTTTGCGGATTTTTCCCGAAACTGCGCAAAGGTTACCACGAAGTAACTATACCACAAAAAAGTGCGTACTTTACAAGTGTTAAAAGCTGTGTTATCATAGAATCAAGGAAAGAGATTAAGCGCTTAAATCTCCCGAAAAACAAACCCAACAAATCATTTTTCAGGAGGAATTTTATTATGAAAATCGCAGTTATTTGTGCAAACGGAAAAGCAGGACAGCTTATCACAAAGGAGGCAGTCAACAGAGGTCTGGATGTTACCGCAATTGTCAGAGGCGAAAACAAGTCTGCTGCAAAGAAAGTTATCACCAAAGATTTGTTCGATCTGACTGCTGAGGATCTGAAGGGCTTCGACGCTGTTGTTGACGCATTCGGTGCATGGACACCCGATGTATTGCCTCAGCATTCCACGTCACTCAAGCACCTGTGCGATTTGCTTTCGGGAACGGATGTGCGCTTGTTAGTTGTCGGAGGTGCAGGAAGCCTTTATGTAAATCCGGAACACACGGTTCAGGTTATGGACGGTCCCGACTTTCCCGATATGTTCAAGCCGCTTGCCGAAGCACAGGGTAAAGCACTTGAAGAACTGAGAACAAGAAATGATATCAAGTGGACATTTATCAGCCCTGCCGGTGATTTTCAGGCAGATGGTGCAAGAACGGGCAAGTATATTCTCGGCGGTGAGGAGCTTGTGCTGAATTCCAAGGGCGAAAGTGTAATCAGCTATGCAGATTATGCGATTGCAATGGTTGATGAGCTTGTCAAAGGAGATCACATTCAGCAGAGAATCAGCGTTGTTGCAGAATAAACTCGGATAAAAAACGCAGGGATTGTCAAAGTGTTCTGACAGTCCCTGTTTGCAGTGGAGGAGCTTTTATGCAAAATATAGATTTTTTCAGAATTCTGACAAATGAGATTCATTCAGTAATTGCCGCAACTGTGGATGAGAACGGATTGCCTGTTACTTGTGCTATGGATATTATGGATTATGATGAGAACAGTCTCTATTTTCTTACCGCAAAGGGAAAAGGCTTTTACCGTCGTTTGAAACAAAGGGAATATATTGCACTTACCGGAATGAAAGGCGATGATACTATGTCAAGAACTGCTCTTTCCATTCGCGGCAAGGTAAAGGAAATCGGCACACATAGACTGCCGTTGTTGTTTGAGAAAAATTCGTATATGCGTGAAATTTATCCCACTGCGGAAAGTGTTTCTGCACTGACTGTATTTCAGATTTATGAGGGCAGCGGAGAATGGTTCGACTTATCGAAAAAGCCTATCGAACGTGTCACTTTTACATTTGGCGGCGCAGACGAAAAAGAAAGCGGCTATTATATCAATGCAGAATGCAATGGCTGTAAGGCGTGCCAGAAAGTATGCCCTCAAAGCTGTATCGACTTTGTTGGTGGCAAAGCAGTCATTCGGCAGGAAAACTGTCTGCAATGCGGAAATTGTTTGAATATCTGCCCTGTAGGAGCAGTGAAAATAAGGTGATATTATGGCAAATGTGAAATTATTATATCTGATAAATTATCTTCTTTCGGAACGCTCCGATATGGAAAATGTGAAGAATCCCAATGATGAAGCAGAGCAGTTCCGACTTTATCGCAGTCTTGTAAATATCCGTCCGGCAGTTCAAACAGATGAAGAGTTTCTTAGAGCCGAAGATGTATTTCTCACATCATTGACGGAAAGCAAGGGTATTACGGATATTGCAGATTTACAGCCGGTGGAGAACGGTATTTACCTCTGGAAAGGCGATATTACCACACTGAAATGCGGTGCTATTGTCAACGCAGCCAATTCCGGAATGACTGGCTGCTGGCAGCCATGCCACAGCTGTATCGACAACTGTATTCACACGTTTGCTGGTGTTCGTCTGCGTTACAAATGCACTCAGCTTATGAAGGCACAGGGACATGAAGAACCTATAGGAAATGCTAAAATCACGCCTTCATACAATTTGCCATGCGATTATATTATACACACCGTGGGACCGATTGTACAGGGCACACTTACTGACAGGCATTGCCAATTCCTCCAAAGCTGCTACCACTCCTGCCTTGAACTTGCTGTACAGAATGAAATCAAAAGCATTGCATTCTGCTGTATTTCAACAGGTGTGTTTGGATTTCCGCAGAATGAGGCAGCAGAGATCGCAGTTGATACAGTCAGAGCATTCCGCAGAAGCCATAACACTGAGGTGATATTCAATGTTTTCACAGAGAAAGACTATGAAATTTACAGAAGATTACTCGGATAATATCAGATGCCTGAAACAAGAAATCGAAACCGCTGACTCCATTGTTATCGGCGCAGGTGCAGGGCTTTCCACAGCGGCAGGATTCACTTACAGCGGAGAACGTTTTGAAAAATATTTTTCAGATTTTATCCAGAAATACGGTTTTAGCGATATGTATTCCGGCGGATTTTTCCCCTTTGAATCGCCGGAAGAACATTGGACGTACTGGTCGAGATATATTTACATCAATCGCTATATGGACGTTGATAACGGCACTTATAAAACACTCCTTTCCCTCGTGAAAGACAAGGATTATTTCGTGCTGACTACAAACGTGGATCACCAGTTTCAGAAAGCCGGATTTGACAAACACAGGCTTTTCTACACGCAGGGCGATTACGGACTTTTTCAATGCTTAGAGCCTTGCTGTCAGAAAACTTTTGATAACGAAGAATTTATCAGAAGAATGTACAATGAACAGAAAAATATGCGTGTTCCATTTGAGCTTATACCAAAGTGTCCGGAATGCGGCAAGCCTATGACAATGAATCTGCGTGCAGATGATAAATTCGTGCAGGACGAGGGTTGGTACAAAGCAAGAGAACGATACGCTGATTTTTTGCGCCGTCACGAGGGGATGCATATGTTGTTTCTGGAACTTGGAGTAGGATTCAATACTCCGGTTATCATCAAGTATCCGTTCTGGCAGATAACTGCGAAAAATCCAAATGCGGTTTATGCTTGCATCAATTTTAATGAAGCATTTTGTCCGGAAGAACTCGAAAAGAAATCCATTTGCATAGGTGGAGATATTGCGGAGGTGCTTTGGGATATGATATAATAAATGCACAGCATTTATTATAATTTATTTTAATGTCCTTGCAGATACGCAAATCATAGATTTGCTCCCTGCACATCGGACAATTATATCAAAAATCGCTATAATGTAGTGGGTGATAAATATGCATGATATCTGGAATCCCTGGCATGGCTGTAAAAAGATAAGCGAGGGCTGCGACAACTGCTATATGTATTTTCTGGACCGTGTTCGTGACAGAAACGGTGCGGAGATATACCGTACCAAAAATTTCGATTATCCGCTGAAAAAGCACCGAAAGGGCAATTATAAGATTCAAAGCGGAGAGATGATACGGGTTTGTATGACTTCTGATTTTTTTCTGGAAGAAGCTGATGGGTGGCGTGATGAGGCATGGGAAATCATGAAAATACGCAGCGATGTAATATTTTATCTTCTGACAAAGCGTCCTGAACGTGTAGAAAAATGTCTGCCATCAGATTGGGGTGATGGTTGGGAGAATATTCTTTTTAATGTAACTGCGGAGAATCAGAAGCGTGCGGACGAGAGAATCCCGATTCTGCTGGAGCTTCCTTTTAAAAATAAAGGTGTGATGTGCGCTCCGTTTATTGGAAGCGTCAGTCTTGCAAAGTATCTGGAATGTGGTCAGATAAAACAAGTTGTATGCGGCGGTGAAAATTATGACGGTGCGAGACCATGCAATTATGACTGGGTGAAACAGTTATGCAGAGAATGTGAACAGTATAATGTTTCTTTCACTTTCATTGAGACAGGTACAAAATTCATTAAGGATAGAAAATTATATACGCTGCCCAATAAAAGGCTGCAATCTGAAATGGCGTTTAAGTCGAGGTTAAGCTTTCATGGAAAAGAAATGTTGTTCAAACTGAAGGACAGTTATGGCATGGAAATTCCCAAGGTTTTTCTATACAAGCCGTATTTTCGTGAAAGCTGTTTGACCTGCGGAAGCCGTCCGATCTGTAATGGGTGCTCTGATTGTGGAAAATGCAATCAGGAGTAATTTTATTGAATATATCGGGATGCAAAATGCACCCTTTTGCACACTTGAAAATTTAGGGTGCATTGTATCATTTGTTGAGTCTTTAGCCAATCAAAAAGCACTCAAGCAAAAAGAAAGGGTGGAGGTCAATATCTCTTTTGTTTTGCTGAGTGCTTTTCCCTATTTTACCTTATTTTCTAGGATTTGTTAAGTGTATTTTTCAGTTGGCATAGATGGAATACAGCTATAAATTGGGCATTTTAGAAGATTGGCTTCTGCCAGATCCTTTAGGAGCAAGTATCGGGGGCTTGTTATTTTCAAGCCGGATTTCGGCATATTCTGAAAAGCGGGTGTTACAGTCAAACAAGTACCTTTTTTGACAGTTTCTTCAAACATAATTACCTGGCGCTGTAACTCTTTTTCTATTTGCTTTGGTGTAAGATTTTCAGAAGGTTTCCAGGTCATAGAACGTACAATCTGTTCACCTTGGCTGTCGTAGCCGTCAAAGGCTCGGATGTAGTAAGTGATAAAATGGCTAATATCACTTTCCTGATTTAGATATGCATGCAACTCTCCAGATGATTATGATTACACTTTCGAAACTGGCTGAAATCAGTTGCAAACGGACTGGAAATTTTACAGATGAAAAATATTTCCTGAGACAATTTTCAATACCGTTCACTAATATAGAAACATTCACTTTGCCTAAAGAAAACAAATGTAATATAAAATGCTCCTTTCAGATTTTTCGGGAGGAGCATTTTTATTATTATATTATAGTATATTTGTCGGTGGCGAACAGGTATGGTTTTTACAGACATAATAGGTCACTTTATCGTTTTTCAGAGGATAATCCACGCTGTCCAGCACAACTGATACATTTGCAAGAAACGGGAGTTCTTTCTGTATTTCCTGAAAATCGGATTTGTGTTTGACAGCAATTACAATATGCTCCGGTGGATTTTCATACAGCAGCTTTGACAGCAGAAACACACTATTCCCTGCCGGATAATCCTGCGCCTGTACAGATAAAAATTCAAACTGTTTTTCAGTAAGTTTCCTGTACTTTTCATTTTCCGTCAACTGAAACATACGAACAAAGTTGTATGCCATTACAGAATTCCCGCTTGGAATTGCTCCGTCATAGGTTTCCTTAGGATTCATGAAAATCTCTGTATAACTAGCTTCACAGAGGTAAAAACCATCACTTTGACAATCTTCAAATCGTCTAACTGCTTCATCGCAGAATCGTTCTGCCTTTTCCAGATAGACCTTGTTCAGTGTGGATTTGTAAAGTTCTATAAGTGATGCAATATAGAAAGCATAGTCATCCAGAAAGCTTTTTTCGGAGTGTTTTCCATCACGCCAGCTTGTGAAAAGCTGCACACCATCACACATATTTTCCTCAATAAACTTTTGTGCATTGACAACAGCGTTCAGATATTTTTCATTGCGTGAAACTCTGTAAAATATGGACAACGCTGCGATCATTAAAGAATTCCACGACAGCAGAATTTTATCGTCAAGATGCAGATTTGTGCGCTTTTTACGATAATCATAAAGTTTGTGTATTTCCTCACTGAAATCAGATTCTAAATCATTGCTTTTCAGCAAATTGAGAATATTCACTCCCTCAAAGTTACCGTTTGAGGTAATATCGAAAGATTCTGCGAATCGCTTGCCTTTTTCTTCTCCCAATACATTAATGATTTCATCAAGTGTAAAGGTATAATATTTTCCCTCCACACCTTCACTGTCGGCGTCCTGCGCACTGTAAAATCCTCCGTCAGCAGAGGTCATTTCACGAAGAATATATTCCGTCGTTTTTTCTGCCGTATCAAGATAGATCTCGTTGTTTGTAAGATAATAAGCTGCTGAATAAGCAATTATCAGAAGTGCATTGTCATAGAGCATTTTTTCAAAATGCGGTGCAAGAAAATATTTGTCCGTGGAGTATCTCGAAAATCCATAGCCGATATGATCGAAAATGCCGCCTTTCCGCATTTGCAGGAGCGTTTTCTCTGCCATTTTCAAAGCGTTAGAATCCTGCTTCTGCTTTGCATATAGCATCAAAAACAGCAGATTATGCGGTGTTGGAAATTTGGGTGCTGAACTAAATCCGCCATTGATTTCATCAAAACTTTCTGAAAATATTTGCATTGCCCGCTTAATCAATTCTTCATCATCTATATTTTTATCACCTGATTCTGCACTTTTCAGATGCGTAATGATTTGTTCGGCAGACTGTAAAAGCTTCCTGCGGTTATTATTCCACTGACTTACAATTACGTCCAACAAATCGGGAAATCCCGGCATTCCATAATGGGATTTCGGTGGAAAATATGTGCCGGCAAAAAATGGCTTTTTATCCCATGTCATGAAAATACTCATAGGCCATCCTCCACTGCCTGTGAATGCCTGACATACCGACATATATACACTGTCAATATCAGGACGCTCCTCACGGTCAATCTTAATGGAAACAAAATATTGATTCAGAATTTCTGCTGTTTTTTTATCTTCAAAGCTCTCATGAGCCATAACATGACACCAATGACAGGTACTGTAACCGATGCTGAGAAAAATCGGTTTGTCTTCTGATTTTGCTTTTTCAAAAGCTTGCTTGCACCACGGATACCAATCTACAGGATTTTCTGCGTGCTGCAATAAATAGGGACTTGTAGCATTTTTCAGGTGATTGCTCATTTTGCTGCCTCCAATCGTTTTCTGTTAGTATATCCATTGTATAGTAAGTCATACTAAATTTGGAACAAATACATACGGAGGCGGTAAAATGCAGCAAAAAGACTATTTCAAATGCAGTAATGAGAATAAAACATTGCATTTGCACGACATTTCGTCAATTCAGTATGACATTATGAATATAAAAATGAAATTTTATGCGGATTTACAAGTGAGCGAGTAAGCTTCGAGCTTGAATACAAATAAAAAAGCTTGGCTGGATTTTTCCAGACAAGCTTTTCTGATGCCTTATCAGATATTATTTCATTAAAGTACTCAAATCATTTTCAGGTGTTGTAATTGGACCAATTCCATAATGTTCCACCAGAAATGCAAGCACATCTTTGGATAGAAACGCCGGCAGCGACGGACCCAGACGAATATTTCTGATTCCAAGGTGAAGCAGTGTCAGTAAAATACAAACTGCTTTCTGCTCATACCATGACAGCACATAGGACAGGGGCAGTTCATTTACTCCACAGTTAAAAGCTTCAGCCAGAGCAGTCGCCACCTTGATCGCTCCGTATGCATCATTGCACTGCCCCATATCCATAAGTCTTGGAAGTCCTCCGATTTCCCCTAAATCAAGGTCATTAAAACGATACTTTCCACAGGCAAGGGTCAGTACAATTGTGTCATTTGGCGTTTGCTTTACAAATTCGGTGTAATAATTTCTGCCGGATTTCGCACCGTCACAGCCACCTACTAAAAAGAAATGACGAATTGCTCCCGATTTCACGGCGGCAACAACTTTATCGGCATTTGACAAGATTGCATGGTGTCCGAAGCCTGTTGTCACTTGTTTTCCGCCGTTGACACCAGTAAATTCCATATCTTCGGCATATCCGCCAAGCTCCAGCGCCTTTTGGATGAGCGGACGGAAATCCTTGTCCTCGCCGATATGAACTGTACCGGGAAACGCAACTGTTTCTGTTGTAAAAACTCTGTCAGCATAGCTTAGCTTCGGCGGCATTATACAATTGGTTGTAAACAAAACAGGTGAAGGAATGCTGTCAAATTCCTTCTGCTGATTCTGCCAGGCCGTACCGAAATTGCCTTTGAGATGAGGATATGCTTTCAGCTTTGGATAAGCATGGGCAGGCAGCATTTCTCCGTGGGTGTAAATGTTTATTCCCATGTCCTTGGTCTGCTCCAAAAGAAGCTGCAAATCTCTCAGATCATGTCCCGAAACCACAATAAACGGACCTTTTTCCACTTTTAGCGGAACTGTTACCGGCTCAGGATTTCCGTAGGTTTCAGTGTTTGCTCTATCAAGCAGATCCATGCATTTCAGGTTTATCTCCCCTACTTTCATCACAATAGGGATCAATTCTTCCATAGTCAGGTCAAGACCGATTTTAAAAAGTCCCTCAATGAAGAAATGATTAACCTCGTCATCTGTATAGCCCAGTACCATTGCATGATATGCATATGCCGCCATACCTCTCAGACCAAAGAGAATCAGTGATTTCAGGGAACGGATATTTTCGTCCGCATTCCAAAGCTCACTCATTTCATAGTCATCGTTTTTACCGCATGGTGAAGCACAGCCTCTGCAATTCGGAATAAGCCTTGCCTTTTCCTGATGCACATGCTCTATTTGATTTCTAATTGATATATCATCAAAATTTACATTGGTAAGAGTTGTGAACAGCCCTTCAATGATCAGCTTATAGGTATTACTGTTAATCAGATGTTCGTTACCCTCAGTCGAACGTGCCAGACCGATAAGAGCACCTGTCAGTTCGTCCTGTAATTTTGCTGTATCTGCTTTCTTTCCGCAGACGCCAGCACTTCCCGTGCAACCGCTGCATCCGGTCTGTTCACACTGAAAACAAAACATTTTATTTTCCATAATTATACTCCTTTAATTCATGATTTTGCCGTCCGTTGAAATTGTTATGACCTGCCACGGAATAAACTTTCCGCTTGTTTGCAATGCCAGCTTTGCTGCATTTTCGATACCGCCGCAGCACGGTACTTCCATGCGAACAATTGTCAGGCTTTTGATGTTATTGTTTGAAATTATCTGCGTCAGCTTTTCGGTATAATCCCCCTCATCCAGTTTGGGACATCCTATCAGCGTAATGCGGTTTTTAATGAAATCCTCATGGAATTTTCCATAGGCGTATGCTGTACAGTCTGCTGCAATCAGCAGGTTTGCACCGTCAAAATAAGGCGCATTCACAGGCACAAGTTTTATTTGTACCGGCCATTGGGAAAGACGACTGACAGATTGCGAATTTTCAAAAATAGGATCAGCTTCCTCTCTTTTAATAAATTTTGACTGTGTTCCGGGACAGCCACAAGGAAGTACTTCTGGTGATTTTTTTGCTTTTGACGCAAGCACTGCCGCTTCATTATAAGCAGGCGCCTCACGTTCTTCAAAGGTGATCGCATCGACTGGACAAGTCGGCAGACAGTCACCTAAACCGTCGCAGTAGTCCTCACGGAGCAGCTTCGCCTTACCGTCTACCATTCCGATAGCACCCTCATGGCAGGCAGCGGCACAAGCACCGCAGCCATTGCATTTTTCTTCATTTATTTTTATAATTTTTCGTATCATAACAAAACCTCCGTTGATTTTTTCTTGACCTTGTGACTTCATTATAGTATAATCAAAGAAAAAAGTATGTTGAAATTTCAACAAATGGAGATTTATTATGAAGAAGTATCTGGAAATACTGAGAAACTGTAAGTTGTTTGAAAGCATAGAGGATGAAAATCTTCTGGTAATGCTAAGTTGTCTGGGAGCAGAAGTGATGTCATATACGAAAAATCAGTATATCTTTACGGAAGGTGAAACGGCATCTCACATGGGTATTCTGCTGTCCGGGACGGCACAGATCGTTCGTGTAGATTTTTACGGCAACAGGAGTATTGTCACAACCATTAAACCTTCAGAGCTTTTCGGGGAATCCTTTGCCTGTGCGGAAACGGAGTCCGTTCCTGTGAATGTGATTGCTGAAATAGAATGCGAGGTTATGCTTATTGACAGCAGAAAAATTTTACATCCATGCTGTAATACCTGCGAATTTCACAGCAGAATAATTTTTAATCTGATGAAATCCATTGCTGCAAAAAATCTGCTTTTAAATCAGAAAATTGAGATCATATCTAAACGTACCACGAGGGAAAAACTAATGGCATATCTGATGATTCAGGCAAAGCAGCATGGCAGCAACTTTACCATTCCATATGACAGGCAGGAGCTTGCGGATTTTCTCGAAGTTGACAGAAGCGGACTGTCTGCGGAAATCAGCAAGCTGAGAAAAGAAAATGTGATTGAATGTAAACGGAGCTTTTTCAGATTTTTGTAAATTCAATTTGAAGGCTGAGTGAAATTTTTATATACCTCATCTTTAGTACTTGACAAATAGGTGTAAAGTAGATAGCATCGTAGGCCTTTGTTCTGTTTGAAGAAAATGGTGTTTATGCTACTACTCTCTGGTATATCAACATATTGCAATATGAACATCATTGATAATGATGAATTTTTGAAACAAAAAAGTGTAAAGGACTTATCCCGTCTTGGATGTGATTATCTGCAAACATGGTATTACACCGAGGTCCTTCAGGTTAATACTGCTCTTGAAAATAATCAAGAATTATGCTACAATAAAATCTATCAGAAAGGCGGTATTTCTATGTATAATCCTCAGTTGGAAACATTTCTTAAAGTAGCGGACTGCGGCAGTTTTAATAAAGCGGCAGAAGAACTTTACATCTCTCCGACCGCTGTTGTCAAGCAGATCAATTTATTGGAGTCTTCTCTGGATCTTCAGCTTTTCACTCGTACCCATCGTGGGATTTTGCTGACTGATGCGGGAAAATCTTTATATCATGATGCAAAATACATCATACAATATTGTCATGATTCCGTCAGCCGTGCCAAAAATGCTATGCAAAACGAGGACTGCATAATTCGTATAGGAACTTCGCCTATGACTCCGGGGCAATTTCTTATGGATATGTGGCCGCAGATTCATGCACTTTGTCCGGACATCAAATTCCAGCTTGTTCCTTTTGAAAACACACCGGAAAATTCCAGAGAAATTCTAAAAAATCTTGGCAAAAACATTGATATTGTAGCCGGACTGTTTGATGACGGTTTTTTGAAATCCAGAAAATGTGCTGGTTTTTTGATATCACATGAGCCGATACGCTGTGCAGTTTCTATTTATAATGACTTGTCTGAGAAAAAACATCTTACCGTATCTGATATACACGGCAAAAACCTTATGATGATTCAGCGTGGCTGGAATACATATCTTGATGTAATGCGTGATGAACTGTTACAGAATCATTCACAGATAAACATCGTGGATTTTGATATGTTTACGGTCAGCGCTTTTAATCAGTGTGAAAATGGCAATCAGCTGATGATATGTATTGACAACTGGGCAAATGTTCACCCTTTGCTGAAAGTTCTTCCTGTAGACTGGGATTATACAATTCCTTTTGGATTGCTGCATTCTCCGAATCCATCGCCCAACGTAAAACGATTTTTAGATGCCGTTGCACAGGTAATAAATCACTCAGAAAACTAACCGATCGGAAAATAAAATGACTTGTCTAAATAAGCATCCCCGGCAAGTTGGGGATTCTAAATACAATAAAAAGCGGACTTTCCAGTCCGCTTAAATTTTTATTTTTTCAGTGCCTGTTCTGCTACCCATTTTGCAATCATTGCTGCGTCCTGTGCAGATATTTTTCCGTTATTATTAAAATCAGCATAAGGATATTTTTCAACGGTTATTTCCTCTCCTGAAATGGATGCTTCTGCAAGCTTTTTAGCAATAAACGCAGCGTCACCAGCATTTACATTGCCGTCACCATTGACATCACCCCTATGAATATCCGGTTTGAATAGATCAAGACTATTTACCCATTCCTGTACCTGTTCCTGTGAAGAATAGCTTGTAAACTGCATTCCTTCCAGCCAGTTACCGGTACCTGCCATTGCAGCAAGTTTTGTGCCGCTTTCGCCTAATGGAGAACTCATGGATGTGCAGAACGGAATGACATTTTTTCCGGTGAAATCATTTTCCGTTACAAAGTCATTGACTACCCATGCAGCTTCCTGCCACCAGATGGGATAACCGATAAAAATATTGTCATAATTGTCAAAGCTTTCAGGCATTACTGTGACAAGTTCTGTATGTCGGTTCGGATCATTGTGTTCTGTTACCACACGGCTGGAAGAATCTGTCCAGTCTAAGTCAGCATCTGTGTATTCGTCAACCGGAGTGATGACAAACGTATCAGCATTCATTTCTTCTGCAATGAATTGTGCAATCCGGTCGGTAGTTCCGCTGGCAGAGTAGTAGGCAACCAGGGTTTTGGATTCTGACAGGCTTTGTGTTATTGCTGTATCTGCACTAACCGGATAGACAGATATTACTGAGCAAATAAATATTACAACAGTCATATATAATCGTTTTTTCATAAGAAAACCTCCTTTTAATGATTGAACAATCATTTCATGATTTCCGTGAAATTGGAAGTATTGTCCGGAGTTCTGAATGTACTTGTTTCATTACTCTAACCTCCGTGCATCAGATAAAAGATGTTGTACTCCTTCCATAGCAGGATTACGTATTCAGAAAACAGACTTTACCAGTTTTTCTTCTCTTTGGAACTGTCATGCTGCTGCTTTCGCTCCTCTACCATTTTCGCAAACCATTCTACCATGTTTGGATCATAGTGTGAGAAAAATGCACTTGTCTGTGTATCCATTGCAGTAATTTTCTGCATATCTTCTTCTGTCAAAGAAAAGTCAAATACATTGAAATTTTGCTCCATTCGTTCCTTGTGAGTGGATTTTGGAAGTACTACCACTCCACGCTGCAAATTCCAGCGAAGCATAACCTGAGCAGCAGTTTTATTGTATTTTTTTCCGATGGCAGCCAGTACATCATTTTCAAACAAACCACCTCTGCCTTCACCGAAAGGTGCCCATGCCTCAATCTGCACATCATATTTTTTCATCCACTGCATAGCTTCTGTCTGCTGATTCAGCGGATGTGTTTCCACCTGATTGACCATAGGGACAATACGGGCAAAATTTGCAATGTCCACAAGTCTGTCCGGATAAAAGTTGGAAACACCAATTGCACGGATTACGCCTTCGGTATACAGGTCTTCCAGTGCACGGTATGCACCATAATAATCGGCAAAAGGTTGGTGTAGCAGCATTAGGTCAAGGTATTCTGTTTTCAATTTTTCAAGGGAAATGTACACAGATTTTTTTGTTTCCTCATAGCCGTAATGCTCTACCCAGACTTTAGTGGTGAGAAAAATATCTCTTCTGGGAATGCCGGACTCTGCCAGTGCCTGTCCGACTTTTTCCTCATTAAAATAGCTCTGAGCTGTGTCAATCAGACGATAGCCTGTTTCCAGTGCGTCCAGTACACATCGCTTGCATTCGTCTTTTGTAACCTGATACACACCATAACCCAGCATAGGCATTTTGATACCATTGTTTAATGTAATATATTCCATGATAAGACCTCCGTTTCAGAACCATTGGTTCGTGTTTTGATATCTCTATTATATCCCGGATTTATCTGCTTGTGAAGTACAAAATAGTTTCTACGCTTTAACCTTTAGGTTTATACCATATAACAAATATCCTTTGCCTACTGCGCTCAGATCACAAGCAATACATTGGATGGAGAATAAGGGATGGATTGAAAAATAATTTTATTATAATATAGATTAATAATTATTAACGGGATTATCCTTATTCATGTATATTTATTCCTGAAGTTAGGCGTAAATACTTGCTTATATGTACCGTTTTCCCTGACCTCTTACAGCGAGGAAGTTCATCTCCGGTACTGTGATAATAGTCGGCTTTTTCGGTGGCATATAGTTTTTTGAACTCATGCTCTGTACAATATCTCACATACCAATAAGACAACTGAAACACAAGAAGAAACCCACAGGCTTTAGCCTGTGGGTTTTGTAAAAAATTATATTCTCCGTCAGCGATATTACGCTTTATTCTACGGTTTTATTTATAGTTATATCTAAGAACAATTTTTATTCTGTACGCAAAGCGACTACTGGATCTTTCTTTGCAGCGCTTCTGGAAGGGATCAAACCGGACAGAAGCGTTAATGCTACACTGACAAGAATCAGAACGATTGCTGCCGGAATCGGTAAAAATGCACTCAGATTGTTGATACCGGTAAGACTGTGAATAACAGCATTAATCGGAATGCAGAGAATATATGTCAAGGCAACACCAAACACGCCTGAAATCAATCCGATTATAATTGTTTCGGCATTGAACATGCTGCATACTTCACGCTTTGATGCACCGATTGCACGGAGAATACCGATTTCTTTGGTACGTTCCTGAACGGAAATCAGCGTAATAACACCAATCATAATTGAAGATACAATCAATGAAATTGCTACAAAAGCAATTAATACATATGTAATAGTATTAATAATAGTAGTAATAGAGGACATCATTAAACCAATGTAATCGGTATACTGAATCTGTTCAATTTCTTCAACTGAATTATTGTAGTTTTCTATTTCATCCGTTATAACATCCTTATTTGCAAAAGAGGATGCGTACAAATTAATAGCGCTTGGATCGTCCAGATCCACATATCCCATTTCACTCAGATTATCTTCATAAGTGGAATCGGAAAATTCCAGTATTGAGTCATAGTATACTGCTCCCTGCTTTGCAGTAAGGGAGTTTTTCAGCTGCTGGAATCCCGCTGCAAGTTCTTCAGGTGTCATTGTCGACATTTGTTCCTGAACCTGCTGTGCATACTGAACTTTTACCTGTTCTGCCATCATCTGTGTAAAGGAATCGGTTATTTCCTCATCGCTCATATCTCCAATATAATCAGAAACATCTGATTCAGACATACCCATTTGCTCTGTAAGCGCCTGAGTCATAGCAGTTTCCATATCAGAACGTGTCATTCCATTCATTGCTTCCTTCACCGAAGCGTCAAGCTGTTCTTCTGTCGGAATACTCATCATTTGTACATATACGGCTGCTGTTGATTTATCGTCCAATGAATCAAGATAAGCGTTAAATTCTGTATTTTTTTCTTCATCTGTCAGATCTCCGGTAGTTTCATGGAATGGTAAACCTGTGAAAATATCATTAGAAGGATCATCAAGCTGCGCTTTTATCACATCTGAATTATGGCTGTTTTCAATCACATATTTTGTCAGATCACTGGTATAGCCGATAGATCCTGAAAGCATGGTTGTTTCTGCGTCTTCATTCGGACGGATTATACCTGAAACTTTTAACGGAAGAGCATTATCATATAAATATTTCAGACCTGCATCTGTTTCACGCAGATCAGTATACAGACCTGTTTTTTCATCGTAGCTGTAGCAGTCGGAATTAAGGATTGTTTTAAACTCCATATTGCATATTTCTTCATAAGACCATTTCTGCGATGACTTTTCTTCCAGCTTGGTACCGTCAATAGCTGCGGTAATGATCTTACCCATTTCTTCTTCGGATTCCAGTCCAAGAGCATATAGAGTAGTATCGTCCAATTCATTATTTTCATCCAGTACAAGTACAACTTCGTCATATTTTGACGGCCAAGTACCGTATACTACATCATATTGCTTTTTCAGAATATCATTAACTGGGTCTCCGTTGTCACCGGAAAGCATTTCCTGCCATACATTTACAGATATACCGCCCATAGATGACATCGGAGAATTATCCAAATTCATAATAGAAGAATTGCTTCTTAAATTTTGCATGGAAGTCATATCTATGTTCATATATTCCATTAACAGATTTGTTAACAGCTTGCTTACATCAGAAGGATTAATTGTACCATCCACATTTTCAGTATAAACAAGCAAATCTAAATCATAGCTATACTGTACACCGTTAAGTGCTTTATGTAACTCTGATTCATTGTCTGCGTATTCAGAATCAATATGAGATTTAAATGATTTAAGATCATTTTCAGTAGAATCCAGATTATTAAAAGTTTCTACAATGTTATACATGGAAGAATTTTCATAAACGGCATTATTTTCATGATCTGCATTATCATTTGTTTGTCCCATAAAGGTTTCCATAATGGCGCTAAGATCCGTATTAGTTTTTTCAATAGTCAGCGGATAGGAAGACAGTGCATTTTCCTGCACATCGTCAATATATTCCGTAAATCCCTGAGACACTGCGTAAACCAATGCGATACCTATTATACCGATACTTCCTGCGAAGGAAGTAAGCGCGGTACGGCCTTTTTTGGTAATCAGATTTTTCAAAGAAAGCAAAAATGAAGTCCCAAACGACATGGAAGGTTTCTTTTTATCCTTTTCCTGTTCCTGTGACATTTGATCCTGAACCTGTTCCAACTGTACTTCTTTTTCTGTAAGCGGAACAGAATCATCAGTAAGAGAACCGTCCAGCATACGGATAATTCTTGTAGAATATTTTTCAGCAAGCTCGGGATTATGGGTAACCATAATAACCAGCCGATCTTTGGATACTTCCTTGAGTATTTCCATTACCTGTATACTGGTTTTGGTATCCAGTGCACCTGTCGGCTCATCAGCCAAAATTATATCCGGATTATTTACAAGCGCTCTTGCAATTGAAACACGCTGCATCTGTCCGCCGGACATCTGGCTTGGTTTCTTGTTAAGCTGATTTCCCAGTCCTACTTCTTCCAGAGCTTTTTTTGCACGCTTTTTTCTCTCTGCTTTAGAAACGCCTGAAAGAGTAAGCGCAAGCTCAACGTTTTGCAGTACTGTCTGATGTGGTATTAGATTATAACTCTGAAATACAAAACCGATTGAATGATTACGGTATGTATCCCAGTCCTTATCTTTAAAATCCTTTGTAGAACGTCCGTTGATTATCAGATCGCCTTCCGTATACTGATCCAAACCGCCGATAATGTTCAGCATTGTGGTTTTTCCGCATCCGGAAGGTCCCAGGATAGATACAAATTCATGATTACGGAATTTAAGATCTATTCCCTTAAGCGCATGCACCGTATTTTCTCCGGCAGCATAATCTTTCTTTATACCCTTTAGTTCCAGCATATATTTATATACCTCCTTTTCGATATGAAATAATTATAAAATGGTTTTCTCAATTACAGGTCAAATTTATCTCAATTTTTATTGAGGTTTTATTGAGATTTCATTGAGGTTTGCAATTTATAATAAAAAGCGGTATAATATAATACTGCCAGAATTTCAAAAGAGGTGTAACGAATGTTTCAGATATTAGTTGTTGAAGATGACGCTGATTTGCAGAATCTTTTTTGTAAAACTCTTATAAGAAATAATTATCAGGCATACGGGGCAAAAAATGTACAGCATGCTCTTAATATTTTAGAAAAGGAATATATCGACCTTATCATATCGGACGTTATGATGCCGGGTACTAACGGATTTGATTTTGTGCGTCAGCTAAGAGAAAGCAGGATCGAAATACCTGTTTTGATTATAACCGCCAAAGGTGATATTATGGATAAGCAATACGGCTTTAATGCGGGAGCAGACGATTATATGGTAAAGCCAATTGATATTAATGAAATGCTGCTGAGAGTAAATGCACTTCTCAGACGTGCCAAAAGCGTAAGCGAAAAAAAGCTTGCTTTCGGCAATACATTAATTGAATATGATTCTTGTACAGTAACAGATAAAAATGGTTCACAGGTACTTCCTCTGAAAGAATTCCAACTGCTTTACAAGCTGCTTTCCTATCCGGGACAAATATTTACACGTCAGCAAATTCTTGACGATATTTGGGGTATTGAAGAATATGTTGATTCGCATACTTTGGATGTTCATATAAGCCGTCTGAGAGAGCGATTTAAAAATAACAGTGACTTTGAAATTGTTACTATCCGTGGGCTTGGCTATCGGGCGGTGAAAAAATGAATAGAAACAAAGACAAGGAAAAGTGCAAATCAAAAAAATACATAAAAATAAAAATGCGGACAAGATTTCTTTTTTTCAGCATTATTATTACATTCAGCTTTATAGCCTTTGTTATTATCCGACTGCTCGAACAGTTGGGATTTTCAATAAATCGGATTAAAAATCCATCTTTTATTATTTTCATGCTCTGCGTTTTGTGTATCATTTTATCTGCTGTCGCCTCTAACTTTATGATAATGAAGGTTTTCAATCCGCTGAATCAGATAAACAAGGCTCTCAAAAAAATTGCCAATGGCGATTATAGTGTAAAGCTTGAATATGACGGGCACATTGAAGAATTTGCGGAATTTTTTAAAAATTTTAATAATATGGCGAAGGAGCTTAACTCGGTAGAAATGATAAGAAATGATTTCATTTCCGATGTATCTCATGAGTTCAAGACGCCTTTGTCTTCTGTTACGGGATATGTCACACTTCTTCAAGATCCGGAACTGACTGAAGAAGAACGCAAAGAATATATTCAAAAGGTATTTTTTAATATTGACAAGCTCAATGACCTAACAAATAATATTCTGAGAATTTCTAAGATAGAAAATCAGACTTATTTAGATCCTCCGGTATCATTCCGTCTGGACGAACAGATAAGGGAAGCAATTGTAATATTGGAAGCTAAATGGAGCAGAAAGAATATTGAACTGGATATTGATCTGCCGGAAGCCGAATATTTTGGACAGAAATCACTTTTGTTTCAGGTCTGGGTAAATCTCATTAGTAATGCCATTAAATTTTCCAATGATGGGGGATGTGTTTCTATTCATCTTAAAAAAGACGGCAGTTCTTATAAGGTCTTTATCAGTGATGACGGTATTGGTATGACACAGGAAACTATGAAACATATTTTTGAAAAATTCTATCAAGGTGATACTTCCAGACAAGCCCAGGGAAACGGACTGGGTTTAGCACTCTGCAAAGAAATTTTAAACCGATGCGGCGGTAAAATATTTGTTACAAGCAAACCTGGAAAGGGTTCTGTTTTCATGGTACAACTATAAGCGGACGTGTCAGGGTGTGTGACTAAATTATTCCATATTGGAAGCTTTTCTGTGGTTTGGATTTTATAGGCTGAACAAAGGGACAGGATACTATAAATTCATATTTGGTTATTTATACAAAATTTCTTTTATTCTCTTGACAAAAACGCAGCCGCAGGTTATACTGTAACAGTGATATATAACACCGTTATATCAAAGGAGGCGGCAGAATGGGTGAATCGGAAAAAAGCACATTAGAGATGATCCATACGGCGGCAAAGGCCGAATTTATGGAAAAAGGGTTTCAGGCCGCTTCTTTACGCAATATTGTAAAAACCGCAGGCGTGACTACCGGGGCATTTTACGGCTATTATGACAGCAAGGAAGAACTGTTTGCGGCTTTGGTAGATCCGGCTTATGAGTATATGATGAGCCGATATCGGCAGGCTCATGAATCTTTTGAAAATCTGCCCATGGAAAAGCAGCCGGAGCAAATGGGAAAGATGTCTGCGGAATGCATGAATGATCTGCTGGCATATTCCTTTGAACATATGGATGAGTTTTATTTAATACTGAAATGCTCGGAGGGTACGAAATACGCCGGCATGATAGATGATATGGTGGAGCTTGAGGTAGAGTCCACCCATAAGTATTATAATGTTTTAGAGCAGCTTGGAGCTTCTGTCCCTAAGATTGATGAAAGGCTGGAGCATATCATGGCAACGGGGATGATAAATGCCTTTTTTGAAATGGTTCTGCATAAAATGCCGTTTGAAGATGCGAAGGTGTTTTTGCAGCAGCTAAATGATTTTTACACCGCAGGGTGGATGAAGATCATGGGGCAGTAGTCCTCCATTACCGAAAGAATCTGCTACTGGCAGCTTCTTCGGATGCTTGGCAACTGATAATAGAAAGTACGCATTGCGTCTTTCTATTATATTTTCTCTATAAGTTAGCAATAACTAACCTATATTTTATACGGGTAACTGGAAATGACTGCAGCGTTTCCTTTATCATAAAAATTTCACAAGGAGGTTTTAGCTTTGAAAAAAGAATCCAATTTAAAGCGGCTTCTGGATTATGCCGGTGGTTACAAGTACCTTACCATAGCGTCATGGATTTTAAGTGCAATTAGCGCTTTGGTGGCGCTGCTTCCGTTCGTGTATATCTGGAAGGTGATTAGGGAGATTCTGGACGTGTCCCCGAATTATGGAGACGCACAGAATCTTACTCATAACGGCTGGATGGCGGTGCTGTCTGCGGTAGCTGCGATTTTGATTTATGTTGCGGCACTGATTTGTTCACATCTGGCGGCTTTCCGTGTACAGGCAAATATTCGTATGAAAGCAATGCACCACATCGTGACACTGCCTATGGGGTTCATGGACAGTATGGGCAGCGGCAAGGCCAGAAAGACTGTCTATGAGTCCAGTGCGGCAACGGAAACCTATCTTGCCCACCAGCTTCCCGACAAGGCGAATGCGCTCGCCACGCCTGTGGGACTGCTCATTCTTCTGCTTGTTTTCGACTGGCGTCTGGGGATTTTAAGCCTTCTGCCTGTTGTGGCGGCATTTATCATTATGAGCGTCATGACAGGCAAACGCATGGCAAAGAAAATGGAGGAATACAACAATGCCCTGGGACAGATGGCGGGCGAGGCAGTGGAGTATGTGAGGGGAATATCGGTGGTTAAGACCTTCGGGCAGTCGGTGTTCTCTTTTAAGCAGTTTAAAGAATCCATTGACAATTATGAGAAGTGGGTGATCGCCTATACGAAAGACCTGCGTTTCCCAATGATGTGCTATACTACGCTGGTGAATGGGATTTTTGCCGTCCTGATTGCTGCTGCGCTGGTAATGACATCGGATGGCGTGACGAACGAATTCTTGCTGAACTTGATGTACTATATCATCATCACGCCAGTCATTACACTGACGCTGACAAAAATCATGTATGCCAGTGAAAACAAGCTGATTGTGGCGGATTCCATGTCCCGAATCGACAGCATTTTGGAAATGCAGCCGCTGCCGGAAGCGGAACATTCAAAAAAACCGAAAGACAATTCTGTGGAGCTTTCGGAGGTTTCTTTCCGGTATAAGGATGCAGACAGAAACGCACTTAATGATATTTCTCTTACCATCAAAGCCGGCGAACACGTTGCATTTGTAGGACCGTCAGGCGGGGGTAAGACCACCCTTGCAAGTATCGTGGCAAGGTTCTGGGACGTGACAGGCGGCAGCGTGAAGGTCGGTGGAGTAAATGTCAAAGATATATCCAAAGAGGAACTTATGGACACGGTATCCTTTGTTTTTCAGGATTCCAGACTCCTGAAAACCTCTATCCTGGAAAATGTGCGGATGGCAAAGCCGGACGCTTCCCGTGAGGAAGTCTTAAAAACTCTTCATGATGCACAGTGCGACGATATTCTTGAAAAGCTGCCGAATGGCGTGGATACGGTCGTGGGAGCAAAAGGTGTGTACCTGTCAGGCGGAGAGCAGCAGCGTATTTCCATTGCAAGAGTGATGCTGAAAAACTCACCGATTCTGATACTGGACGAAGCTACTGCTTTTGCCGACCCGGACAATGAGGCGAAGGTGCAGGCAGCATTCAACGTTCTTGCAAAGGGAAAGACCGTGCTGATGATTGCACACAGGCTCTCCACCGTTACCGGTGCGGACAGGATTATCGTCATAAAGGACGGACGTGTAGCAGACTGCGGCACACATGACGAGCTTAAGAATAAGGACGGTCTGTATGCCAAAATGTGGGAGCAGTACAACAAGGCTGCAAAATGGAAGGTAGGTGTTTCAAATGCTTGAGAAATTAAAACACACATTTGCCCTTTCTGATCAGGGTGCAAAAGATATGGTAAAGGCGTTTTTTGCCTGCATCCTGCATAATCTTTCCCTAATGGTTCCGGTAGTACTTTTATATAACCTCATCAGCGACCTGTTGGATGGTGGTATCCCGCACGGGAAAAGCACCTTTTACATCGTAGGTCTTGCCATAGCTCTTGGACTGATCATGCTGACCTGCTATATCCAGTACAACGCCACTTTTTTTGCCACCTATGTTGAGAGTGGTGTGCGCAGGCTGTCTCTTGCGGAGAAGCTGCGTAAAATTCCTATGTCATTTTTTGGAAAGAGGGATCTGTCTGACTTAACTACTGTGCTTATGGCGGACTGTGCATCATTGGAGAGCGGATTATCCCACTGGGTTCCGGAATTTGTAGGCTCCGTAATTTCAACGCTTCTGATTGCTGTCGGTATTTTTATTTTTGACTGGCGTATGGCGATTGCTGCGCTTTGGGTACTGCCCGTTTCATTTGGCATCATAATTGCCACTTCGGGCATTATGCGTATCAGGCAGGAGAAAATTTCGCAGGTGTCCATTGCGTGTTCGGACGGTATACAGGAGTGTCTGGAAACGCTGCGTGATTTGAAGGCAAACAATGCGGAAGAAGACTACTTAAAAGGGCTGGATAAAAAAATCAAAGCCGTTGAAAAATATACGGTGATAGGAGAGCTTACCAATGCAGTATTCAACACATCAGGGCGTATGATATTGAAGCTGGGGATTGCCACCACCGTACTGGCGGGCGGCACGTTGCTGGCGGAGGGGAAAATCACCCTGTTGACATTCTTTGCTTTTATGATTCTGGTTTCCCGTGTCTATGATCCGCTGACTGCAGCACTGGATAATTTAAGCGCCATTATTATGATGAAGAATATACAGTGCAAACGTATGGACGAGATATTAAGCCACCCTGAACAAAAAGGTACGGATAAACTGACAAACAAAGGTTATGACATTACCTTTGACCATGTGGGATTTTCCTATAACAGCGGGGAAACGGTATTAAGAGATATATCCTTTACCGCAAGGCAGGGGGAAGTCACTGCATTGGTAGGGCCTTCCGGCGGCGGAAAAACAACAGTTTCCCGTCTTGCCTCAAGGTTCTGGGATATCCAGAAAGGAAAGATCACGGTAGGCGGCATGGATATCTCGAAAATCGATCCTGAGGCATTGATGTCGCTGTATTCCATCGTATTTCAGGATGTCACGCTGTTTAACAATACGGTCATGGAGAATATCCGCCTGGGACGGAAAGATGCATCCGATGCGGAGGTGCTTGAGGCGGCAAGGCTTGCAAATGTGGATGGATTTGTGGAGAAACTCCCAGATAAGTGGGATACCATGATTGGAGAGAATGGCTGCGAACTGTCAGGTGGGGAACGCCAGCGTATCTCTATTGCGAGGGCATTTTTAAAGAATGCCCCGATCATCCTGCTGGATGAAGCGACAGCAAGTCTTGACGTTGAAAACGAAACGCTGATCCAAGAATCCCTGTCAAGGCTGATTCAAGACAAGACAGTCATGATCATTGCTCACCGTATGCGTACTGTTGCGGGAGCGGATAAGATCGTCGTTCTCTCGGACGGTACTGTGGCAGAGCAGGGCAATTCCGATATGCTTCTAAAAAAGAACGGTATTTATGCCCGTATGGTGAAGCTCCAGACGCAAAGCCAGAATTGGGCGATGGAGTAATAAGGACGGTGTTTGGTTTGCTTTTAGGGATGGGAATAACCGTGTGAAGATAAAAGCGTGAACTTGACAATTAAACCGGTAACAGATATAATATACATATACCTCTTATGGTATATGGAGGTGAAAACATGAGACAATGTATGGATGCTGAGAACCTGCACCGCAGGCTGGCGAAGATTCTTGGTCAAATTCAGGCGATTGACCGTATGGTAGATGAAGATGTTCCATGTGAGGATGTCCTGTCGCAGATCAATGCGGCGAAATCTGCCCTGCACAAGTGCGGACAGGTTGTATTGGAAGGACATATCAAACACTGTGTACGTGATGGAATTGAAAACGGGGATGCAGAGAAAACCATCGAAAGTTTTACGAAGGCAGTGGAACGGTTCGCCAATATGAAATAGACAAAATACACAAAGCAACAGACGGCAGTTAAAAAGAAAACAGTCAATTCGACTGTTTTCTTTTTAACTACTTGACATACCAATACCCCTATATGTATAATATACATATACCCCCATAGGTATAGAAAGGAGCGCTATTATGAAAAAACTTATGAAGAAGATAGAGAGGATTCTGGAAGCAGGAGGCATAAAGAAGGATATTGCCTTGCTTGCCGTATCAGGGGTGGCTTTGCTTGTCAGTATATTCGACCTTGTACCTTTACCATTTGACGCAGCTTGGATTTCGGTTATTCTGTGTGGGATACCGATTATCCTGGAAGCGGTTATCGGACTTGTCACTGCTTTTGACATTAAGGCGGATGTGCTTGTGTCAATTGCACTGATTGCTTCCCTATGTATCGGCGAAGATTTTGCCGCCGGCGAAGTTGTCTTTATTATGCAGCTTGGGGCACTGCTTGAGGATCTGACGGTTGCAAAGGCAAGGGCGGGGATTGAAAAACTGGTCCGTTTGACGCCACAGACGGCACGGGTGATCAAAAACGGGAAGGAAGAAACGGTTCCGGCGGAAAGAGTGCGTGTCGGAGATATCCTGCGGGTACTTCCCGGCGAGACAATTCCTGTGGACGGGGTGATCTGTTCCGGGCAGACTTCAATAAACCAGGCAGTTATGACGGGGGAATCTATGCCTGTAGATAAGAAAGAGGGTGATGAGGTTTCCAGTGGGACAGTCAACCAGTTCGGCGCTTTTGACATGGAGGCAGTAAAGGTTGGGGAAGACAGTTCCATCCAAAGGATGATAAAGCTTGTTCAGTCTGCCAATGCAGGCAAGGCAAAAATTGTGAGGCTTGCTGACCGGTGGGCGACATGGATTGTGGTTATTGCCCTGTCGGCGGCACTGATTACAGGATTGATTACGGGTGAGATAATCCGTGCAGTTACGATACTGGTTGTATTTGATACGCTTAGGAAAGAGAGTATGGAAACCATTGAAAAAATAAAGCAGTTTGGTGCAGAGCCTGTACTGCTGACAGGAGATAATGAAAATGCAGCGCAGCATATGGCTAGAAAACTACGTATAGGGGAAGTGTATGCGGGATGCCTGCCGGAGGATAAGTTGCAGTATATTGACGGCTGCCGGAAAAACGGAAAATCTGTCTGCATGATAGGCGATGGAGTGAATGATGCTCCTGCGTTAAAGATGGCTGATGTCGGGATTGCAATGGGAGGTATCGGGAGTGATATTGCTGTGGATGCGGCAGACATTGCACTGGTGGATGATAAGGTAGGAGAGCTGCCCCATTTGCTTTCGCTTTCGAAAAGGATGATGACTACAATCAAATGGAATCTTACTTTTTCAATGATCCTGAACTTTGCGGCCATTACCCTTGCAATTACGGGGATATTAAGTCCCGTTGTCGGTGCATTGGTGCATAACGCAGGTTCTGTTCTTGTCATTATTAATTCGGCATTTTTATTAAAGTGGAGGAAAAAGAGATGATTTATAATATTATTGGGTTGATTATTGGAATATTAATTTTGGGCGCAGGAATTTTTACATTCATTAAAGAAAAAACTGACAGGGAATCGCGTAAGATATATGGCATTACAATGGGAGCGGGGGGGGATCATCACATTGTTTTGCATTATCAGGCTGGCTGTTTTATAGGTATCTATCCCATGTGTCAAACCTGCAATTGCAAGACGATAAATACCGTATATATGATCAGCTTCATAAGCACTGCAAGTCTTATTATGATTTTATGTAAAATTTGTGTAAAATGATTGACTTGAATTTTATCATATGTTATAATTTGTATCATAAAATGAAAAAAGGAAGGAGAATGTTACTTTTTTACAAAGTAACTGTAAAAAATAATGATATATATTTGCGGACTTCTTATGGCTCTTGCAGACAGTGTGCCCGGAGTTTCCGGAGGTACAATAGCTTATCTTTTAGGATATTATGAAGAATTTATTAATTCGCTTAATTCATTTCTTACAGCTAAAGGAGATAAGTCGGAAAGGAAAAATAACATAAAAAAATCTGTTAAGTTTCTTTTAAAGCTCGGAATAGGATGGATTGTAGGATTTGTTGCGGCAGTATTGATATTGACAAGTGTATTTGAATCACATATATATCAAGTAAGCTCGCTATTTATAGGCTTTATTGTTTTTTCGATTCCTTTGATTGTTTATGAAGAAAAGGAATCACTTAAAAAGTTTTACAACGTGATTTTTCTTTTGCTTGGTGTGGCGCTCGTTGCTGTTATAACAATGGCTAATCCGTCAGATGGGGGAATGGTTTCGGACGGTTCAGTTAACTTTGTACAGCTTCTTTATATAGCGTTTGTAGGTATGATAGCAATTTCCGCAATGGTTCTTCCGGGTATATCAGGTTCTACTATGCTTTTGATTTTTGGTATTTATATGCCGGTAATGAATTCAATTAAAGATTTACTTCATTTTAATTTTAATGGTTTACCTATTGTAATTGCAGTGGGAATTGGTATACTCTTTGGTATTGTTGTAATAATTAAACTTGTAAAAGCGGCATTGGAGCATTTTCATTCACAGACCGTTTATGCTATTATCGGACTTATGATAGGTTCGCTTTTCGCTGTGGTAAAAGGACCGGAATCACTTGATACTCCAAAAGATGCAATGACATTTGATTCGTTTAGTATTGTGTTTTTTCTAATTGGCGGTGCAGTAATCGGAGGACTTCAATTAATTAAGCATTTTGCCGGAAGTAAAAATAGAGCACTATCTTCTGAAAAAAGTGAAGAAATATCAGAATAATTGAATTTAAGGGACGCTTAATGCGTCCCTTTTGCTTGCATTTCGTAAGATAAAATGTTATAATAAAATTATATTTTATTAAAAATGAAAGGAGAATCATTGTCAGCCGGACTGATAATGATGATACGGTTATGTTAAGTGATATCGAAATTGCTCACAAGGCTCAAATGAAGCCGATTATGGATATAGCTCAGAATTTGGGAATTGATCCGGATGATGTGGAACTCTACGGAAAATATAAGGCTAAGCTTTCGGAGCAGCTGTATACTAAATTGGCAGATAAAAAAGACGGTAAGCTTATACTTGTTACTGCTATTAATCCTACTCCGGCAGGAGAAGGTAAAACAACCGTCAGCGTTGGTTTGGCACAGGCAATGAATAAAACAGGCAGAAATGCGGTATTGGCACTTAGAGAACCTTCTTTGGGACCGGTTTTCGGTATAAAGGGCGGAGCAGCCGGAGGCGGTTATTCTCAAGTCGTTCCTATGGAAGATATAAATCTGCATTTTACTGGGGATATGCATGCCATTACAGCAGCAAATAATCTTTTATGTGCGGCAATTGATAACCATATGCAGCAGGGAAATGAACTGCAAATTGATCAGAGAAGAATCCTTTTTAAGAGATGTCTTGACATGAATGACCGTGCACTGAGAAATATTGTAATTGGTATGGGCGGTAAAATAAACGGTATTCCGAGAGAAGACAGTTTTCAGATTACAGTAGCTTCTGAAATTATGGCTATACTTTGTCTTGCTGCTGATCTTGATGATTTGAAAAAGAGGATCAGTAATATTTTGATTGGATATAATTATACTGGCGAACCTATATATGCCGATGATTTAAATGTTCAGGGTGCTATGACTGCTCTGCTTAAGGACGCTCTTAAGCCTAACCTTGTACAAACTCTGGAGAATACTCCTGCTTTTATTCATGGAGGTCCTTTTGCAAATATTGCTCATGGGTGTAATTCTGTAAGAGCTACTAAGCTTGCTTTAAAGCTAGGTGACTATTGTATTACAGAAGCTGGATTCGGTTCTGATTTGGGTGCGGAAAAGTTCTTTGATATTAAATGCCGTTTTGCAGATCTGAAACCGGATTGCGTAGTGTTGGTCGCTACGATACGAGCTTTGAAATACAACGGCGGAGTGGCAAAATCTGATTTACAGATCGAAAATATTCAAGCACTTAAAAATGGAATTGTAAATCTTCAGGTGCATATTGAAAACATGCAGAAGTTCGGAGTACCTGTTGTTGTAGCTATAAATCGTTTTCATACCGATACAGATGCCGAGGTTAAAATAATTGAAGAATTCTGCAAGGGTATGGGAGTAGAAGTTTCCATGACAGAAATCTTTGCGAAGGGCGGAGAAGGCGGAAAAGATCTTGCTGATAAGGTCTGTCAGACAATTGAAAGCAAAAAATCCGATTTTAAACCTATTTATGATGAAAAGCTTTCTATAAAAGAAAAGCTTGATATAATCGCAAAAGAGATTTACCGTGCTGATGGAGTTAATTTTACTGCAAAAGCTGAAAAGGATTTAAAGGAAATTATCAGTCTGGGATTTGATAATATTCCTGTATGTGTTGCTAAAACTCAGTATTCATTGTCTGACGATCCGGCAAAGCTCGGAAAACCGGAAAACTTTAAGATCACTGTGCGTGATTTAAAAGTATCGTCTGGCGCAGGATTTGTGGTAGCTCTTACAGGCGATATAATGACTATGCCGGGACTTCCCAAAAAACCGGCAGCTTTGAATATTGATTGTGACAAAAACGGAAATATTACAGGATTGTTTTGATATGATTAGTGAAGAAGAAAAAACAGAAGTTAATCCAGATGAGCAGGAAAAAACTGAAGAAAATAAATCTGATAAAAATGAAGTGTTATTTAAAAGGTTTGTGATTGTACTTGTAATTCTTGTTATGATTTATATGATTTATCATGTTTGCCGTTTATTAATTTGAAAACGCATAAAGGAAGATGCAAATGAAGAAAACAACTTTCAGTGCAGAAGAGACTATTGAATTTGCCGTACAAATAGGAAAAATGTTAAAAAAAGGCGACGTTATTGCATATACCGGAGGACTTGGCGCAGGCAAAACTACATTTACCAGAGGTCTGGCAATTGGTATGGGACTGGAGGATAACGTAGTTTCTCCTACTTTTTCATTGGTAAATGAATACAGGGGAGAAAAATGTTCTCTATATCATTTTGATATGTATCGTATTATGAGTGCAGACGATTTGGAAACTACCGGTTTTTATGACTATCCTATAGAGGAAAGTATATTTGCAATTGAATGGTCAGAAAATATATCCGATGAACTGCCTGAAAATACAATATTTATTGACATTGAACGTGTTGATGAAAATATAAGAAATATAAATATAAAAGGAGATGAACGCTTTGCTGATGCTGGGAATTGATACGTCAGGAAAAACTGCGTCCGCAGCGCTGTATGAAGACGGCATAATGCTTGGGCAGACTTCTGTCTATACTTCAAAAACTCATTCTCAGGTTATTCTGCCGATGGTAAAAAAAATTATGAGTGACTGCGGCAGGGAACTGTCACAGCTTACAGACATATCCGTATCTTCCGGTCCGGGTTCTTATACCGGAATCAGAATAGGCATAGCGGCTGTTAAGGCAATGTCTTTTGCACTGGATATTCCGTGTTATGCGGTGTCGTCTCTTGAAGGACTGGCATATAACTGCGGTTTCATAGGATATATCTGTCCAGTTATGAAGGCAAGAAAAGACCTTGTTTATACAGCTTTGTACAGAACCGATAAGGATAAGCTTGTCAGATGTACTGATGAAAAAATTATTTCAATGACTGAATTGGACGGTATTCTTAGTGAGATCAATGAATCAGTAATGATAACAGGAGACGGTGCGGAAGTTTTCTGCGATGAGTTTAAAAATGCAAAGTATGTTTTGTCTCCTGTTCACCTGAGACTGCAAAGCGGCAGTGGTATTTGTATTGCAGCTTTGCACCATACTCCTCAGACTGCTGATGAAATTGAAGCAAGCTATTTGCAGCTTGTAAAGGCTGAAAAAGATTTAATTAAGTCTGGGCACTGTTGATTTTAACGTTATTCTGTGATATAATTTTACTATGTTTTATAAAATGCCGCTGTAAAAGGCGGCGGATTGGAGAATGAAATGATAGCTGTTGGCTGTGATCATGCAGGTTATGAACTGAAACAGGAAGTAATAAGTCATCTGACTGAAAAGGGTTATGAAATTATGGATCTGGGCTGTAACGGAGAGTCATGCGATTATCCGATTATTGCAAAAGCAGTCGCTGAAAATATTTTAAATAAAAAGTGTGATAAGGGAATTCTTATATGCGGAACCGGAATTGGTATGTCCATATCTGCAAATAAAATACATGGCATACGTGCAGCATTATGCTCAGATTATTTTTCAGCTAAATATACAAGACTTCATAATGACGCAAATGTTATGTGTATAGGTGCAAGAACAATCGGCGTAGGACTTGCTCTTGAACTTGCCGATGTCTTTTTGGAAACGGAATTCGAGGGCGGACGCCATCAAAGAAGATTAGATTTAATTCATGAAATTGAAAATAATAATTAAAAGGAGTGACTTTTATGGCAGGACTGCATTTAATAGAACATCCGTTGATTCAGCATAAAATTTCATTATTGAGGGATAAAAATACAGGTGTTAAGGAATTCAGGGAACTGACTTCAGAAACGGCTATGCTTATCTGTTATGAAGCAACAAGAGATCTTCCGCTTAAAGAAGTGGATATAGCGACCCCTGTAGCAGTGGCTAAAACTAAAATTATTTCCGGCAGAAAGCTTGCATTTGTACCTATTCTCAGAGCGGGTCTTGGTATGCTTGACGGCGTTACAAATCTTGTTCCGGCTGCAAAAATAGGTCATATAGGAATTTTTAGAAATGATGAACATAACGCTGTTCAGTATTATTGTAAGCTTCCTGATGACATTTCCGAAAGAGATGTAATTATAGTTGATCCTATGCTTGCAACAGGCAATACTGCAGTGTATGCTATTGACGAATTAAAAAAAGCCGGAGTAAAAAACATCAAATTTATGTGTATTATAGCTTCTCCGGAAGGTATTGAGCGTCTTACTGCCGCTCATCCGGACGTAGACATTTATTGCGGTGTTAAGGATCAGGGACTTAATGAAAATAAGTATATTGTTCCCGGTATGGGTGATGCTGGCGACAGAATTTTTGGTACAAAATAATATTTTATTTATCAATATTAAAACGGAGCTTTAAACAAAAAACGGTGTACAGTTTTTTCTGTACACCGTTTTCAGATGTTATTAAGGTAAAGCTTCAGAGGTTATTATATGTAAACTTATTCCGCAAGCTTTGCACCAAGCGATTTGCACAATTCCAGATCATCATCAGAAGGCGTTTCATTTACAATTAATCCTTCGCCGTTTACAATAACCGCACCGTCTGCCTTGACACGTTCCTCCCAGTCACGCATCCACTGTCCGTCCCCCCAGCCATATGAGCCAAACAGGGCAATTGTTTTTCCGTTCAGTGAACCTTCAACATCGGAGAAAAACGGCTCAAAGTCTGATTCTTCCAGAACTTCATCACCCATGGCGGGGCAGCCGAATGCGATTCTGTCATATGCCGCTATGTCGCCGCTGAATTCCGAAATGGTAAATAACTCCGCACCAGCGCCTTCTGCGATTGCAGATGCCATCTGTTCTGTGTTACCTGTACCGCTCCAATAAATAACTGCTGTTTTCATATAAATATCCTCCTCAAGAAATTTTCAGAGCCTGATAAAGATTATAACCCTGATTCAATTTATTGCACAGAAACATTCTGCACTTATCGTAATTTTCAAAAGTACGTTTTGCTTTTTCAGCATTGCCGTATACTTTCCAATAGCCGCAGAGCTTGTAATTTTCCCCCTTGTTTTCCATAAAACCAATGACATCTTCTGTAGGATAGCCAAGAAATATGCCGATTTCGTGGGGAAATTGTGATTCATGCCGGATTCGTTCCGCCAGTCTGTTTAATTTGGATTCCAACGATGGCGTTTCAGGATAACCGTATTTCTGCAAAATTGCTTTCTGTTCCTCACCTGATAGCTGGCGCTCCAGTAAAGTCTCATTATAGAGTAAAACCAACGTACGGTTTTGACAGGTGCACAAGATTTTCAGTTGTAGCCCTTTCGATGCTGTCTTGCGGTTAAATCGTTCCAGATGTATCGGTAAATCATAGTCTGTTTTGTTTAGGGAAATTAAATTAGCACATTTTATGCCAAGCAGTGACGGCGCGGTGAAGAAAGCCAGCTTCTTTTCAAATTGCATAGATTCTAATAAAGACAATTAAACACCTCTTTTCTGAGTTAGCTATTGCAAACTTATTGTCGGAAAACGATCCTCAAAGTTGGATTTTTCACAATATACCTATGTAAGTTATTGCTAACTAACATTTATAGTATATCATGAAAAATTCTCTATGTCAAGCAGTTTTTAAAAAAGCTTTGATAAATCAGAGTAGTCATGTTCTGTATTTCATCAGATATTCCGCATTTGTATGCAGCTCGTACAAACTGTGTATGAAATTGTTTTGTTCATGCAGCTGCAATTGAATATCCACAGGCAGGGACAATAGATACATTCTGGAAGAACTGCTTGTCTGTATCAGTTCTTGTAAATTTGCAAATTTCATTTTTTTCACCTCATGTTTAGCTTGTGCTGAAATGCTGAAAAAAATCCGAAAACCTGCCGGATTTTTTTTCTATTGACCTTGTCGAAAATTATTATTTTTAGTATTTTTTGGGGAAAAGAATATATTATAATAACAAATTATATGGAAATAGTTGACATTTATTTTTTAATCATATATAATTAATAAATAATCATGATTATTTATTTTAATTATTTGAGGTGATTTTATGACAAAAATAAAAAACAATAAACTTTTAAGTTTAATAATTGCATTTGTTGTATTATTTTCGTTTTTTTCGGTATTTGGAAATGCTACTGTAAATGCAGCTTCATCATTAGGCAGTGTAATAGACGGCGGTAAAGTGATAAGCGCAGGAAATTATCTTCTTTCTCCTAATGGTAATTGTAAAGCAGTAATGCAGGGAGACGGAAATTTCGTTATTTACAAAAGCGGTAAAGCTATATGGTGTTCTGCAACCAACACTTCTGCATTTTCTTCATATTTTGCTACAATGCAGACAGACGGAAATTTTGTAATTTACGGACAGAACGGTTCTTCTAAAACAGCAGTCTGGGCGTCCCAAACATGTAAAGGAGCAGTTTCAGGCTATAAATATCAGCTTCGCTTAAATGATTCAGGCAGACTTGACATAATTAATACTAAAAATTCAAGCGCTTTAATATGGAACAATACAAGTCAGATAAGCTATCATAATAACTTAAATGCAGGGGATACCATGCTTTCTCCTAATGGTAAGTATAAGGCGCAAATGCAGTCAGACGGAAATTTTGTTATATATGATATATCAACATCTGTAAAGCCAATATGGAACAGTAGAACTTTTGTTTCAGATTCACCGTTAAGGGCAACCAAAGGTGTAACTGTAAAAATGCAGCAGGATGGTAATTTAGTTATATATGACAGCGCCAATAAAGCAATATGGTATTCTAAAACAGCGGTAGGAGCACAGTCCGGATATGTGTATAAGCTAATACTTACAGATAATGGAAAACTTGAAATACGTAAATGTAACCAAAATAAATATGGTTTTCTCAATACATTATGGACTAACGATAAGCTGTATGACTGGCCAGTTCCCGGTTACACCAATATAACAAGTTCTTATGGTTTAAGAAACGGAACAATGCACAATGGAATTGACATATCTTCTTCGGGAATTTCAGGTAAGCCGATTATTGCGGTAAAGGCAGGCAAGGTAATAGAGGTCTGTACTTCATGTACACATAATTATGGTAAAAATTATTCATGCGGCTGCGGCGGAGGATACGGAAACTATGTTGTAATTCAGCATGATGATGGAACAAAAACCAGATATGCCCATTGTTCCACAATAAATGTTTCAGTAAATCAGTATGTCTATAATGGTCAGAAAATAGCAACAGTAGGATCGACAGGACATTCAACCGGAGCACATCTTCATTTTGAAGTTTATTCAAATTCTACTACAAGAATAGATCCTTTATCAGTTTCATATACTGTAAATTCTAAATAAAAAGTTGCAGATTAAACAAAAGCAGACGCTAAAGTTAAAGCGTCTGCTTTTTTAATTAAAAAACTCATAGGATCATAATTTTATATGCGTTATTTAATGATCCGCTGAGTCTGAATCCTAGCGGCGTAAGGTAACCGATAAAAACTCATTGACATATGATGATATATAGCTGAAAATTACAATGCAAGGAGAATGTATATGAGAAAATCATGTTTATACAATCATCAGGAAATCATCAATATTATGCGCAAATTATGGTCTCAGCATGTTTATTGGACTCGCTTTTTTATAATCAGTACTGCGGAAAAACTTCAGGATCTAAAGTATGTTACAAACAGACTGTTAGAAAATCCGGGAGATTTCGCTGAAGTTCTTAAATTATTTTACGGTGAGAAAAAAGCAGACGAGTTTAAAAAATTGTTGACTGAACATTTGCAGATTGCAGGCGATCTTGTAAATGCCGATAAGAATATGAATACATCAAAAGCCGATGATCTGCGCAAAAAATGGTATGCCAATGCGGACAATATTGCAGAGTTTTTAGCAGTTATCAATCCTTATTGGTGTGAGCAGAAATGGCGGGATATGATGTACAGTCATTTAAGTATGACAGAAAAAGAAGCAGGGTTAAGACTGAAAAAAGAATATCCGAAGGACATAGAAATTTTTGAATCTATAGAAAAGGAAGCACTTAAAATGGGTGATTATATGGCTTGCGGTATAGTGAAGCAATTTTGTCATAATTAATAATTCGTTGAGCCGCAGTGCGGCTCTTTAATTGTGGGTGTTACTTGATTATAAAGGCTGTCTGTGGTATACTTAACTTAATAAATGGATATGGGAATGAAAATGGTATGACATTACAGCAATTAAAATATATTATAACGATAGCAGAGTGCGGTTCGATTACTTCTGCGGCAGGAAAGCTTCTTGTGGCACAGCCCAGTCTATCCAAATCAGTGTCAGAACTTGAAAAGGAAATGGGCATTACGATATTTTATCGTAATAATAGAGGAGTGTATTTATCCGAGGACGGTTCAAAATTTCTGTCATATGCCAGACAGGTTATGGAACAGGCGGAACTTTTAGAACAGCAGTATAAGCAGAAAGATACTGTCCGCCGTGTTTTTGCAGTATCCTCTCAGCACTATGCATTTGTAGTAAATGCCTTTGTAGCACTGGTAAAGGAATATGGCAAAAACAAATATGAATTTACATTGCGTGAGTCAAGAACGCATGATATTATTGAAGATGTAAGGACATCCCGAAGTGAACTCGGCATATTGTTTTTAAGCAACTTTAACCGAGAAGTGATTTTACGAATTTTGCAGAATGCCGATTTAAAATTTACATCATTATTTACGGCAAAGCCTCATGTTTTTGTAAGCAGTGAAAATCCTCTGGCAGAAAAAAATACTGTTACCCTTGATGACCTTAAGGCATTTCCAAGACTGACTTATGAACAGGGTATTAATAACTCTTTTTACTATTCTGAAGAACTTCACAGTACTGAAGAAAGTCCTCAAAGTATTATTGTTACTGACCGTGCAACTCTTTTTAACCTTTTGATTGGATTAAACGGCTATACGATATCTTCGGGGATTCTGAGCAGTGATTTGAATGGTACAAATATTGTATCTATTCCGCTTGAGAGTAATGAAACTATGGAAGTAGGATATATTTCACCTACGGACAGACCGTTGAATGCTGTCAGCAAGCGATATTTAAAGCATCTGAAAAACTATATTTCAGATTATCAGTCATAGATTTATTCTATGACTGACTATTGAAAAGAAGTATTAACGCATAACAGCCTTTCTATGCTATACTGTAATCAGTAAGTAACGGAAAGGCTTTTGCTGTTCCTGGAAAATAAATTGAATGTCAGGAGATAAAAATATGCGTACTTCAATAATAGGTTATCCGAGAGTAGGTTCTTTAAGAGAACTGAAATTTGCCACTGAAAAATATTTCAGAAAAGAGATTTCTGCTGAAGAACTTAAAAATACGGCAAAGGAAATCAGAAAATCACAGTGGCTGCTCCAAAAGAATTCAGGACTGGATTTTATTCCGTCAAATGATTTTTCATTCTACGACAATATGCTGGATACGGCGGTTTTATTTAATATAGTACCAAGCCGCTACTCCTCTTTGGGATTGTCAGCTCTTGATACATATTTTGCTATGGCAAGAGGATATCAGGGAGAGGCAGGAGATGTAAAAGCACTGGCAATGAAAAAATGGTTTAATACTAATTATCATTATATGGTTCCTGAAATTGATGACAGTATCGAAATAAAACTTGCCGGTACAAAGCCGTTTGACGAATTTGAAGAAGCGAAAGCGCTGGGTGTGCAGACAAAACCGGTTATAATCGGTGCGTTCACCTTTTTAAAGCTTCTTAGATATACAGGAAACAAAACGGTTGACGATTATTCGGATTCTGTTATCAAAGTATATTCTGAACTGCTTGCAGAATTCAATAAGCTTGGCGCTGAATGGATACAGTTTGACGAACCGTATTTGGTACATGATCTAACGGAATCAGACATTGTATTATTTGAAAAGCTTTATAAAGAGATTCTAACTGCAAAGCAAGGTGTTAAGATACTTGTGCAGACTTATTTCGGAGATGTTCGTGACTGCTATAATAATATTCTTGCACTTGATTTTGACGGCGTCGGACTTGATTTTACAGAAGGAAAGAAAACTGTTGAAATTATAGAGAAAAACGGTTTTGCAAATGATAAGATTCTTTTTGCGGGAGTTGTAAACGGTAAGAACATTTGGAAGAATAATTATAAAAAGACGCTTGCAGTGCTTGACAGTCTCAAAGAAAAAGGCATTGAAACAGTAATCGGAACTTCATGCTCATTGCTTCATGTACCGTATACACTGAAAAATGAATCTAAACTGCCGAAGAAGTATGCTGAGCATTTTGCTTTTGCAGAAGAAAAGCTTATTGAGCTTGCCGAGCTTAAAGCTTTGTCAGAATGTGACTATAATAACGAAGCTGTTTTTCAGTCAAATGCTGCACTTTTTGAAAACAGACCTGATTGCTGCGATCCCGCTGTACAGGAACGGGTTTCAAAAATCGGAGAAAAAGATTTTACAAGGTTTCCTGAATTTACTGTCAGAGAAGAAATACAGAAAAAAGAATTTAATCTCCCTGCCTTCCCGACAACAACAATCGGTTCATTTCCGCAGACTGCCGATGTAAAGGCAAATCGTGCTTCTCTTAGAAAAGGCGAGATCAGTGAGGAAGAATACATTGAATTTAACCGTAATAAGATTGCTGAGTGTGTTAAGGAACAGGAAGAAACAGGACTTGATGTACTTGTTCATGGTGAATTTGAAAGAAACGATATGGTGGAGTATTTCGGAGAGCAGTTAAAGGGATATTTATTTACCGAAAAAGCCTGGGTGCAATCCTATGGAACACGATGCGTTAAACCGCCGATAATCTGGGGAGATGTTTCCAGAAGTAAGCCAATGACTGTTGATTGGTCTGTTTATGCTCAAAGTCTTACTGAAAAGCCGATGAAGGGAATGCTGACAGGTCCTGTAACAATACTGAACTGGTCTTTTCCTCGTGAAGATATTTCTTTAAAAGAAAGTACATATCAGATAGCGCTTGCAATCCGTGATGAGGTTTTGGATTTAGAAAAGAACGGTATCCGTATTATTCAGGTGGACGAAGCGGCTCTGCGTGAAAAATTGCCGCTTAGAAAAAGCGATTGGTACTGTGAATATCTTGATTGGGCTATTCCCGCATTCCGTCTGGTACACAGCGGAGTAAAGCCGGAAACACAAATACACACACATATGTGCTACAGTGAGTTTACAGATATTATAAAGGCGATCGATGATATGGACGCAGATGTTATTACATTTGAAGCCTCCCGTTCCGATTTGCTGATACTTGATTCCCTGAAAGAAAATAATTTTAAGACAGAAGTTGGTCCCGGCGTATATGATATTCATTCTCCGAGGGTACCGTCTGTCAGCGAAATAAAATCTGCATTATATAAAATGCTTGAAAAGATCAGTCCTGATAAGCTTTGGGTAAATCCTGACTGCGGACTGAAAACGAGAGGAGTATCCGAAACTGCCGCAAGTCTTAAAAATCTTGTGCAGGCAGCGAGAGAAATGAGAAATGAAAATATCTGAGTTATTTAAGAAAAAGATCGTTTTGTCATATGAGGTGTTTCCGCCCAAGCCGACAGCTCCTGTTAAAACGATTTATGATACGCTTAACGAATTAAAAAAGCTGTCGCCGGATTTTATCAGTGTAACATACGGTGCAGGTGGCGGAAAAAACAATAACGAAACTTTTAAGATTGCATCAGCAGTCAAAAGCCTAGGCATTGAGAGTGTTGCTCATCTTCCTTGTATCGGACTGACAAAAGAAGATGTTTCAGATAAGCTTCAAGAATTGAAGGAACGAGGTATAGAAAACATATTGGCGCTGCGGGGAGATATTCCGAATGAAGGTTATGTGCAAGGGGATTTTGAATATGCGTCTGATCTGATCGCCTACATTAAATCACAGGGAGATTTTAATATAATTGCCGCCTGTTATCCTGAAGGACATATTGAAGCAAAAGATATAATTGAGGACATTCAGAATCTTAAGATCAAAGTTGAGTCCGGTGCAGACCACTTGATATCACAGCTGTTTTTCAATAACGATTATTTTTATTCATTCAGAGAGCGTTGTCAGTTAGCAGGTATCAATGTACCCATAGAAGCAGGCATAATGCCGGTAGTCAATAAAAGGCAAATTGAAAGAATGACTTCTCTTTGCGGCGCTTCAGTTCCGAAAAAATTTGCGGCAATGATGGAACGCTATGAAAATAATCCAATTGCTATGAGGGACGCAGGTATCGCCTATGCGATAGATCAAATAGTTGATTTGATAACACAGGGCGTTGATGGAATACATCTTTATACGATGAATAATCCATATATTGCCCGTAAAATTTATGAGGCAATACATAGTTTAAGGATTAAGACAATAAGTGAAAACTGATTGTTTGAAAATGGTCGGCGGGATAACAATAAAAAACATAGCCTTAATAAAATTAGCGAGTTTTCTTGTTTTTGATAGTGCTTGATCCATTTTGCTACTCTATCTTTCTATACTCCGGTCGTGATGAATTGGAGTCTGAAGAAAGAATCTCAGGGGAAGTCATTTTTTTGCTATGGATACATATATGACAATTACTGTCTATGGTGAGACGATTAGTACGAAATGGAAATTTGCAGATAAAAGTGATACAAAAGTTGCAATAATAGGGTTAAATATTCATATAAAAGGGACAAAAGGCAGGCAGTTGTATTTTAATACAACTGCCCTTTTGTTATATTTGAATTATTTTAGTGGCGATATTGTCTTGGAACTGCTTATCATGTTCCACAAAAAGCAATGTTGGTTTAAATGTCAGTAAAAGCTGTTCAATCTGCATTCTTGAGAAAATATCAATATAATTCAAAGGTTCATCCCAGATGTATAAATGCGCCTGTTGACAAAGACTTCCTGAAATAAGTACCTTTTTTCTTTGACCTGCACTTAGATTTTCTATATTTTTTTCAAGTTGTGTTCTTGAAAAGTCAAGCTTGCGTAGAATAGTCTTGAAAAGGCTTTCATCTATTTGATGATTTTCAGCGTATTCAGTCAGACTGCCGTACAAAAACGATGTATCCTGCGGAATATAAGAAATTTTCAGTTGATTATTTTTAATGATTTCACCGCTGTATTCGATATTATCGCCCCATAAAAGCTTTAAAATGCTTGACTTTCCGCAGCCGTTCTGACCATTGAGAACGATTCTGTCTCCTTGATTTATTTGAAAACTGACGTTTTCGCAAATAATTTTGTCATCATATTTTATTGATATATTTTTGATGGAAATAAGGCAGTCAGAATGAAATTTCAGCGGAAAAATCTTCAAAGAGTCTATGGTTTCAGTATTTTTAAGAAGCTTTGATTTTTCTTCAATGGCGTTTTGACGTCGTGATTGTATCTGCTTAGAGCGTGACATCATTTTTTTTGCTTTTGCTGCCTGCATGGGACGACGGTTAATGTTTTTTTCAACTTTTTTCGGATCAAATCCTATTTTTCTGCTTTCAGCTTTGTCCGACCAATCTGAAGTTCTTTTAGCAGCATTTGAAAGCCGTTTAATATCCTTTTTTAGCTTTTCATTTTCATTACGTTCAAAATTATCCTGAGCTTCCTTATTTGCAAGCCATGACGAAAAATTACCCCTTTGAATTTCAATATTATTTCTGTTTATTGACAGAATATGGTCGACGCAGCTATCAAGAAAATTTCTGTCATGAGAAACTAGAATAAATCCTTTTTTAGAATTAAGATAGTCCCCGACAATTTTTCTGGCATTAACATCAAGATGATTGGTAGGCTCGTCAATAAGAAGAAAGTTGTTTTCTTTTAAAAACAGTGCGGCAAGAAGAACTTTCGTCTGCTCACCGTTGGAAAGTGTGTTAAACGGTCTGTAAAGTACGTCTTCTGACACTTGCAGTAAATTTAGCTCACGCATAAGCTGCCATTGCTGAAAGTCATAGCAAACAGAGGAAATTACATCTGTTGTAAGCTGTTCCTTGTCTGTGACTTCATATGGAAAATATTCAAAAGGGACACTTGATGAAATAGTTCCGCTGTATTCATATTTTTTCAGCAGCAGATTCAGAAATGTTGTTTTTCCTCTGCCGTTTCTGCCAGTGAAGCCAAGTTTCCAGTCAGTATCTATTTGAAAGCTGACATTTTCAAAAATGTTATCATAGCTGCCGTCATAGGCAAAAGTAAGATTTGTTACATTTATAATCGACATATAAATTACCTCCTGAAAATAAAAATAGCTACAGGAAAGTATTATCCTATAGCTCACAATTATGCCTGCATCAAGACAGATTCAGGTATGGTTTTATATGTGAAGATAAAGATATGCAGCTTTCCTGTAATGGCACAACAAAACTATACTGTTTTTGCAGTATATAAAAAATATTTTGTTATGCAAATCCATTAACAAGAAATTCTGCGCATCTTTTCACCTCAAATCTCTTATACTTCATGTGCATTATATCATATGAAATTTTATTTGTCAATAGTCAGAAATTATTCTATTGAAATATTATTTTCGCTGATAAATCCTATATAGCTTTTTCCGGCATTGATAGAAATTTCATTTCCGGATTCGTCATAAAGCTTTATAGGACTGTCGTCAGAGTCTTTTGACCAGGTTATAGGCTGTGCTTTTCCCATAGAAACATAATAGCCGTTTCCGCTTTCAAGACCGATATCCATAAGCTTTCCGTCGCTTCGAGTTGAGATTGATGTTGCAAGGATTATGACATTTTTGAATTCAAGCTGATTTCCCGTTACACCATCATTATGAGGAGAACCGGAATGATACTTAAAATATGTTTCATTGCTGCTGTCATATTCAAATGTACTGTAGTAGTCACCGGAATAATTAAGCTGTGCTGTCATGCAGACTGCACCGTCAGGTTCTTTCGGAGAGTCAGGACTGTTGAATATAAATGCGCCTGATTCATTGGTTTCATTGATATCCGTTCTGTATCCCATATCTTCAATGGCGTCGGCAAGTCTTGACCCCCTCAGACATCCGGTATGTTCGGTATCGTAGTAGGCAGCTCTTTCTTCATCACGTTCAAAAACTGTACCGTAACCAAGCGAATTGTCATTTCCGTCAAATCTGTCTATATCAAGGTAATTCAAGGTATCAAGGGCGATTGTTTTGTCCGAACCCCAGTGACAGTAAATTGCATCCATACCATAAGCAATAAGAGGGTAGTAGTATCGGCAGCTTCTTACGGAACAAACGTCCGGAACGTTTGTATAGTCCGCATAGATTGCCATAAGCCTTGTTATTCCGCCTTCAACAGGAAGCTCATAAACTATGTCCGCTTCGTCAATGCCATACTGCGGAAGCGCAGCCTTTATATTGCTTACCATAACGGCAACAGGTCTTTTTCCGACGGCGTTTTCATTGAAACCGTATTCGCCTGTAAGGGGATTTTTTTCATCGCTGAGTATATTCGGATTTTTGTCAGACTGTGATGAAGATTCCATTTCTGATACGGACGATGATTGTTCTGATGTTGACTGACTTATATTTTCGTTTTCAGCACAACCGGTCGTTAAAAGACAAATTGCTGTAATTCCAGCAAATAATTTAAATTTATTCATATTTACTCCAATTTTCTTTATTTAAACATATATACACAAAAACTTTACAATAATATTATTAATTTTTTGTTAATAAATTATGTATAAATTGTAAATAAGTATTTTTTGCAAAAAACATTAAAAAGTAACTGCAAAATGGAAATTAGTATGGATATTTGATCGGTTATAAATATTTCTATAAAGTATCAGTCGAGAAATTACGATGAAAAACTGATTTACAATTAATATTTCCGGATTTAAAATTATGGTAAGGCGACCGTTAAACAACGATGTCTTAAAAAAGTGTTGATCATTTAACTGTAAAGGAGCAGCTTATGAAAAAGAATAGAATGTTTGCCGCTGTCATATCGGCGGTATTATCGGCGGCGTTATGCAATGGTCCGGCAAGTGCGGATACATACTGTGAAACTTTAAATTATATTATATGCAATGATAAGGCGGTTATAACAGGATTTGAAGGAGAACCGGAAATTATTTGCATTCCTGAATTTATTGACGGTAAACCTGTATCGGAAATTCGTGAAAATGCATTTTACAGATGTAAATCGCTTGAAAAGGTTATTATACCTAAAAGCGTGGAAAAAGTGGGACATCATGCTTTTTATGAATGCAGTTCATTAGAAACGGCAATCATTGAAGGCAGTATAAATACTGTTGAGGAGGGCAGTTTTTTTGATTGCAGTTCTATGAAAACCGTAGAGCTTCCGGATACTCTTAAAAGTATAGAAAAATATGCATTTTATAATTGCAGCAGTATCAGAAGCATAGATATTCCGGACAGTACTGCAAGAATCGGAGAGTATGCCTTTGCAGACTGTAAAATGCTGGAGGATATAAAGCTTTCAGAAAATCTTTATGAAATAAATGATTTTGCATTTTTGCGGTGCAGCAGCTTGAGAAGTATAAATATTCCCGACAGTACAATAAGCGTTGGAAACTTTGCTGTAGGTTATGAAGGAGACGGTTCGTTTGTACCGATGGGAAGCTTTGTGATTAATGGCAGCGAAAATTCGCTGGGAAAGGCTTATGCTGATGAAAATGGAATGACGTTTTCCGGTTCCAAAAAAAATCAGGAAAAAACAGAAAGAACATTTTCAGTTGTACCGATGGTGATGGTTATAATTTCAGGCATGGGACTAATGTTTTTTAAATGGACGCATAAAATAATTTCTTTGGAAAGTTCATATGAATATGAGCAATAATTTTACAGTGAGTGAATAAAATTTGTTTTTCATGTCAAACCTCTTCAATGAGGTGACTGACATGAAAAAAACAGACATAATTTTACTTACAGGGCTTATAGGCAGTATTATTTTTTCCAATTTTGCAGGATTTGAAAAAAAGCTTGACAAAATTGAGCATGAGGTTCTCAGAATGCATATACTTGCAAATTCCGATACTGAATATGATCAGAATCTTAAGCTGAAAGTAAGGGACAAGCTTTTAGAAAATTCAGATGAGATTTTCGGCGGATGCGAAAATCTCGAGGAAATGAAAATAAGAGCAAACGAAAAACTTGATGAAATAAATGATATCGTACTTGACGTTATACACGCAAACGGTTATAATTATACTGTCCAAACTCAGCTGGTAAATATGGAATTTGACGCCCGTGAATACGGAGATATAACAATGCCTGCCGGAAAATATGACGCATTGAGGGTTACAATAGGAGAAGCGGAAGGACATAATTGGTGGTGTGTAATGTATCCGCCTCTGTGCATTCCGGCGGCGGAAAAGGTTGAAAGCGATGAACAAGCGGCTGAAGATTATTTTGAAGCCGAAGAACTGGATATAATGAAAAATCCGGATAAATACGAAGTGAGATTTAAGTGTGTTGAATTGTTCAGAGGACTTAGAGAAAAGTTGTCTAAATAAAAAAATATAAAAAAACACTTGACAAATTTATGAAACAGGTATATAATTAATTAGTAAAATAAAGCAGAATATCAGTTCTCACCATGAGATGAAACATTCGGAATGGTTAATAGTGAAATTATACGGGTTAATACCGCTTGATTTTTCATGAGTGCTGATTTTATCTGCACTCATTTTTGTTTTGGCGATTAAATTTTATTTGCGCCATGATTAATGCTTGGAGGTGCTGACTATTAGCAAACAGGAACTGCAGATCAACGAAGAAATCAGAGACAAGGAAGTTCTTCTGATTGACGTTGACGGAACAAAAATCGGCGTTATTTCTGCCAGAGAAGCTCAGAAAATGGCTTATGAAAAGGATCTTGACCTGGTAAAGATTGCTCCGCAGGCTAAGCCGCCTGTATGCCGTATACTTGACTATGGCAAGTATTGCTTTGAACAGGCAAAGAAAGAAAAGGAAGCAAGAAAGAATCAGAAGGTTGTTGAAATTAAAGAAATCAGAATGTTTTCTGCGATTGATACTCACGACTTTAACACAAAGGTCAATCAGGCTCAGAAATTCCTGAAAAACGGAGATAAAATAAAGGTTTCCGTCAGATTTCGTAAGCGTGCTATTGCGCATCCGCAGCTGGGCGAGGAACTGCTTGAAAAATTCAAGGGAGCCTGTGCAGAGGTCGGTGTTGTTGATAAGCCTGCCAAAATGGAAGGCCGCAGTATTGTTATGTTCATGTCGCCGAAAGCATCCAGTAAATAAAGGAGGAACAGGTTATGGCAAAGGTTAAGGTTAAAACACATTCAGGTGCTAAAAAACGTTTTAAGCTGACTAAAAACGGTAAGGTTAAATATCAGCACACAAACAAAAGACATAGACTTACACAGAAGGATACAAAGAGAAAGAGAATTGCTCGCTGCGCAGGTGTTGCAAGCGAAACAAATGCTCCAACAGTAAAGAAATTAATTCCTTATATGTAATATCGGCAGAAGTTAAACGGAGGTATAAACTATGGCACGTGTTAAGGGTGCGATGATGACTCGCAAGAGAAGAAATAAAACTCTAAAGCTTGCAAAGGGCTACTGGGGCGCTAAGAGCAAGCATTTCAAGATGGCTAAACAGGCTGTTATGAAGTCCGGCAACTATGCATATGCAGGACGCAAGAAGAAGAAAAGAGATTTCAGACAGCTTTGGATAACAAGAATCAGCGCCGCATGCAAAATGAATGGAATCAACTATTCACAGTTCATGAACGGCGTAAAGAAAGCTGGAATCACACTCAACAGAAAGATGCTTTCTGAAATCGCAATCAGCGATCCGGCAGGCTTTACAGCTATTGTTGAAAAGGCTAAAGCCGCTCTTTAATTTATTAAAAAAACACGCTCTTTTTATATCGGAGCGTGTTTTCGTTTAAATTTTGTGACTTTTTAATCGATCTGCCAGAATGGAGATTTTTATGAATATTTCCGGATTTTTATCAGATACCGTTACGTCTAAAGATAATCCGTCTGTTAAACGTTTCAGAAAGCTAATGACCTCAAAAAAGGAACGTTTTCATAACAGGCTTTTTGCTCTTGAGGGAAGCCGTCTTGTTTTTGACGCACTTAAAAATAATGCTCCTGTTAAAAAAATATTTGTCACTGAATCGGCTTTAAAAAAATATGCCGATAAGTTGGAAAGTATTAAGCTTCGGGATATTGATTTAATAGCAATATCCGATGAACTGGGAGTAAAAATTGCAGATACAGGAAAAACTCAGGGTATTTTTGCAGAATGCGCTTTTATTGATAAAACCGATAAGCTCAGCAGCCTGAAGAAGCGCGGACGTTATGCGGTGCTTTATCAGCTTCAGGATCCGGGAAATGCGGGTATGATAATAAGAACTGCTGACGCTTTGGGACTGGACGGCGTGATCTTTACAGAAAGCTGTGACATATATAATCCTAAGGTTGTACGTTCAACAATGGGTTCTATTTTCAGAATTCCTGTGTACAGGGATATACCTGCCGACGATGTTTTTGCTGCTATGGACAGTGCTGAAATTAATACATATGCCGCTGTTGTGGACAGAGATGCCGTTGACATTAAAACAGTTGACTTCAGAAACGGAGGAGGTATTGTCATTGGTAATGAGGGGAACGGACTGCCTGAAGAAATAATTTTAAAATGTACGCAGAGAATAACAATAAAAATGAACGGAAATATTGATTCACTTAATGCGGCAATGGCTACGGGAATAATAATGTGGGAGCTGATGAAATTTGAGTAATGCAAGATACTGGCTTTGGTTTGTTATGGCGTTCAGACCCGGAAATGAGCGTATATGGGAAATGGTTATTCCCTTTCAGGACGTTAAAAAAGCGTATGACGCTGTTCACGAAGGAAATCATGCGTCTATGAATGCTAAGGAAAAGAAATCTGCCGTTACTACTCATATAGAACAGTGCGACAGTATAATTAAATACTGTGAGGATAAAGGATACAGAATAATAACCTTTGAAGATGAAAATTATCCTCCTCTGCTCAGGAATATTTATAATCCTCCTGCCGTACTGTTTTGTATGGGTAATATGGAAAATTTTATAAGCCGTCCGGCCGTAGCGTGCGTAGGAACAAGAAAGCCTTCAGTTTACAGTGCAGAAATAACAGAAAAAATCTGCGGTGAACTGGCTAAAAGAGAAATAGCAGTCGTAAGCGGTTTTGCTTTGGGACTTGATTCTGCGGCTCATAAGGGTGTTCTTAAACAAAATGGCTGCACTGCCGCTGTACTTGCATGCGGTCTTGATGTGAATTATCCTAAGGAAAATGAAAAGGCAAAGAAAATGATAGCTGTAAACGGTGTTGTCATAACGGAATATCTTCCGGGTACACGTCCTGACAGATGGTGTTTTCATGTAAGAAACAGAATTATTTCAGGCATGTGTTTCGGAACTCTAGTTACAGAGGCAGATGAAAAAAGCGGTTCTTTGATAACTGCAGCCCATGCGGCGGAGCAGGGAAGAACTGTTTTCTGTATTCCTCCCGGAGATATATTTGACAAAAGGTACTCAGGAGTGATAAAATATCTTCGTGACGGTGCTGTGCCGGTTTTCAGTCATCTTGATATACTTTATGAGTACTATACGTCAGATTACTTCAGAAATAATGATATTTCTATGAAATGGCCGGAGCTTTACGGAGAAAATGATATACCGTATCGGGACAGCAGAACTGTTAAAAGAAAAAATCAAAGCAGTAGGATAAAACCTCAGGAAGAACAGGAAATTACGAAGCAGGGAACGCAAATGGCATATGAACATCTGCTGGATGATATGACAGATGAACAGCGTCTTGTGGCGGCATGTCTTAAAGATGGTGATCTGCATTCTGATGAGATCGCACTGGCAACAGATATTGATTCGTTTCAGGTTCTTGCGATACTTACCGAGCTTGAAATTATGGGAGCCGCAGAGCTCAGACCTGACAATAAGTACAGGCTTTGCTGAAAGCTTTCAGTGAGAATTTTTAAGAAAGGAGATTTTTTTCGTAATTTACGGAAAAATATTATATAGATATGTCAGATTTAGTAATAGTTGAGTCTCCTGCCAAGGCAAAGACAATAAAAAAATATCTTGGCGGAAATTATGAAGTTGTTGCTTCAATGGGACATGTACGGGATTTGCCTAAATCTAAAATGGGTATAGACTTTGAAAATAATTTTGAACCCCAGTATGTGGACATGAAGGGCAAAGAGGACGTTATTAAGGAATTGAAAAAGTACGCTAAAAAAAGCGAACATGTTTACCTTGCAACTGACCCGGACCGAGAAGGAGAGGCTATTTCATGGCATATATCAAATATGCTGGGTCTGGATATTAACGATAATAACAGAGTGGAATTTAATGAGATTACAAAATCCGGTGTAAAGGCAGGAATGAGCAATCCTCATAAAATAGACCTTGACCTTGTTAACGCACAGCAGGCAAGACGTATTCTTGACAGAATAGTGGGATATAAGCTTAGTCCGTTTTTGTGGAAAAAGGTTAAGAGAGGACTTTCTGCCGGACGTGTTCAGTCGGTAGCGGTACGTCTTATTGTGGACAGAGAAAAGGAAGTAAAGGAATTTGTTCCTCAGGAATACTGGAGTATTGACGCTAAATTTACAGCGCCGTCCAGCCGAAAGGTCTTTGCCGCAAAACTTTCTGCGATTGACGGTAAAAAGGCTGAATTGTCAAATAAGGAAGAGACTGACGAGGTTTTAAAAAGACTGGAAAACGCAGTATATACTGTTACTGATGTTAAAAAGAGAGTTACAAGAAAACAGCCTGCGCCTCCGTTTATAACTTCTACTTTACAGCAGGAAGCGTCTAAGCGAATGGGATTTCAGGCTAAGAGAACTATGAAAGCTGCTCAGGAGCTGTATGAAGGTGTTGAAATTGAGGGAATGGGTGCTGTGGGTCTTATAACCTATATGAGAACGGACAGCTTAAGAATCTCCGATGAAGCAAGAGATGCAGCCGCTAAATGCATAGAAGAAATTTACGGCAAGGAATATCTACCGCCGTCTCCAAGGGTATTTAAATCAAAGAAAAATGCTCAGGACGCACATGAAGCTATACGTCCGTCTCTGCCGGAGCTTACGCCGGACAGAGTCAAGGCAAGTCTTACTACCGACCAATTTAAGATATATAAGCTTATCTGGGAAAGATTTATTGCAAGCCAAATGGCAAACGCTCTTCTTGATACAGTGTCGGTAACAATTGACGCAGAAGGCTGTACCTTTAAAGCGTCCGGTTATTCCGTTAAATTTGACGGTTTTACAAAGCTGTATGAAGAAAAAAAGGACAGTGAAGAAGAAAACAATAAAATGCTGCCCCCGATAAATAAGGAAGATATCCTGAAACTGAAAGAAATTCTGGGAAATCAGCATTTTACTCAGCCTCCCTCAAGATTTACCGAGGCTTCTTTAATTAAAACTATGGAAGAAAATGGTATAGGCAGACCTAGTACCTATGCTCCTACTATTTCAACAATTATTTCACGTATGTATGTTGAACGTGACGGTAAGCAACTTAGACCTACGGCATTAGGTGAAGTTACGACTGATCTTATGAAGGATCACTTCAAGCATATTGTGGACGCTAAATTTACTGCTAAAATGGAAAGCGATCTTGACGGGGTTGAAAGAGGAGAAACCAACTGGGTAGATACTCTGGACGTATTTTATAAGGACTTTGACAAGGTGCTTACAAAGGCTGAAAAAGCTATGGAGGGCAAAAGAGTTAAGGTACCTGACGAGGAAACAGACGTTGAATGCGACCTCTGCGGAAGAAAAATGGTAATTAAAATCGGACGTTTCGGTAAGTTTCTTGCATGTCCTGGATTTCCTGAATGTAAAAATACTAAAAAAATCGTTCAGGCAACAAAGGGTACATGTCCTCTATGCGGCAGTAAGATTGTTCTTAAAAAGTCTAAAAAAGGAAGAAATTTTTATGGCTGCGACGGATATCCGGACTGTAATTTTATGACATGGAACGCTCCGGTTGAAGATAAGTGTCCGAAGTGCGGAAGCACACTTTTCAAAAAAGGCGGAAAATCCGGAAAGCTTTTATGTGAAAAGCCTGACTGCGGTTACGAAAGGAATCTTTGATGACAGTTAAAATTATCGGCGGAGGACTTGCCGGTTGTGAAGCGGCATGGCAGCTGGCAAGTGCAGGAATAAAGTCCTGTATATATGAAATGAAACCTCATAAATATACGCCGGCACATCATTATTCTGGTCTGGCAGAACTTGTATGTTCCAATTCCCTGAAAGCGTCCAGACACGATTCGGCTGCCGGACTTCTCAAAGAAGAAATGGAAATTTTGGGTTCGCTGATCGTACCATGTGCTAAGGAAAATGCCGTTGAGGCAGGAGGGGCACTGGCTGTTGACAGAGAGAAATTCTCCGATGCAGTTACTGAAAAGATAAAACAGAATCCGCTTATAGAAATAATTGATGAGGAAGTAACCGAAATTCCGGACGGACCTGTTATTATAGCTACCGGTCCGCTTACTTCCGGAGAGCTTGCAGAAAGCATACGTGAAAAATGCGGCAATTATCTTAGCTTCTTTGATGCAGCCGCTCCTATCGTGACATTTGAAAGTCTTGATATGGAAAAGGTATTCTTTGCATCACGCTATGACAGAGGGGACGCAGACTATATAAATTGTCCCATGAACAAGGAAGAATATCTTGCTTTTTATAATGCGTTGATTTCTGCTGAATCTGCACCTTTAAAAGAATTTGACAAAAGAGATTTCAAGGTGTATGAGGGCTGTATGCCTGTGGAGGTACTTGCCAAAAGAGGCGAGGATACCATGCGTTTCGGTCCGTTAAAGCCAGTGGGACTGATCGACAAGCGTACAGGAAAGCGCCCTTATGCCGTGGTTCAGCTGAGAAAAGAAAATGCAGAAGGGACTATGTATAATCTTGTAGGATTTCAGACAAACCTGAAATTCGGTGAGCAGAAGAGAGTGTTTTCAATGATCACAGGTCTGGAGAATGCTGAGTTTGTAAGATATGGGGTTATGCATCGTAATTCGTTTATTGACAGTCCAAGACTGTTGAAACCATCATACAGCCTGAAAAGTGACCCGGATATATTTTTTGCCGGACAAATTACCGGTGTTGAAGGATATATTGAATCTGCGGCAAGCGGAATAATGGCGGGGATCAATATGGCAAGGTATTTAAATAGCGAACCGCCGCTGGTACTTCCTCCTGAAACTATGATCGGCGCATTGACTGCATATATCAGCGGAGGGTGCAGCGGTGACTTTCAGCCGATGGGTTGTAATATGGGTATTTTGCCTGATCTTCCGGAAAGAATAAAGGATAAAAAATTAAAATATAAAGCTTATGCGGACCGTGCGATAGACGCTCTGGAACGTACAGTAAATAAAAAAGGTTGACGTATATGAATATAATTGTAGACGCTTTCGGGGGAGATAATGCTCCTCTGGAAGTAATTAAGGGCTGCCGTATGGCACAGGAAAATCTTGGAATTGATATAACGCTTACAGGAAACAAAAATATAATTGCCAAGACTGCTGCGGATAATGGAATTGATATAAGCGGCATGATAATAGAGCATTCGGATTCAGTAATTGATATTCATGAGGAACCGTCTGAGATTTTAAAAAGCCGTAATGATTGCTCAATGGCTGTAGGGCTGAAATTGTTAAGCGAGGACAAGGGAGATGCATTTGTGTGTGCAGGAAGTACCGGAGCGCTGGTAGTCGGTTCTACATTTATAGCCAAAAGAATCAAAGGTATAAAAAGAGCTGTGCTTGCGCCTATTCTGCCTACGGCAAAAGGTCATGTTATGCTGGTGGACGGAGGAGCGAATATTGACTGCCGACCCGAAATGCTGGTGCAATTTGCTTTAATGGCGTCTGCATATATGGAAAAGGTAAAAGGTATAAAAAAACCCAAGGTAGGTCTTATAAATGTGGGTGCAGAAGATACTAAGGGACGTGAACTGGAGATTGAAGCATACAAGCTTCTTGAAAATGCTCCTGTTAATTTCTGCGGAAACCTTGAAGCCAGAGATCTGCCAAAGGGTGATTTTGACGTTGCAGTATCCGACGGTTTTACTGGTAATGTAGCGCTGAAGTTATATGAGGGAATGGGTTCGTTTTTTTCCGGAGAGCTGAAAAGTATTTTTTCCGGAGGAATTTTGTCAAAGCTTTCTGCTCTTATGGTTATGGGTAAAATAAAAAAATTCAAAAAACGTATGGATTATACCGAAGAGGGCGGAGCAGTTTTAATGGGAATATCAAAACCTGTTATAAAGGCTCACGGAAGCTCTGACGCCAAGGCTTTTTATAATGCTGTCAGACAGGCTAAAAATTGTGTTGACGGCGGTGTTACGGAAACCATCGTTAAATCCATAAAAAAGTAAACAGAGGAAAAGTGATATGGAAAATTTAGACAAAAATTTGGAAGAATTTCAAGGAAAAATCAGATATTATTTTAATGATAAGGAATTGCTTATAGAAGCTTTATCTCATTCTTCTTATGCAAATGAAAAAAGAAAAGGAAGAAATAGCAATGAACGTCTTGAATTTTTGGGGGACAGCGTTTTATCAATTGTTGTTTCACAGTATTTGTTTGAACATTTTACGCATCTTCCGGAAGGAGAGCTTACAAAAATAAGAGCGTCGCTGGTATGTGAAAAATCACTTTATGAATTTGCCAAGCAGATAGATCTAGGAGAGCATATTCTTCTGGGAAAAGGCGAGGAAAATACCGGCGGACGTGAAAGAGTGTCTATTCTTGCGGACGCTTTTGAAGCGGTAATAGCGGCGGTTTTTCTTGACGGGGGTCTTGAAGCGGCAAGAAGACATATTTTAAAGTTTATTCCTAAGGATATTGATGACCGAAAACCAGTATCTTTCAGTGATCATAAAACTATTTTACAGGAAATTATACAGAAAAATCCTGAGGAAAAGGTTGAATATAAGCTTGTAGGACAGTCCGGACCGGATCATAATAAGGCGTTTAAAGTTCAGGTACGTCTTAATTCAAACGTTATAGGAACGGGCATTGGAAGAAGCAAAAAGGAAGCTGAGCAGATGGCTGCAAAGGAAGCTCTGGAGCTTATGGGTTATGAGTCATTGTAATATTTCTATTTTTGTACCCCATGCAGGCTGTCCTCATCAGTGCAGCTTCTGTAATCAAAAAACAATAAGCGGTCAGTCATATGCTCCGAAAGCAGATGATGTACATCGGATATGCCGTCAGGCTGTAACAGAGGTAAAGGATAAGGAAAACAGTGAGATTGCTTTTTTCGGCGGCAGCTTTACTGCAATTGACAGAGATTATATGGTTTCTCTACTTGACGCTGCAAAATGCTATTTGGGTGAATACGGTTTTAAGGGAATAAGAATCTCCACACGTCCTGATTTTATAGATAGGGAAATTCTTGATATTTTAAAATCATACGGTGTGACATCAATAGAACTTGGTGCTCAGAGTATGGCAAATCATGTTCTTAAGGCAAATGAAAGAGGTCACACGGCTGAGGACGTTTATAGAGCGTCGGTTCTTATTCGTGAATACGGCTTTGAACTGGGACTTCAGATGATGGTTGGTCTTTATAAAAGCAGTGTTAATGACGAACTTAAAACTATGGAAAGTATTATTGAAATATGTCCCGATACAGTCAGAATTTATCCGGTCGTTGTACTGAAGGGAACTAAGCTTGCAGAACTTTATGAAAGCGGAAAGTATAAATTAATGTCTTTTGATACGATTGTTGAGCTTTGCAGTAATATGCTTGAGGAATTTCATATGCAGGGTATTGATGTTATAAAGTGCGGACTTCATGCGTCTGACGGGGTAGAGGGCGATATGATTTCAGGATTTTATCATCCGGCGTTTAAAGAACTTAGTGAGAGCAGGATTTATCGGAGAAAAATGGAAAAAATCATTGCTGAAGGTTATAATAACAGTATAGTAAAAGTAATGAAATGCCGATTCAGTCAAGTGACCTTTGCAGTGAATCCGTCATGTATAAGCAAAGCGCTGGGGCATAAAAAATCAAATACTGAATTTTTTAGAAAACAAAATAATGTAGATATAAAAGTAGTGGGAGATGAAGAAATCCCGAAATATCAGTGTGAAATCAGAGGATAATATATGTATTTAAAATCATTGGAATTACAGGGCTTTAAGTCTTTTCCGGATAAAATAAGGCTTACCTTTGACAAGGGTCTTACAGCAGTTGTAGGACCCAACGGCAGCGGAAAAAGTAATATCGGCGATTCTGTAAGATGGGTTCTGGGTGAACAATCCACTAAAACTCTTCGCGGCAACAAAATGGAAGATGTTATTTTTTCCGGTACTGTTGCAAGAAAACCCGTAGGTTTTGCTATGGTAACGCTGAATATAGATAATTCCGATAGAGAGCTTAACAGTGATGATGACGAAGTAAGCGTTACAAGAAAGCTTTACAGAAGCGGTGAAAGCGAATATAAAATAAACGGCAAAAACGTACGTCTTAAGGATATAAACGAGTTGTTCATGGATACCGGTCTGGGGCGTGACGGTTATTCGATCATCGGGCAGGGAAGAATTGCCGAGATTGTCAGTGCAAAGAGCAATGAACGGCGTGATATATTTGAAGAAGCGGCAGGTATTTCTAAATTCAGATATAAAAAAGTCGAGGCGGAAAGAAAGCTTGCTGCCGCACAGGATAATCTGTTAAGGCTTAACGATATAGTAGCAGAACTTGAAGGACGTGTAGGGCCTCTTAAAATTCAGTCTGAAAAGGCAGAAAAGTTTGTTGTGCTTGCCCGGCAGAAAAAGACGCTGGAAATTTCTGTTTGGGTCAATCGTCTGGAGGAACTTAGATCAAAGCTTGACGAGCTTGAAAACGCACTGCTTATCAATAAAACAGAATATGAAAATATACAGAATGACATTGAGCGTGAAGAACTCAAAATTCAGGACGGTTACAGAAAAATTCAGGAGAGTACCGTAAACATTGAAGATCTGAGAGAAAAAATTCTTCAGACCGAACAATTTTCATCGGAGTATAAATCTGATATAGCAGTATGTGAAAATGATATTGCCCATAGTGAAGGCTCTTTGGCTTCTGTGAGGGAACAGCAGAAGAATCAGTCTGCTTATAAGGAAAAAATTAGTAAACAAATTGAAGAAAAAATAACACAGATAGAAGAAATAAAAAAACAGTCTGAAAGTATTGAAACGCAGCTTGAACAAGTTAAGAAAAGTTTTGAAGAAGCTCAGCGTGAAGCGGACAGTATCGGTAAAAGCTCTGATATGACCGGTAATGAAATAAATAATCTGTATATAAAGCTCAGTGAATTTCGTTCGGAAATTGGCAATTCTGATTCATCGGCACAGGACGCTGACGAACAGCTGGAAATGCTGGAAAATCAAAGAAAACAATTGAGCGAACTGGCGGAGCAATACGGAAAAGAAAAAGAAGAAATTTCCGATGGCATAAGAGTTTTGAAAGAAAAGTCTGAGGAGTTGAGAAACAAATTTGCCGGACTGACAAAGCTTTATAATGACAAGCAGAAAAAGCTTTCCGATTACAAAAAAGAAAGTGAAAACATACTTTTTGATATAAGATCAAAAGAACAGAGAAAAAAACTTCTGATCGACCTTGAAAATAATATGGAGGGGTTTGCCAAAAGCGTCAGGGAGATAATAAAAGCATCCTCCGGAGGAAGAATAAGCGGAATCAGAGGAACGGTAGCTCAGCTTATTAATGTAAAGCAGGAATATGCGACCGCTATTGAAACTGCTTTGGGCGGAGCTATGCAGAATATAATCGTTGAGGACGATACTGCTGCAAAACGCTGTATAAGAATGCTTAAGGAACAGAGAATGGGTCGTGCCACATTTTTGCCTATGACTTCGGTTAGAGGAAATGTTCTCAATGAACAGCGTCTTTATTCGGAAAACGGATTTGTTTCAATGGCAAATGAACTGGTTGAATTTGACGAGCAGTACAGGGGCATTGTAAACTCACTGCTGGGACGTACCGCAGTGGCAGACGATATTGACAGTGCGGCAATGATTGCTAAAAAATTCGGCTATAAATTCAGAATAGTAACTCTGGACGGTCAGGTCGTCAATGCCGGAGGTTCGTTTACGGGCGGTTCTGCCGTGCATTCAGCCGGTGTGTTTTCACGTAAAAACGAGCTTGACAGTATTGAAAAGGATATAGAAAGTTTGAATGTAAAGCGTTCGGAAGCATCATTGAAAACTCAGAAGCTTTCCGATGAAACAGCAAAGCTGGCAAGGCAGTCTGAAGATATAAAGGAAGAGTTGGCTGTATTGGCTCAGGATAAAATCAGATTTGATTCGGAGCTTGCCCGTGTATGCGCACTGGAAAAACAAACTGTTTCTCAGGCTGAGGATTTTGAAAGTCGATTTAACAGTTTGCAGGAGAAAAAGAAAAATGCCTTGGAAAATGCTAAGAATGCACATGAGAAGTTTGAGGAAATAAGAGACCGTATCCGTATTGCAGAGGAAAATCTTGTTAAGGAACAGGGCAGAAAAGAATCTGTGAGAAACCGCAGAGAGTCTCTTTCAGCTGAAATGTCAGAACTGAAAATAAAATCTGCTGAGCTTGCTAAGGATTATGAATCTTCGCAGAGAGAGCTTGAAACCTTGAAATCCGGTATGACTGATACGGCTGAAAATCTGGGTAGACTGTCTGAAGAAGAAAAAAGCCTGGAACAGACTATTAAAGAAAAGAAAGAACTTATAGAAGAACGCAAACAGCAGCTGGAAAATGTTAAAACTACTATTGAAATTTGCAATACCGATATAAAAAAGTGGCAGAATATTCATCGTGAACAGGATATGTATGTTACAAATTTAAGAAACGGAATGAAGGCACTTAATGACGCTAAAGAAAAGTATTCCGGTGAGATTTCTAAAATTGATGAACGTAAAATATCTGCGCAGCGTGATTATGACAGTATAATCAATCAGCTTTACGAGGTGTATGAGATGACTCGTTCTGAAGCGGAAAATGCGGCTGAAAAAATTAATGACCGTATGGCGGCTCAGAAAGAGCTTAATGAAATCAAAATGAAAATACGTGCTCTTGGAAATGTAAACGTAGGTGCTATTGAAGAATACAAGGAAGTTTCTGAAAGATTTAAGTTTTTGTCCGAACAGCTTACAGATGTCAGAACCTCAAAGCGGGATCTTGAAAAGCTCATTGAAGATTTGACTGGAGATATGTGCCGTATATTTGCGGAAAGCTTTGTGATTATAAATAATAACTTCAAGTCTATTTTTACGGAGTTGTTCGGAGGCGGAAAGGCAGAGCTTGTACTTACCGATCCTGAAAATGTTCTGGAATCGGGGATCGAAATCAGAGTAGCGCCGCCGGGAAAGGTGATAAAAAATCTTATTTCACTGTCCGGGGGAGAGCAGTCATTCGTTGCAATATGTATTTATTTTGCTATACTTAAACTTAAGCCTGCGCCTTTTTGTATTCTTGATGAAATTGACGCCGCACTTGACGAAGTCAATGTTAAGAAATACGCACAGTATCTGAAAAAGTTTACAGATAAAACTCAATTTGTACTGGTAACTCACAGGCGAAGCGCCATGGAGGAAGCTAATGTTCTTTACGGCGTTACAATGCAGGAAGACGGTATTTCAAAGCTTCTGAAAATGGAACAGGTTGATATTGAAAATACAGCTCAATAGTCGGGAGGATTTAGATTATGGGATTTTTCAGTAAGATTAAAGACGGTCTTAAAAAAACCAAGGAATCAATGGTAAAGAAGATGCAGAAGGTTGTAAATTCCTTTACCAAAATTGATGAGGAATTATTTGAACAGCTGGAAGAAACAATGATAATGAGTGATATGGGTGTCGAAACTTCTGTTCAGATATGTGAAGAGCTCAGAAAAAGAATCAAGGAAAGAGGAATTACAGATCCGTCAGTTATAATGGAACTTATTCAGGAAATTGTTGCTGAAATGATGGGAGACGATATTGAACTTGATTTGTCATCAAAACCGTCTGTTATAATGGTTATAGGCGTTAACGGTGCAGGAAAGACTACTACGATCGGTAAGATGTGTCATCAGTTTATAAATGACGGTAAAAAGGTCGTTGTTGCCGCTGCCGATACCTTCCGTGCCGCAGCTATTGATCAGCTTCAGGTATGGACTGATCGTGCCGGTGCAGATATTGTAAAGCATGCGGAGGGTTCTGATCCGGCGTCTGTTGTCTTTGACGCTATTGCTGCCGCTAAGGCAAGAAACTGTGATGTACTCATATGTGATACCGCAGGCAGACTTCACAATAAGAAAAATCTCATGGACGAACTTGCCAAAATGAACAGAATTATTGAAAGGGAAGCCCCGGACAGTTCAAAGGAAGTTCTTCTGGTGCTGGACGCTACGACCGGTCAGAACGCTGTTAATCAGGCAAGACTGTTTAAAGAGGTTGCACCTATTTCAGGTATCGTACTTACCAAGCTTGACGGTACAGCAAAGGGCGGTATTGTAATTTCTATTAAAAATGAATTGGGGATACCTGTTAAACTGATCGGTGTCGGAGAAAAGATTGATGATCTTCAGCCTTTTAACAGCAGAGATTTTGTTAGGGCATTATTTGAAAGTACTTCACAGACGGTACAGACAGAAGAGGAAAATGAAAATGAGCAATAAAAAAATAATTCTTGCAAGCAATAATAAGGGAAAAATCAGGGAAATTCAAGAAATACTGAGCCCCTTGGGATATGAAATTATTTCCATGAGGGATTCGGGAATTGATATTGATATTGAAGAAAACGGAAAGACTTTTAAGGAAAATGCAGGAATAAAAGCAAAAGCAATTTATGAGATCAGTCATACTGCCGTTATTGCCGACGATAGCGGTCTGGAAGTGGATTATTTAAACGGCGCTCCGGGAGTGTATTCTCACAGATATGCCGGAGAAAACGCTACAGATGAAGACAGAAACAACAAGTTACTATCAGAGCTTTCTGGTATTCCTGAGGAAAAAAGAGGAGCGGCATTTGTCTGCGAGATCTGCTATATTGACGAGGTTGGCACAGAGCAGTATGTAAGAGGAGAATGCAGAGGTAAGATAGGGTATGAACCTATAGGCGAAAACGGTTTTGGATACGATCCGCTTTTTATGTACGGTGAAAAATCATTTGCGGAAATTTCAGCAGAAGAAAAAAATAAAATCAGTCATAGGGCAGACGCTTTAAGAAAGCTTTGCAGTATTTTGAAATGATGAAAGGAAAAATAAATGCTAAACAGTAAACAGAGAGCAGCGCTGCGTGGAATCGCAAGCAATTACGAAACAATATTTCAAATCGGTAAGGGCGGTATTTCCGAAACCTTGATTTCACAGGTGGACGACGCACTGAGAAAAAGAGAACTTATAAAGCTTCGTGTACTGGACAACAGTATGTATACAGCCAGAGAAGCAGCAGAAGAAATCGCATCAAAAACAGGTGCAGATGTTGTTCAGGTGATCGGCAGCAGATTTGTTCTTTTTAAGAGAAATCCTAAAGAGCCTGTAATAGAAATTAAACTGTAAAATGGCGAAAATCGGACTTTTCGGAGGAAGCTTCAATCCGATTCATAACGGACATATAAATCTTGCAGTAAGCGTCAAAAATGAATTGAAGCTTGATAAGGTAATATTTATTCCGTCGGGAACTGCTCCTCATAAATCCAGTAATGAGTATGTATCGGCTGAAGAAAGACTTGAAATGTGCCGTCTGGCACTTGAGGAATATGATGACTTTGAAATAAGTGATTACGAGTTATGCAGACAGGGAAAAAGTTATACTGTATATACAGTAAGACATTTCAAACAGCTTTATCCGTATGATGAATTGGTTTTGATGGTCGGAAGCGATATGCTTTTGACTTTTGATCAATGGTATGAATATCGTGAAATACTTGGGAAAGTAACTTTAGCAGCAATTTCACGTTGTGGTACAGATTTAAACCAATTGTATAAAATGTCTGAAAAGTTGAGCTTGTTTGGCAAGACAATTGTTGTAAATGCTAGTGCCGTTACAATATCCTCCACAAAAATACGAAAAATGATAAAAAATAATGAAGATATATCTTGCTATTTAAACGGAAAAGTAGTAAAATATATTATGCTGAAAAATCTGTATTCATAACAGCAGGATTTAGTATTAAATATTAAATTGGTATTTTTTAAACCGGAGGAATATAATTATGTATTCTTTGGAAGAATTAAAATCTTTTCTTAAAAAAAGACTTTCCAAAAAACGCTTTATTCATTCGCTGAATGTGGCAGACGAAGCTTATAAGCTTGCGGGAATGTATGGGGAAGATCCCGACAAAGCTTATCTTGCAGGACTTCTTCATGATGTTTGCAAGGAAAGTCCGACGGCAGAGCAAGAAGAGCTGATGCTTAAAAGTAATATGAATATTTCCGGAGCAGAATTATCAACAAAAGCTTTGTGGCATGGTCCGGCAGGAGCTTATTTTATTAAATCTGAATTAGGGATTAATGACAGTGATATATTGAATGCTGTAAGGTATCATACAATAGGAAGATCAGGTATGTCAAAGCTTGAGGAAATTATTTATATGGCTGATCTTATTTCCGATGACAGGGACTATAAAGATGTTGATAAGATGCGTAAGCTTGCATATTCGGATTTTGAGAGGGCTATGTATGAAGCAGTCAGTTATTCAATAGAAAGCGTTTTAAAAAAGCAGGGTTATATTCCTGAATGTACTGTTAATTTATATAATCAATATTCATATATCTATTCAGTGCACAAGAAGAATAAGGAGAAAAATGATGGCAAAAAATAATAAGAATACAAGTAAAAACCGCATGTCCGATACGGTTAATAAAAAACCTAAGATGAAAAAGAAAAAATCTTCCCTTAAGGAAAAGATCATAATTGCAGTATCGATTATTGCTGCTGTAATAATAATTGCTGTCATGGTTCTTAATATTCCGATAATTCCTGTTGAAAGAACAAAGGACGGTCTTACATATACAGAGCATATCTCTATAATAAGATGGATAAAGGAACTTCAGCCTATGGCAGGTACAGAAGGGCTTTTATCCGCCGACCCGAACAGTTATGAATTAAACAGCGGTGCGGAATCAGTTGACGATAAGCGTGATTTTACGAACGATCAGATAATTGAAGGACAGTTTACGGTTCTGCTTCTGGGATTTGATGAGGATCGTTCAAATTCGGATGTTATGATGCTGTTCCATTTTGATATTATCAATGATAAGATAAATATTCTTCAAATACCAAGAGACAGTTTTGTACCGGATTATACGTACAGTGAAAATGGCAAGATTAACAGCGTGTATACGTTAGGTGATGAAAATCTGATACCGATCCAGCGAGTTGTTGATGCCGTAAGAGATACTTTCGGCATTCCAATCGACAGATATATAACTACAGGATGCGCTGATATTGTAGATATGGTTGATTTGGTCGGAGGCATTCCGATAGATCTTCCTGAAGATGTATTCTATTCATATGATAAAATTCTTTATGCCGGTGAACAGGTGCTTAACGGTGAACAGGCAGAATTGTTTGTTCGTGCAAGAAAAGGATACATGGAAGGCGATATCGGACGTGTAAAAGCACAGAGAATATTTATGGCTGCCTGTATGGAAAAAGCTCTTAATATGGGAACAGTTGAATTGACTAAATTCCTTACAGAAGTGTATAATAAAGGATATATAGGCACTGATCTGACTTTGCAGGAAATGAGTATTCTTGCAGACTTCGGAAGCAATATGAATCTTGACGATGTTACGGTTCAGATGGTTCCGGGTGAAGCGACCGAGTATAACGGATATTCAGTGTGGTCTATCCATAAAAATGCAACTATTGATGTTATAAACGAATATTTCAGACCGTATCAGCCTGATTTAAGCTATGATTCTCTGCCTATTACAGAGCTTATTGAAAGCGATTATTATACTACCGATGTTTATGATGAGAATCAGGATACTTTACAAGATATTGCAGACGGAGCTACCCCGGGAGAGAGCAAAAAGAAAACTACGGAAACTTCATCTTCTGAGGAAAGCAGTTATGACGGCTATGATGATTATGATTATAATCAGGAGGAAAACTACGGATACTAATTAAACGTAAAGGAGATAATATATGACTCAAAAGGAAATGCTGAAAACTATAATCAGTACTCTTGATAAAAAGAAAGCGGAAAGTATTCAGGCTATAAAAATTTCAGATCTGACTATACTTGCAGATTATTTTATTATTGCAAGCGGAAATAGTTCGACTCAGACAAGAACTTTGGCAGAGGAAGTTGAGTACCAAATGTCTCAGGCAGGTGTTGAGCCAAACAGAAAGGAAGGCTATAACGGTTCAAACTGGGTAATACTTGATTACGGCGATATAGTTGTTCACATTTTTTATAAAGAAACAAGGGATTATTATCAGCTTGAAAGACTGTGGGCTGACGGTGAAAAAATAGACATTGAGGAATATGTAATTGAGGAGTGAATTACATGAATACAAACAATCAGACGGGACGAAATATTTCATTGATAGTCGGCGCTTATTTTATTTTAAAATCAGTGATTAATCTGATTCTCGGCGGAGGTGTATCCGATATAGTAATTGCAGTTGCTGAAGCGGCTGCACTCTATACCGGTCTTATGTACTTGAATTATGTTGTTGCAGCAGTTGCGGCGCTTATAGTAATTATACACCTTCCTGCAAACATAAGTCATTTTACAGATAATTGGATATATCTTCTTGAGGGTGTAATTGATATTATATTTGCAGTAATAATCTGTATAAATCCAAATGTTAAAGAACATTTTACAAACAAGTGGTCAAGTAACTCCGGCAGTAAGTAAAATAAGTTGGAATTGATATAAATTAATTGTTAAAGAGGAATGATATAATGAGTGAGAAGTATAATTTTACTGCCATTGAAAAAAAATGGCAGAGGTACTGGGATGAACACAATACTTTCAGAGCGGGTACTGACTATTCAAAGCCAAAATTTTATGCTCTGGTAGAGTTTCCTTATCCATCGGGACAGGGATTGCATATCGGTCACCCGCGTCCTTATACTGCTATGGACATAGTTTCCAGAAAAAGACGCCTGGAGGGATATAATGTACTGTTCCCCATGGGCTGGGATGCTTTTGGTCTCCCTACAGAAAATTACGCTATTAAAAATAAAATTCACCCTGCCATAGTGACGGAAAAGAATATTGCACATTTTAAGGAACAGCTGAAAATGCTCGGACTTTCCTTTGACTGGGAAAGAGAGGTAAATACAACTTCACCGGAATATTATAAATGGACTCAGTGGATTTTCCTTCAGATGTTCAAAAAAGGACTTGCCTATAAAAAGGAAATGGCAGTAAACTGGTGTACTTCATGCAAGGTGGTACTTGCTAATGAAGAAGTTGTGGGCGGCTGCTGTGAACGCTGCGGCGGAGAGGTAATAAGAAAGGTTAAATCACAGTGGATGTTGAAAATTACCGAGTATGCCCAGAGACTGCTTGACGATCTTTCAGAAGTAAATTATCTTGATAAAATTAAATCTACACAAACAAACTGGATCGGACGTTCTACAGGTGCGGAGGTTAATTTTGAATCTACTGCCGGAGATATTCTGACCGTTTATACTACAAGACCGGATACTCTTTTCGGCGCTACATATATGGTAATTGCACCGGAGCATCCATACATAGAAAAATGGGCTGACAAGCTTGAAAATATGGATGAGATCAAGGCTTATCAGGATATGGCTGCCAAAAAGTCTGATTTTGACAGAACGGAAATGAACAAGGATAAAACAGGTGTCGAACTGAAAGGCGTTAAGGGTATAAATCCTGTGAACGGCAGGGAGATTCCTATATTTATTTCAGACTATGTTCTTATGTCTTATGGTACGGGCGCTATTATGGCTGTACCGGCTCATGATACCCGTGACTATGATTTTGCAAAGGTTTTCGGCTTGCCGATCATTGAAGTAGTAAAGGGCGGAGACGTTGAAAAAGAAGCGTTTACTGACTGCGCTACAGGTACAATGACAAACAGCGGATTTTTAGACGGATTGTCTGTTGAGGACGCAAAGGTGAAGATTAAGGAATGGCTTGAGGAAAACGGCAAGGGTGCTTCAAAGGTAAATTACAAGCTCAGAGACTGGGTATTCTCACGTCAGCGATACTGGGGCGAGCCGATTCCGGTGGTTTACTGTGAAAAGTGCGGCTATGTAGGACTTCCTGAAAGCGAGCTTCCTCTGACGCTTCCGGATGTTGACAGCTATATGCCTACAGATAACGGTGAAAGTCCGTTGGCAACACTTGACAGCTTTATTAATACAACATGTCCGCACTGCGGCGGTCCGGCAAAGAGAGAAACTGATACAATGCCTCAGTGGGCTGGATCTTCGTGGTATTTCCTGAGATACTGTGATCCGGACAATAAAAATGAACTTGCTTCAAAGGAAGCTCTTGATTACTGGATGCCAGTTGACTGGTATAACGGCGGCATGGAGCATACCACACTGCATCTGCTGTATTCACGTTTCTGGCATAAGTTCCTTTATGATATAGGTGTCACAACAACTAAAGAGCCTTACATGAAGCGTACTTCACATGGCATGATTCTAGGTGAGGACGGACAGAAAATGTCCAAATCCAGAGGAAATGTTATCAATCCTGATGATGTTGTAAAGGAATACGGAGCTGATACGCTTCGTCTTTATGAGATGTTTATCGGTGACTTTGAAAAGACTGCTCCGTGGAGTCCTTCAAGCATTAAGGGCTGCAAGAGATTCCTTGACAGAGTATGGTCATTGCAGGATTGCATTATTGACGGTGATGATTACAGAGAATCCCTTATTGCGTCATTCCATAAGACAATAAAAAAGGTAAGCGAAGATATAGAAAACCTGAAATTCAATACGGCAATTGCAGCTATGATGGCATTGCTGAATGAAATTACCGCAACAGGTAAAATTAACCGTGCAGAACTGAAAACACTGCTGATACTTCTCAATCCTTTTGCACCTCATATGACAGAGGAAATGTATGAAAATAATTTTGACGGAGTACTCAATGAACAGCAATGGGTTAAATACGATGAGTCTCTGTGCATTGAAAACACGGTTGAGATTGTAGCGCAGGTGAACGGTAAAATCAAGGCAAAGCTTGTGGTTCCTGTTGACGGTGACAAGGAAGAAATTCTTGCAGCTGCACTGAAAGATGATAAAGTAAATGAAGCAATTGATGGAAAAAGTATTATAAAACAGATATATGTACCAAATAAATTGGTTAATTTTGTTGTAAAGTAACAAAATTTTAAAACTGAACTTGACATATATAAATGTTTATGATAAAATAAAATGTATATTAAATGTAACATATTTCTGCTGTTGCAGTAAGAACAAGGTTTGATAACTGACATTCGCATTTTATGTGAAATGATTAGTATAAAATTCAGATTTTAAAATCTGAAAAACCTCTGTCTTTGGGGCAAAGGGAGGGAAAATAGTGGCAGAAGTTCGCGTTGGAAAGAACGAATCATTAGATACAGCTCTTAAACGTTTTAAGAGATCCTGTGCTAAGGACGGTGTTATCGCTGAAGTTCGTAAGAGAGAACACTACGAAAAGCCTTCAGTAAAGCGTAAGAAAAAGTCTGAGGCAGCTCGTAAACGCAAATATTAATTTGCATAAAGGCAATTGTAATTGCCTGATGATTAAAAGACAAAAAAGCGGGCGTAAGCTCGCTTTTTCGTTTATACGTTTTAGTTTCTTGTGAAATCGACATGAAAATAGTGTATAATATTATGGCGGAATTGCTTAAGGCAGTTCTGTTTTAACGGAAAGGATTACCAATATGCTGTTCAGAGCTGATTTTGCGTTTAAAAGCGTACTGGAAATAACTCCTGATTTTCTTCATAAACAGAATATAAGAGGACTGCTGCTGGATCTTGACAATACTCTTACAACTCATGACAATCCCCAACCGGCTGACGGTGTTCTTGACTGGATTGCAGAAATTAAGGGCAGAGGAGTTAAAATGGTTATAGTTTCAAATAATCATCCACCCAGAGTGAAGCCTTTTGCGGATATGCTGGGACTTGATTTTATTTGTGAGGGTAAAAAACCGCTTTCAAGCGGATTCAACCGTGGGCAGAAAATGATGAATATTCCGTTTTCTCAGCTTGCGGTGGTCGGCGACCAGATTTTTACCGATATACTTGGTGCGAATCTGAAAAGAGTAAGAGGAATTTTTGTTTACCCTATAGAACATGAAAAAACTGCCTTTTTTAAACTTAAGAGGTGGGCGGAAAAACCATTCCTGCCGAAGATAATATAAAGTAATTAAAAATAATAGCTATTTTGAATAAAAAATGGAGGATAAGCATGTCAGCTAAATTCGGACCTGCGGGAAACTCAGACAGTTTTTCTGCAAAATATAAATCATCGTCTGACGCACCTGTGTTCCTGAAAGAAATAGGACTGGACTGTTATGAATACCAGTGCGGAAGGGGAGTCAGAGTAAGCGATAAGGCAGCAGAGGCAATACGTTCAAAGGCTGAAGAAAATGGTATAGGATTGTCATTGCATGCACCGTATTTTATATCTCTTTCGTCCGTTGAACCGGAAAAGCGTGATAACAGCATAAATTACATACTGCAAAGCTGTGACGCCGCTATGAGAATAGGTGCGGACAGAATTGTCATTCACAGCGGTTCGTGTTCAAAAATGACCCGTGAGGAAGCGTTGGAGCTTGCTAAGGACACCTTGACTCGTGCAAGACAGCAGGCGATTGAACAGGGATTTGAAAAAATTCATTTTTGTCCTGAAACAATGGGAAAAACTAATCAGCTGGGTAATCTTACCGAAGTACTCGAAATGTGCAGACTGGACGATACTTTTATTCCCTGCATAGATTTCGGTCATCTTAATGCCAGAACATTCGGAGGTATAAAATGCGGCGATGACTATGAAAAAATGCTGGACGAGGTTGAAAATGCTTTGGGAGCTGACAGACTTAAAGTGTTTCACAGTCATTTTTCTAAAATTATGTATACAAATCCAGGCGGAGAAAAAAAGCATCTGACGTTTGAAGATAATGAGTATGGTCCGGATTTTGAACCCCTTATGGAAATCATTGCAAAGAAAAATCTTTCACCCGTATTTATATGCGAAAGCTCGGGTACTCAGGCGGAGGACGCATTGAAAATGAAAGAAAATTATTTAAGCTATAAATAAGAGAGGCGGTATTTATGAAAAAAATACTTGTGATAAACGGTCCTAATCTGAATCTTCTCGGAGAACGTGAACCGGGAATTTACGGTGACGATACATATGAATCCCTTTGTGAAATGATTATGGATAAGGCTGATGAAATGAATATTAAATGCGAGATTTTTCAGTCCAATCATGAGGGAGCAATAATTGATAAGCTTCATTCGGCAAGAATGAATTTTAATGGTGTTATACTCAATGCAGGAGCTTACACCCATTACAGTTATGCAATTCGTGATGCAATTTCTGCAATAAGTATTCCGGTTGTTGAAGTGCATATAAGTAATGTTTTTGCAAGAGATGAATTCAGAAAAAATTCTGTTATCGCTCCTGTGTGCAAGGGAAGTATTTCTGGCTTTGGATTTTCTTCTTATTTTCTGGCAATGGACGCATTGGTGAAGTACTATGGATAGAATTAATCGTATTGTACTCCCCGAAAATGCTGACGGTGCGCTGATAACTTCAGACATTAACAGAAGGTATTTTACCGGAATGAAATCGTCGGCAGGCATGTTACTGATATTCAAAGAGTGCGCTTATCTTATCATTGATTTTAGATATATTGAAAAAGCAAGAAATACTGTTAAAAACTGTACTGTAATGGAACAAGAAAACCTTACAGAACAGATCAACAGTCTTATGAAAAAACACAATGCAAAATCTCTTGCAGTGGAATCAATGGATATGACGCTTAGCAGAATGAGTTTTCTTGAGAAAAAATTTCCGGATATTCAATTTATAAAATCCGATGAACTCAGTAATAATATTTATGATATGAGGACTATTAAATCTGCTGAGGAAATTGAAAAAATTCACAAAGCACAGGAAATTGCTGAAAAAGCATTCGATGAAATACTTGGATTTATTAGTCCGGGAGTTACAGAGCGTGAAATTGCTCTGAAATTGGACAGCTGCATGCTTGAAAACGGAGCTGAGGGACTGTCTTTTGAGACAATTGCTCTTGCCGGAGCAAATACGTCTATGCCTCATGGAGTACCGGGAAATTATAAGGTGAAAAACGGTGATTTTGTACTTATGGATTTCGGTGCAGTCTATGATGGGTACCACAGCGATATGACAAGAACAGTCTGCGTGGGACAGCCTTCGGAGAAAATGGGAAAGATTTATGATATAGTACTTAAAGCACAGCTGGAAGCTCTGAAAAAAGTTAAATCCGGTATAACCGGCAGTGAGCTGGACGGTTATGCTAGGGATATTATTGATGAATCGGGTTATGGAGATTTCTTCGGACATTCTCTGGGTCACGGAGTCGGAATGGAAATACATGAGTTTCCGACTGCTTCGTCAAAATCCGAAACAATTTTAAAAGAAAATATGGTAGTCACTGTTGAACCGGGTATTTATCTGCCCGGAGAATTTGGAGTTAGAATTGAAGATTTCGTTGTTGTGACTGAAAATTCACATCAAAATTTAACAAATTGCCCTAAAAAATTGATAATTTTATAAAAAGGTATTGAAAAAAAGTCAAAGTTGTAGTATAATAATAACAAATTTATTATTAAATTCCAGTAAGTTTTTAATTTTGGAGGTATTTTATGATTTCAGCAGGCGATTTCAGAAACGGCGTTACATTTGAACTTGACGGTAACGTTGTTCAGGTTATCGAATTTCAGCACGTTAAACCGGGTAAGGGTGCTGCTTTTGTAAGAACTAAATTTAAGAATGTTATCACAGGCGCTGTGGTTGAACGTTCGTTTAACCCGACAGATAAATATCCTACTGCTTTCATCGAAAGAAAGGACATGCAGTATTCTTATAATGACGGACAGCTTTATTATTTTATGGATACTGAAACATATGAACAGGTTCCGATCGGTGAAGATGTTTTAGGTGATAATTTTAAGTTTGTAAAAGAGGAAATGATTTGTAAGATCTGCTCATATAAGGGTAATGTTTTTGCTGTTGAGCCTCCTACTTTTGTGGAACTTGAAATTACAGACACAGAACCGGGCGTAAAGGGCGATACGGCAACTAACGCTACAAAGCCGGCTACAGTTGAGACCGGTGCGGAAATCAGAGTTCCTCTGTTCATCAATCAGGGCGACAGAGTTCGTATTGATACAAGAACAGGCGAATACATGGAAAGAGCTTAATTTTTATTTAATAACATAAAGGAGGGCTATCTCATGAAGCTTACTGAAAAAATGTCATATTTGCAGGGAATGCTTGACGGGCTTGATATTGATACTTCTACTAAGGAAGGCAAGCTGTTAGTGCAGATGACTGAGGTTATGCATGAAATGGTAATGTGCGTTGACGATCTTCAGACCCAGGTTGACGAGCTTACAGAGCTTTGCGATATCCTTGATTCTGATTTGGGAGAAATGGAAGAGGATTTTTACGACACAGATGATTGTGATTGCTGCAATGAAGATGATTACGATGATTTTGATTTCGACAGCGACGAGCTTTATGAAGTATGCTGTCCTAATTGCGGTGAAACAGTTATTCTTGATGAAAGTATGATTGAAGAAGGTTCAATTGACTGTCCTGAATGCGGTCTGAATCTCGAATTTGATTATTTTGACGATACTGAAGTATCTGACCTTTCAGATGACAGTAACGAAGAATAAAAAGAAAAACCTGCGGTAATACAGTAAAAGTTTATTACGCTTTTCAGGTAGCGATATCATGAAATGCTTAGCGTTTTGAAAGAACTGTCAGCAGATAAGCAAAAGCTGATTGAAATGTGTTATTGGAATAATCAATAAATGCAGGAAATGGAAAAAGCATTTGCAATAACAATGAAAGTATCTATAGAAATTGAGACTTTCTCTATGATATAATCCCCTTAGAGTAGACACACGGAAAGAATACACTAAGGGGATTATTCTATGTCCAGAAAAAGCAAAGTAACAAATGAAGAACGAATAGCAGCGGTATAAGAATAGCTAGAAAGTTATCACGGAATTGCAGGCCGTTATGCGAGGATACAATAAATTTTAACACCAACTTAAAGCTATGACTGATAAGGCAATAGAAACACAGAAGAATTTACAATGCAATCTGATTTTTATTGACATTTATAATTCTTAATGATATAATTAAAATAATATATGATTGGAGGATGGATTTAATGGTCTGTAAAAATTGCGGTGAAAAATGTTTCTCCGGAGAAGTGTGTAAATGCGGAGAAAAAATGCCGAAAGTAAATAGCGCCGGAGTATTAATAAATTCAATTATTTGTTCAATTTTATTGGTTATTTCTATTATTTCTATTGTTTTAACTATGTCATTTAGAAATATTGTGAATAATAATATTCTTGTCGATACAATTAAAGATGTTGATTTATGCAGTCTTGAGGTTCAGGATGAATCCGGAAAGACAGTGCAGCTTGATGAATATATTTATAATAATTATATTGATGATGACAGAATATCAGTACAGAATGTAGATAATGTTTTAAATGATCCGTTTATTAAAGATTTTATTATTGAAAAACTTGAAGGTTATCAGGATTTTTGTATGGACAAAGGAGAAATGGTTTATATCACTTCAGATGATATTGTAAATCTTATTGATGAAAACAGTGATTTACTTTTCAATGAAGCGGGATTGCAATTTCTTGAACCTGATAAGCAACAGCTCAGAAACGATTTAAGCGTATTGGATGATTTTAAAGATTTTTCCGACAATTATCTGACCGGTTGGTTTAGCAGCGGACTTATACATACATTCTTCTCATTAGCAAATGTTATTTTTCTTGCAGTGCTAATGGCTGTAATTTTAATACAATGGATTGTTATTTATAAATTAAATTCAAGAAGGATCGGAAAAGCGCTGAGAAAATACAGTATTGTTCTTATAATACCGTCATTTATTATATTTGCTTCAACATTTTCATTTTTATTTTTTGAAGAAAACAGTATTGTGAATGCTATAACTTCTGATATAAAGTGGTCGTTTACAATATCCTCCGGTATTATTCTTGCTGTAGGGATTGTTTTGCTTTTGATATCAATACCTATGAATATTAAAAAGAAAAACATAGTTGAAATTCCGTCAGATGCAGCTGAAAATTCTGCTGAAGAACAGCCTGTTTACGCAGCTGTTTCTCAAAATGCTCCTATAACAGAAAATATTCAGGAAAATAAAGCTTTTACTGAAAATTCAGATTCTGCCGACGGTTTATGTCCTCAGTGCGGACATAAGAATAAAACCGGTTCATCTTTTTGCAGTCAATGTGGTTTAAAATTGAAATAATATCTGTGACCGGCTTTCAAAGCCGGTCAGTTTTTAGTAAACTGCATTGCAAAGCAAAAAAAGTCGGGAAAATAAAAGAATGTTATGCTATAATGTAAATACAGTCAGGGTAGGGAGATGAAAGCTGTGAACGGATGGAGTCAAGGCATACAAAATGCAATTGAATATATTGAAGAAAATATTACTGATAGGCTTGAGATCAATGATATCGCTTCTAAGGCGTATGTTTCTGCATTTCATTTTCAGCGAATTTTCAGTATTTTATGCGGTTATACCATAGCTGAATATATTCGAAACCGAAGGCTTACTCTTGCCGGACAAAGACTTTCAGTGTCTGATGAAAGGATAATTGACATTGCTTTGGAATTTGGATACGATTCTCCTGACAGTTTTGCAAGAGCCTTTACAAGGTTTCACGGTATTTCTCCTTCGGCTGCAAAAGAAAAGGGTGCAAAACTCAAATCATTTGCACCTTTAAGAATTAAACTTACATTGGAGGGCGGTACTATGTTAGAGTACTCAATAGTGTCAAAAGCGGCTTTTACAGTTATGGGTAAAGTAAAAAAATTCAGTTTCAGTAATTCTTATGAGGAAATTCCAAAATTCTGGGACGAGCATATGAAAAGCGAGGATAATAAAATAGTTTGCGGTATGTTCGGCGTTTGTTATGATGGAGATAAAAACGGTTTTGAATACCTTATTGCTGATAATTATATTCCTCAGAATGAAATTCCTGATGGGTATACTACAAGAACAATTCCTGAGGGAATGTGGGCGGTATTTCCATGCAGAGGACCACTTCCGGAAGCCTTACAGACCGTTAACACTAAAATCTGGAATGAATGGCTTCCTAACTGTAAGGAATATAAGCTTGCGGGGAATTATAACATTGAAATGTATACTCCTATTTGTGAAAATCCGGCAGATAATTATTGTGAAATCTGGATTCCGGTAGAAAAGATCTGATAATTTAATAGTTATAAAAGACAGGATTAATCCTGTCTTTTTTATTTTTATTTATTAATGAAAAAATACATAAATTAAAATTACTTGCAAATAATTTCAGATTATGGTATGATAAAAGAGTTTGAAAGAAATTTAAAAGAAAAAGGAAGGAGCGTCAGTATGGCAAAAAAACAACAGGATTACGGTAACGAAAGTATTACTATGCTGAAAGGACCTGATAAAGTAAGAAAGCGTCCGGGAGTAATTTTTGGTTCGGATGGTCTGGATGGCTGTGAACATTCTGTTTTTGAAGTTATATCAAATTCTATTGACGAGGCACGTTCCGGCTATGGAAATAAAATAGTTGTTACAAAGTATAATGATAATACAATAGAAGTTGAGGATTTTGGCAGAGGCTGCCCTGTTGACTATAATAAATCAGAGGAACGCTTTAACTGGGAGCTTGTTTACTGCGAATTGTATGCCGGAGGCAAGTATGACGACAGCTCAGATATGTATGAGTATTCTCTGGGACTTAACGGTCTGGGACTTTGTGCTACTCAGTTTTCATCTGAATTTATGGACGTTGAAATAATCAGAGACGGTTATAAGTATAATCTTCATTTTGAGAAAGGTGAAAATGTCGGCGGACTGAAAAAAGAAAAGACATCCAAAAAGCAGACAGGCACTAAAACTAAATGGAAACCGGATCTTGATGTATTTACAGATATAAATGTCAGGGACGAATATTTTCAGGACGTATTGAAAAGGCAGGCAGTTGTAAATCCGAATCTTCTTTTTGTTTATCGTTTTCAAAAAGAAGACGGAAGCTTTGAAGAAAAAGAGTTTATCTATGAAAACGGAATAACGGATTATGTTAACGAAATTGCCGCTGGAGAAAATTTAACTTCTGTTCAGAATTGGAGTGCGGACAGGGTTGGACGTGACCGTGAAGACAAGAGTGAATATAAAGTAAAAATGGAATTTGCTCTTACTTTTTCAAATAAAATAAAAAAAATCGAGTATTATCATAATTCTAGCTTTCTTGAGCATGGCGGTTCTCCGGAGCGTGCCGTAAAGCAGGCTTTTGTGTCTCAGATAGACGCCTATTTGAAACAGAATAACAAATACTTGAAAAATGAAAAGAAAATTACATTTGACGATGTTGAGGATTGTTTGATACTTGTTTCTTCGTCTTTTTCAACACAGACTTCATATGAAAATCAGACTAAAAAAGCAATTACTAATAAATTTATTTATGAAACTATGACGGAATTTTTAAAGCATCAGCTTGAAATTTACTTTATTGAAAATCCAGACGAGGCTTTAAAAATTGCCGAACAGGTTATGGTAAACAAGAGAAGCCGTGAAAATGCTGAAAAAACACGTCTGAATTTAAAGAAAAAGCTTGCAGGCACTATTGACTTATCTAATATGGTCAAAAAGTTTGTGGATTGCCGTACGAAAGATGTCAGCAGACGAGAGCTTTATATAGTGGAGGGTGATTCGGCTCTGGGTGCTGTAAAACTTGCAAGAGAAGCAGAATTTCAAGCGGTTATTCCTATAAGAGGTAAAATACTTAACTGTCTTAAAGCTGATTATGTTAAGATCTTTAAAAATGATATTATTACTGATCTTATTAAAGTACTTGGCTGTGGTGTTGAAGTATCTTCAAAGGCTAACAAAGACATTTCTTCATTTAATCTGGAAAATTTCAGATGGAGTAAAGTTGTCATATGTACCGATGCCGACGTTGACGGATTTCAGATAAGAACGCTGATTCTTACAATGCTTTACAGACTTACTCCTACTTTGATTGAAAAAGGTTATGTTTATATTGCAGAATCACCGCTTTTTGAAATAACAACGAAAGATAAAACGTATTTTGCATACAATGAAAAAGAAAAATCCGATATTTTAAATATGATAGGAAATAAAAAATATACCTTGCAGCGTTCAAAAGGTCTTGGAGAAAACGAACCGGAAATGATGTCGTTAACTACAATGAATCCTGAAACAAGAAGACTCATTAAGGTTTCTCCTGCTGATGTAGAAGCAACAACCGCTATGTTCGATATGCTTCTGGGAGATAATCTACAGGGCAGAAAAGATTATATTGCAGAATTTGGCAGTGATTATCTGGAAATGGCAGATATTTCGTAATTAATGTCTACTGGATCTTTTAGCAGATAAAACAAGGAGTGAAAAATAAATGGCAAGAAAGTCCGATAAAGAAAAAACACCTAAAAGGAAAAATACACCGGACGCTTTTATTGAAAATGCCGGTGTTGTAATAGATGAAAAAATTACTGATACTCTTGAAAAGAATTATATGCCCTATGCCATGAGTGTTATAGTTTCAAGAGCACTGCCGGAAATCGACGGTTTTAAACCGTCTCACAGAAAGCTTTTGTATACAATGTACAAGCAGGGATTGTTAACCGGAAAGCGTACTAAATCTGCAAACGTGGTAGGGGAGACAATGAAGCTCAATCCTCATGGAGACGGCGCTATATACGAAACAATGGTACGTATGTCAAGAGGTAATGAAACGCTGCTGCATCCGTTTGTGGATTCAAAAGGAAATTTTGGTAAGGCGTATTCCAGAGATATGGCGTATGCAGCGTCAAGATATACGGAAGTAAAGCTTGATCCTATATGTAACGAGCTTTTCAGGGACATTGATAAAAATACGGTGGATTTCGTACCTAACTATGATAATTCAACAACCGAACCAACGCTTCTTCCGGCTTCTTTTCCGACAGTGCTGGTAAACTCTAATATGGGTATTGCAGTATCTATGGCAAGCAGTGTTTGTCCGTTTAATTTGGCTGAAGTGTGTGAGACTTGTATAGCACTGATAAAAAATCCGGAACATGATATTATCAGTACATTGAAAGGCCCTGATTTTCCCGGCGGCGGGTTTATGCTTTACGATGAAGATGAAATGAAAAAAATCTATGCTACCGGTAGAGGTTCGGTAAAACTGCGTTCTAAGTATAATTATGATAAGTCTGCAAATTGTATTGAAATAACGCAGATTCCTTATAGTACTACTATTGAAGCTATTATTGAAAAGATAATAGAACTGATAAAGGCTGGAAAAATACGTGAAATTTCCTATATTCGTGATGAAACTGATTTAAGCGGTCTGAAAATTGCAATTGATCTGAAAAGAGGTACTGATCCTGAAAAACTTATGAACAAGCTTTTCAAGCTTACTCCATTACAGGATAATTTTGCGTGTAATTTTAATATACTTATCGGCGGAACTCCGAAAGTTATGGGAGTCCGTGAAATACTTGAAGAGTGGATAGCGTTCAGGGAAGAGTGCGTAAAACGCCGTGTTTACTTTGATTTGAACAAAAAGAAAGATAAGCTTCATTTATTAAAAGGACTTGGAAAAATTCTTCTTGATATTGACAAAGCTATTAAAATTGTAAGAGAAACGGAAGAAGAAAATGAAGTTGTGTCAAATCTTATGGTGGGGTTCGGTATAGATGAGATTCAGGCGGAATATGTTGCTGAAATAAAACTGAGACATTTAAACCGTGAGTATATTCTCAATAGATTGAATGAAATTGAGTCTTTGGAAAAAGAAATTTCAGAAATGGAAGATATACTTTCCAGCAAAAATAAGATAAGAAGCATTATAGTTTCTGAGCTTAAGGAAGTAATCAAAAAATACAGTAAGCCAAGAAATACAATGTTTTTCTATAAAAATGATATTGAAGATGTTGATATTGCAGAAGAAATACCTGACTATCTGGTGAATTTATTTCTGTCAGGCAGCGGATATTTTAAGAAAATTACTCCCCAGTCCCTTCGCATGAGCAGTGAACAGAAGCTTAAAGAAGGAGATAGTATAATAATTCACAAAGAGGCTACCAATCTTACTGAACTTCTGTTCTTTACTGATAAATGTCAGGTTTATAAATCAAGGGCTTCTGCATTTGACGATACCAAGGCAAGCGTACTTGGTGATTATGTTCCGGCTAAGCTTGGTTTTGACGAGGGAGAAGAGCTTCTTTATATGGCTGATACTATTGATTATGAAGGATATATGCTTTTCTTTTTTGAAAACGGAAAAGCTGCGAAAGTACCATTAAAAGCTTATGAAACCAAAACCAACAGAAAAAAACTTGCAAATGCATATTCCGGTAAATCGAAACTTTGTGGAATGCTTTATATAAGTGAAGATATTGATATTATGCTGAGATCCTCTAACGGCAAAGTTATTATTTTTAATACTTCATTGTTAAATCCAAAGTCTACAAGAGATACAATAGGAGTACAGACAATGACCTTAAAAGGTAATTATGTTTTGGAGCAAGTTCAAATTGCTGATGAAAAAATGCTTGAGGCGTTAAAAAAATATCGTGTTAAAAATATTCCGGCTGCTGGTATGGGAGGAAAGGATCTCATGGAGTATAATCAATTAAAATTGTAGAAAATTGCATTATTTTTATAAATTACAACCTATTAATTTGGTTGAAGCGACAAAATTAAACTGAATCTAATTATTCTCTATACTTTTTTTATTTCCTATGATATAATGAATACAGTTGTGTAAAATATAGATAAAACTTTTGTAAAGTAAATTGAGGGGAAAATTCTCAGGAGGAATTTATGTCTACAACTGAAATCATTCAAATTGCGATAACTACATTGGGCGGTATTGCCTTGCTGCTTTACGGAATGAATGTTTTAGGCTCCGGTCTGGAAAAAATTTCCGGAGGAAAAATGGAGAAAATTCTGGAAAAGCTTACAAATAATATTTTTAAGGCTGTTATTTTGGGCGCTTTGGTAACGGCAGTAATTCAAAGTTCAAGCGCTACGACTGTAATTGTAGTCGGACTGGTTAATTCAGGCATTCTTACGCTGTCCGCAGCAGTTGGCATTATAATGGGCGCTAATATCGGTACTACTATTACAGGACAAATTCTGCGCCTGGGGGATTTGGAAAATAATCAATCGCTTGGAACTGCAATGGAATTTATAACTCCGACTTATCTTGCACCAATGTTGGCGATTATTGGAATAATTATAATTTTAATTGCCAAAAAAGACAGTATAAGAGCAGTAGGCGATATTGGAATGGGTCTAGGCATATTGTTTACCGGTATGCTGTCGTTGACTGATGCTGTTAAACCACTTTCAGAGCTGGAAGCTTTTAGAAACTTATTTGCAAGTCTTGAAAATCCAATTCTTGGAATTTTAGCAGGAACTGTTGTAACGGCATTAATTCAGAGTTCGTCTGCTTCAATTGGAATTCTTCAGGCTGTTTCTGCTACCGGAGTATTAAAGTTTGCAGCAGCGTTCCCAATTATTATGGGACAAAATATAGGCACTTGTTCTACATCAATTTTGTCAAGTGTTGGTGCAAGTAAAAATGCTAAAAGAACAGCAATGGTTCACTTTTACTTTAATTTTATAGGTACAGTTTTATTTCTGATTTGCGTGTATATTTTAAAAGCCTTCGATTTGATTCCTATGTGGAACGATACTATGGATATGGGATCTATAGCGAATTTTCATACTTTATTTAATATTATTGTAACCGTGGTATTTATTCCCTTTCATAAAGTACTGGAAAAGCTTGCTATTATGACCATAAGATCCAAGCCGGAGGATGAAGACGAAATTGCAGTTGATTCAGCAGAAAATATGTTGGATTCACGATTCCTTAAATCACCGTCCCTGGCGATTCAATATGCAAGTAATGCTGTATCATATATGGGCAAGCTTGCCAGAGAAAATTATAAAATGAGCTGTGAGCTTCATTTTTCATATGATACAAAGCATGCGGAGAGAATCAGAGAATATGAAGAGATCATTGACAGAACAGAGGACAGGCTGAATTCATATCTTGTTTCAATTACTGATTGTGAATTAAGTGTTGCTGAAAGCAGATCGGTAACATCACTTCTGCATATAATTACTGATTTTGAAAGAATAGGGGATTATGCTTTTAATATTATGGAAGCAGCGGAATATATGCATGAAAAAAATCAGAAACTTTCAGATAATGCAAAAGCAGAATTAGCGGTTATTTCAAAAGCAATAACAGAAATTATTGATATGGCTGTGACAGCAGTTGAATATGATGATCTGGAAACTGCTAAAAAAATAGAACCTCTTGAAGAAACAATTGATCAGCTTGAATATCAGCTAAAAAACAGGCATATTGAACGTCTCAAAACAGGGGATTGTGCTATTGACCGAGGTATACATTTCCTTGATATGCTTTCAGATATGGAACGTGTTGCTGACCATTGTTCTAATGTTGCCGTCCATGTACTTAGCCGTAACTACGGTAAAGAGGAGATTAAGCATCATGAATATATTGATACAATTCATAAAGGCGATTCCAGTGAATATATTAATGCAATGAATGAATACAGTAATAAATATAGGCTTGCCGATTAATAAATTATAAAAATAAGATGCCCACAGGCTTGAGCCTGTGGGCATTACAATTAAATTATTATTATTCGTTAGCGGGGTATAACACGGTCTTTTTTGGTTTGCTTTTCATTATTGGAAATTTTCCTTAAGTGCTTTAGCTAATTGATCTGGGCACGATGTGTTTTTATATCCGCATTTAATATTTTCGAGCTTTTCAATTACATCTTCTACTTTCATTCCCTTTACCAGAGAACCAATACCCTTAAGATTACCATTGCAGCCGCCTATATATTCTACGTTCTGTACTATACCGTCCTCAACCTCTATGTTGATTTGTCTTGAGCAAACGCCCTTTGGTGTGTATGAAATTTTCATTATATATCAAACTCCTTTTTTCTGGCTGTTCCTGATTTTATTGCCGCTTCAGCTACTGCTTTTGCCACAGCTTTAGGTATATTTCTGTCAAAAGGATCAGGCAGAATATTGTCTGCATTTAATTTTGACTCATCCACGCTATCGGCAATTGCATAAGCAGCGGCAAGCTTCATATCTTCATTAATATCTTTTGCTCGTACTGCCAGGGCACCTTTAAATACACCAGGAAAAGCTACAACATTATTAATCTGATTAGGATAATCACTTCTTCCGGTTCCAACTACAAAAGCGCCCGCACTTTTAGCCGCTTCCGGCATAATTTCCGGAGTAGGATTTGCCATTGCAAAAATAATTGGTTTATCTGCCATGCTTTTAACCATTTCTTCTGAAACAAGTCCCGGTTTGGAGACGCCTATAAATGCGTCTGCATTTTTCATGGCTTCTGCCAGTCCGCCTTTAATTTTATTTTTATTTGTTACCTTTGCAATTTCATAATGTGAAGGATTGTCAAATTCATCTCCGTCACAAATAATTCCTTTGATATCTACCATTATAATATTTCCGATGCCCAACGTTATAAACTGCTTTGCAATTGCTATTCCTGCAGCTCCCGCACCGTTAATTACAAGAGTCATGTCATGTATTTTTTTACCTGCAACCTTTGCAGCATTTAACATAGCGGCGCTTGCCACTATTGCAGTACCGTGCTGATCATCGTGAAAAACAGGAATGTCCACTTTTTCCTTAAGCTGTCGTTCAATTTCAAAGCATCTGGGTGCGGAAATATCTTCAAGATTTATACCTCCGAAGCTTTTGGAAATAAGCTCAATTGTTTTTACTATTTCATCAGTATTTTTTGAATCAATGCAAATCGGAAAAGCATCTACATCGGCAAATTCCTTAAACAGTGCACATTTTCCTTCCATCACCGGCATTGAAGCTTCGGGCCCTATATCTCCCAGTCCCAAAACGGCAGTACCGTCGGTTATAACGGCAACAAGATTGTGTCTGCGTGTAAGTTCATACGATAATTCAGGATTTTTTTCTATTTCAAGACATGGTCTTGCAACTCCCGGAGTATATGCATGTGACAATTCGTCACGGTTGTTTACAGATGTTCGGGAAACTATTTCTATTTTCCCTTTCCATTCTTTGTGCTTATTTAAAGCAGACTCCATAATATCCATTTAAAAATTCACATTCCTTTATTTTTTATTTGACAGCTTTATAATTCTGTCAAGATTTTCCTTAGATGTTGTGTTACTGCCAAGGTGAGTAGGAAAAGCATTGTATAAACCGTGAAAGTCCGATCCGCCAGTAACGATAAGATCATATTTTTCAGCGATATCAAGAAGTTCTTTTTGCTGTGCATTATCTGCAGAATAATGAAAAACTTCTACACCATCCAGTTTTTTGTTAGCTGCAAGCTCTTCGAGTAATTCAATATTGTCATAAAGTACAGGATGCGCCATAACTGCTACACCTCTTGCAGAATGAATAAGATCTAAAACAAAATTTACATCCGGATATTCTCTTTCTACCAGACATGTTCCTGTTTTAAGATTAAATAGTTTATGGTCTAACTCTCCGTAAAATTCAAGTGCATAACCATATTCAATTAAAGCTCTCATTATATGAGATTTATATATACTTTTGCTGCCCGTACAATGTTTCAATACGCTTTCAGGAGTGATAGGATAAAGCTTCATTACGTTTTCTATCATTTCCTTAGAACAGGCCTTTCTGATTTCGCATGATTTAAGACACAGTCCCTCTAACCTGTCAGGTTTTTTAGGCGCATAGCAGAGAATATGAACTTTTTTTCCTCGTTCCTTATCCCATGCTGACATTTCGACTCCCTGAAGTATTTTAACCCCATATCTTTCTCCTAATATATTTGCTCTGGAAAAAGATGACAATGTATCATGATCGGTAATAGATAAAAAATCTATATTCATACGTTTTGCCTGAACTATTATATCTTCAATTCCAAGAGAACCGTCAGACAACGTTGTGTGACAATGTAGATCACAGATCATAAAAGCCTCCGTATTCGCATTATTTTAACTGCGGCTGCCGTATTTTAGCATACGGCATGCTGAATTTATCATGTATAATTCTATATACATTTTAATTATATCATACGAATACTATAAAATCAATAGCTTTTTTAGCGGGTTTTTGTTAAATCTGCAAAAAAACTATATGTAATTGAGACTTTTTAAAATAAACAGCCACATAGTAAGAGTAAAGGCGCTGCATAAGGTCGTAAGCATTACGGCGCATGCGGTAATTGTTCCCTTATGTCCCATATTTCTGGACATTACAAAACAGCTTCCGGTTGTAGCGCTTCCGAGCATAACAAGTATGGCTATGAGTTTTTCTCCTCGGAAGCCCATATATATTGCGATCGGAAGAAATATAATACAGAATAAAATTAATTTAATACCGGTAATAGAAACAGTTATAGGCAGTTTTCCTTTGGCGTCATGAATTTTAAACGATGCTCCTAATGCGATCAGTGACAGGGGAGTTGCCATGTTTCCAAGATAGGAAATTGATTTGGTAAGGATTACAGGCTGAGGAATTTCAAAAACAGACCAAATTAATCCTATAGCAATACCAATTATAATTGGATTTTTAATTACGTCTTTTAAAGTTTTTAATAATATTTTTTTTGGAGAACTTTCTTTTTTTTCCGGTGAGGTAACAGAAAGTACTATTACTGCAATAATATTATAAAGCGGTACAGTTCCGACAATCATTAGAGCAGCCATAGTTGCATCGCCGTAAATATTGTTTACAAATGCAATTCCCAGAATAGCAGCGCTGCTTCTGTAAGAAGCCTGAATAATTTCTCCTCTTTCAGATTTATTGCTGTAAAGAAGTGAAAACGCTGACGCAATTAAAATACTGCAAATAGTTGCTGAAAAACAGAATAATACGAATTTAGTGTCCCAGACCGATTTAAAATCAGCTGTAGAAAGATCCATAAAAAGCAATGCGGGAAGTAAAATTTTAAAAACAAACTGATTGATCTTTTGGGTTGTATGATCATCAAGTATTTTTATTTTTTGTAAAAACCAGCCAAATACCATCATTACAAATACTGGTATTGTTGCATTAAGACTGAAGTTGAGATTTTTAACAAAATCATTCATAATATATAGTTCCTTATTAATTTTTTTATTTAAAAGATAAATTATTTTTCAGCATAAAATCTATAAAATTTTCATTTTTTACATGAAATAAAACGTGTCATTGAATCCATACTATTAATGTAATAAAAATTAAAGGAGAAATATATTTATGGTAAAGCGTGTATACTGCGGTAAAAAAACAAAAATTTACATTCCAAAAACTGTAAATCCAAAAATTATCACATATAGAACTGACGATATCAGCGGCACTGCTGTTCAGAACAGTGTTTCTGCAGTCAATACTGATAATATTGCCCGTGAGGATTATTTGGAAAAACGGCGATAATATTTCGCCGTTTACATATTTATATTATTCATTTTTTTCGCAGCAATATTTGCATATTCCGTATAAAACTGTTCGGGAATTATCAATTTTAAATCCATGATGTTCCATTATATGCTCGTCTAGCGACTGCATGTATGAACAGTCGATATGAAAAAGAGCACCGCATTGAATACATTTTAAGTGAAAATGTTCATGACATTTGCTGTTATCATCTATGTACTGATAGCAGGCGCCGGATTTATCGTCTAAAAAGTATTTGCGTATAATACCAGCGCTTACAAGCTTATCCAGATATCTGTAAACAGTTGTCATTCCTACTGTTTCTTCGTTTGAGTTTATATATTTTACAATATCTGACGCAGTTAAATGTTTATTTTTATTTTCTATAAAAAAATTTAATATAATTTCTTTTTGCTTTGTTTTATAGTCAGATGGTCTCATAATATCTCCCTAATAAAATAATAATTTAAAGTGGTATTTCACAATGAACACATGATGCTTTTTTTAATTCTAGCATTATTTTAATTGCTTGTCAAGACGTATAAAAAACAGGTTCTTTCCAATCCGGAAAAACCTGTTTTTTTATTATAACCGCAGATGGATTTTAGGTTTACTGTCTGCCTATTGAAGATAATTTATTATATCATATATTTAACTAATGTTCAAAAATTTCCCGTTCTTTTAATTATTTTTATTAAATAATTGCATATAGATTTGTTTCCCATGCCGGTATGTAAAGCTGATGACGAATGTAAAGCTTATATTTTGGATTTAACTTATGTACAAGCAAAGGAAGTTCAAAAATATCCTCATTTCTATGGTATAAAGCAACCATGAGTCTGGGACTGTATTTTGAAATTGTCTGGCATGCTCCCCATAAGGCTTCACGTTCGGCACCTTCTACATCCATTTTAATAAGCGTTGCTTCTTTTCCGTCGAGCATATTATCAACGGATTTGCTTTCTATATATTTAGTACCCATACTTGCCAATGACGACTGTCTTCCGGATTTAGATGAAAAAGGCAGTTGTGTATCAATGCACCATGCCGCATTATTGTATGCGTAAATATGATCTTTTTCACTTATGTATTTTGTTAGCTTTTTGAAATTTTTTCTGTCAGGTTCCATAGCATAGATCCTGACGTACTTATTTCTTGTAATTTCCAGAAGTTCTTTTATAGTGTCTCCGTTGTATGCGCCCAGATCAACGTAATGTTCATTTAAATTAGGTTTAATGATATTACGGTAAATTTCTAATTTTGTAGAAGTAATATTTTCAAGGTGTTTAATATCGCCGCTTATTTTAAAATCCAGTATTGATGAAAATACTTTTTTTGATAAATCATCAGCGAGAAGATGATAAACCTCTTCAAGTTCCGCTGCATGTTCAGTGCAGTAATCATAATCAAACAATCCTGTTCCTATTACGGGCACGTCAGGAACATAAAGAGTATGTTTGCGTCCGATATCCTTAATACGGTTTATAAGCTCCTCATATCCTGCCGCAAATGCCAGCACTACAGCAAAATCTTTTTCTTTTTCTTCGACTTCCGATAATTTCTGTACCTTAAATCCTTCAAAATAATGGCCTCTTACAAAATCATCACTTGCAAAAATGCCGGAAGTTTTAATACCGTATTTTTTAAATACAGACATTATTTTCATAGCTCCGTCGCCCATGCCATATATATAAATTGGTTTAGTTTCCTGTTGAAGTTTTTCCCAGCACGTAACCTTTTCTGTTATAAATTCAAGCATTTTTTTCACTTCTCTTTAATACAATTTATTCGCTTTCCATGTCAATCGAACTGTCGCAGTCACAATGACCGTAACTGCCGCCTATCATATCACGTCCTCTTGTACGGTAACGGTCTCTTTGAATATTAATATGTTTATCCAGTAGTTCAAGTACTTTTCTTGGCGCCTTTATGGATTTTATTTCTTTAACCGGAGTATCGGTATCAACAACATACATTATAATAGTACCGCATTTAAAAATTCTGTTGCCCAAAGATAAAACCAGTTTTTTGTCTTTAACAGTATATAAGTCCAATTCGTCCTCAACCAGATTAAATAAACCGACTCTTGTAATAAATTTGGTTTCTGTCAGAAAATATCTGGTAAATGATAACGGCAAGCCGAAAATTGTACGTTTTTTATCAGTCCACACATAATCAAAATCTTTTTTTGACATTTTTATATCTCCCTTAGGTTAATATATAAATTCATTTATTCTTACTCTTAATTTTAACATAATACGTCAATTCTGTCAATTATTATTATATAATTTCAGAACCTGCAATAATAGAATTTATTTCCACCGTTTGAATGAAAGATTTTTTTGTCAAGTAAACGGCTGATTTCTATTATTGCAGGTTCTTATTTGTCAATTAATATAAAAAATTTATTTTTTAAAAACAATTTCTATTGAGGTTCCGATTCCAAGAGTACTGTCAATATTAATTTTGGCTTTATGAAATATTGCGCCGTGCTTTACTATTGATAGTCCCAGACCGGTTCCGCCGCTTTCTTTTGAATGACTTTTATTAACACAGTAAAAGCGTTCAAAAACTCTGTCGAGATCTTCAGCGGGGATTCCTATACCGTTATCCTTAACGGTCACAGAAACATTTGAAATGTAATCCTTTACGATGACTTCGACTTTGCCGTTCTTTTTATTGTATTTAATGGCGTTGTCGCATAAATTATATATCATTTCATCAAGTATCTGTCTGACTCCGGTTATATTTCCGTGATCTCCGTTTACAGTTACGGAAATGTTTTTGTCTTTGGCTTTTGATGAAAGTCTTGCGGCTGCGTCTTTGGCAAGAACAAGCATATCTACAGATTCCTTGGTTATTTCAATTTTATTTTCATCAAGTCTGGAAAGTTTGATGATGTCTTCAATAAGATTTATCAGACGCTGTGTCTCATTATATATTTTTAGTGCAAACATCTGATAATCTTCCGGTTTGGCCCAGCCGTCCTTCATAATTTCCGCAAATCCTGAAATTGCCGTGAGAGGAGTTTTTAATTCATGAGAAACGTTTGCGGAAAATTCTCTGCGGAGTTCCTCACGGGATTCCTTTTCTGTTACGTCAATTATGATGATAACAGCGCCGCTGATTTTATCAAAATGCTTAACCGGATTTGTTATTACCATATATGAACGGTTATTAATAGTAAGAGCTGTTTCATCATGCTTTCCGACAACCGCATTTTCAACGGCATCAACAAAATTTTTGCTGTGATTTAAATCAAAAACGCTTTTGCTGATATAATTGTACTCACCGCCGCCCAATATTGCAACAGCGCTTTTATTACATGAAAGTATAGTTGATTTTTGATTTATAATAATCAAACCTTCACTCATATTCTCAGTAACGGTTTCAAATTCTACCTGTTTTGCTTTGAGTTCTGAAATATATTTTTCAATATCCGAATTTTGCTTTTCAATTCGGCGTAAAAGCGGAGCAAGTTCATCATATTTAAGATTGTTTGACGGATTATCAAGATCAAGTTCATTTATAGGCTTTATGATCTTTTCAGTTTCATTATTGGAAACAATAATTGCCAATATAATTATAATGGCAATGACGATAACAGTATAGGGGAGGGCACTGAAAATATCATGGTAAATACTGCTTGTTGTATCCGACATTCGCAATATTGTACCGTTTGTTAATTTTACAGCATAGTAATAGGTTTGTTCACTGAATGTTTCTGAAAGTCTTGAACTTTCTCCGGAACCGTTTTTTACTGCGTCAATTATTTCAGGTCTGTCTGAGTGATTTGAAAGATTTTCACCCGCACTGTCGTATATGACATTTCCGTTACTGTCAATCCATGTTATACGGCTTGGTGTGACGTTCTTTACCGATTCAAGATAATTTATATCTTCTGTATCTATAGCTTGAGAAATATATTCCGCTTCTGCTCTTATCATTGATTTCATTTCATTGTAGTTTTTCCTGTAAATTACCAGAGATATCATTACGGCTGTTATAATTACTGAAACAGCAGTCATAAGACACATAGTAATAGAAATTTTCTTTTTCATGAACCTTCTCCTATTCTATATCCGATACCCCGAACCGTTTCAATAATGTTTCCGCTGTTACCCAGCTTCTGGCGCAGAGAACGGACATGAACGTCAATAGTTCTGGTTTCACCGTCAAAATCATATCCCCAGATACTTTCCAGAAGTTTATTCCTTGAAAGTACAAGTCCTTTGCTTTCTATGAGCATGCAGAGCATTTCAAATTCTTTGAATGTAAGGGAGATTTCATTTCCGTTCACATAAACTTTATGTTTTCCGACGTCAACAATAATATTTCCTGCCTGAAGTTCTTTTTTTTCTGTATTGTCCGAGTATCTTCTCAGAACAGCTTTAATTCTGGAAACAAGTTCCATCATACCAAAGGGCTTTGTAACATAATCATCGGCGCCGCAGTCAAGACCTGTAACCTTATCATATTCCGAGCCTTTGGCAGTAAGCATTATTACGGGGATTTTATGAGTCTGAAAGGTTTTGCGGATTTTTTTCAGAATAATAATTCCGTCCTCACCGGGAAGCATGATATCAAGTAATATAAGCTCCGGAATATTATTTTCCAGCTGTTTAAACAATTCCGTACCGCATGTAAAGCTTTGAGCGTCAAAGCCTGCCATTTTTAACGTATAGACCACCAATTCGCTGATATTACTGTCGTCCTCGACAATATAGATCATAATTTTCCCCCTTTATATTTTCCGGTAATTGAAAATTCAACCCATTCGGCAATATTTGCAGCATGATCTCCGATACGTTCAAAGTATTTGGCAATCATCAGAAGATCCAGACATTGTTCGCTGCTTTCCGGATTATTATGAATATATTTAACCAACTTGGTTTTGATATCATTAAACATATTGTCAATTGTATCGTCTGATTTTATAACATTTTGTGCGCGTTCAAGGTCGCTTTTTACAAATGAGGTTATGCTTTCGGTGACCATTTTTACTGTCGCAGATGCCATATCGCTTAGATGGATACCGTCAAAGACCAAATTAGAGTTTATATATTTAGTGATTTCAGCAATATCTGACGCCTGATCGCCTATACGTTCCATATCGGAAACCATTTTCATTGCGGCTGAAACTATCCTTAGATCTGTTGCTACAGGCTGCTGCTGAAGAAGAAGCTTCATGCAAAGACCTTCAATATCACGTTCCTTTTGGTCAATATCGTTTTCGATTTCTGCAATATTATTTAAAATATCTTCATTGGCATTTTGCAGGGATTTTGACGCATTGGCAATTGCCGTTTCGCAAAGGCAGCCCATTTTTATAAGTTCTATATGCAGAGCTTCAAGCTGTTCATCAAATTTATTACGCATTTAACCAAACCTCCCTGTAATATAATCTTCAGTTTTCTTATTTGACGGCATAGAAAATAATTTTTCTGTTTTATCGTATTCAATAACTTCTCCAAGCAGAAAAAATGCTGTTTTATCAGAAATTCTTACCGCCTGCTGCATATTGTGAGTTACCATAACTATAGTATACTTCTTTTTAAGTTCCATTGCAAGGTCTTCTATTTTTGAAGTGGAAATCGGGTCGAGAGCAGATGTGGGTTCGTCCATTAACAAAACCTCCGGTTCAACGGCGAGCGCACGTGCTATGCAAAGCCGCTGCTGCTGTCCTCCGGACATGGCAAGTGCACTTTTTTTAAGCTTATCCTTTACCTCGTCCCATATTGCAGCTCCCCGCAGTGATTTTTCAACGATTTCATCTAGCCTTACTCTTGAGCGAATACCATGAGTTCTCGGACCGTATGCTATGTTATCATATATGCTCATCGGAAAAGGGTTCGGTTTCTGAAAAACCATTCCTACACGTTTTCTGAGAAGGTTCGTATCCATATCACCGTAAATATCCTCATTATCCAGAAGCATTTTTCCGGTGATCTTACAGCCTTCCACAAGGTCGTTCATACGGTTCATTGATTTGAGTAGCGTGGATTTTCCGCAGCCTGAAGGTCCTATAAAAGCTGTGATTTCGTTAGGCGCAATATTAAGATTAATATTTTTCAGCGCTTTGAAATCGCCGTAGTACAAATCAAGATTTTCAACTGTAAACTTATTCATATTTTATCCTTTCGTAATTTTTTTGGCAAGAAATGATGAAAGAGCATTGAGTCCGGCAACGATAATTATCAGTACTACTGCTGTTGCGTACGACTGATCGACGTGTAATCCTTCACTTGATAAAAGATACATGTGTTCTGATAGAGTACGTCCTGATTTAAGAATGTTCCATGCGGCTTTTGTGCCTGTTCCGGCTGTATACAGCAGCGCCGCCGTTTCGCCTACAATACGTCCTGTGGCAAGGATTACGCCTGAAAGTATGCCCGGTACTGCCGGAGGAAGAACTATTTTAAATACTGTTCTGAGCTTGCCGGCGCCGAGGCCGAAGCTGCCTTCACGATATGAGTCCGGTACAGATTTGAGAGCTTCCTCAGTAGTTCTTATTATCAGCGGAAGGATCATTATAGCAAGAGTTAAAGTGCCGGATAATACTGAATATTTGAGTTTCAGCTGAACAACAAAGAACAGATAGCCGAATAAGCCGTATATAATGGAAGGAATTCCTGAAAGCGTTTCAGTGGTCATTCTGATTATTCCAACGATTTTATTTCCGCGCTTAGCATATTCGACAAGGTATATTGCTGAAAAAATTCCAAGCGGAACGGATATAAGGAGCGCTAAAGCAGTAGTTATAAAAGTATTTATAAGAGCCGGAGTAAGAGAACAGTTTTCAGAATTATAGTTAAATTCAAAAAGACTTGGAGATATATGAGGTATACCCTTTATTAATATGTATATGATTATAAAAAAGAGTGTAATCACTGTTAATGCCGAGCACAATATTACCAGAGTCAGCAATAAAATTGAAAGAGGCTTGTTTTTGTATTGCTTTAATTTCTGCTTTACTGTCTGAGTATTTATACTGTTCAATTCCGGTTCCTCCTTTTAAGCAGTGAGCATGAAATGTTTATTATAAGAATAAATACAAACAGTACGACTCCGGTTGCAATTAGAGCTTCTCTGTGAAGATCCTGAGCATATCCCATTTCAATTGCGATATTTGTTGTAAGAGTTCTTACTCCTTTGAAAATACTGCTCGGAATTCCGGTACTGTTTCCGGCAACCATCATTACTGCCATGGTTTCTCCTATGGCTCTTCCTATTCCAAGTACTACTCCGGCAAAAATACCGGATTTTGCGGCGGGTATGACAGTAAAAAATACGCTGCGTTCATGTGTTGCTCCCAATGCAAGCGCTCCCTCGTAGTAGCTTGCCGGTACCGCTTTGATGGCAGTTTCCGATACTCCTATTACTGACGGAAGAATCATAACGGCAAGAATTAATGACGCAGTAAGCATACTGTTTCCGGTAAATGGAACTACAACTACAAGTCCGAAGAAACCGTATATGACCGATGGTATCCCTGCAAGAAGATTTACTGCCGGTTTAAGCACCCTATAGATTTTTTTCGGACAGAAATACGCCATAAATGCAGCGGTAAATATACCTATCGGAACTCCTATTAAAATTGCCCCCGCAGTTACATATATACTCCCCAGAATCATCGGCAGTATTCCATAGATGTCATTGGACGGCCTCCAGACAGTACCGGTGATAAACTTAAAGATACCTATTTCTTTTATTGCCGGTATTCCGTTTGCAAAAAGAAACAGACAAATTATAATGACTGCGATAATGGAGGTACAAGCGGCGAGAAGAAACACGCCGCTCATTATTTTTTCCTTATATTTATGCATAAATGCCTCCGTATATTTTACTGGATTATATCTTGCCAGCTTGTTGTTTCTCCTGTATATATTGATTTTACCTGATCGCTGGACAGTTCGTCGGCTGGATTGTCATTATTGACTATTACTGCAATTCCGTCCATAGCAATTGTTTGAGATGTAAGACCGCTTTCAATTTCGCTGTCTTTAAGTTCTCTTGATGCCATGCCTATATCGCATACTCCTTCAATCGCAGATGTCATTCCGGTTGTCGAATCGCTTGTCTGAATTTCAATTTCCGCTTTTGTATTTACTTTAAGATAAGCCTCCTGAAGCTTTTCCATTACAGGGGATACGGATGACGAACCGGCAATTACAATTTTTCCTGACGGAGTATTTCCGCTGTAAGGAGCGGCGTCGTCCGAACCTATATATCCGTTGTCGGTAATGATTTGCTGTCCATCTGAGCTCATGATGTAATTAATGAAATCCTGTGTAACTTCACTGACGTTATCCTTAGTTGCGATATTGAAGGGACGGGCAATTTTATAGGAATTGTTTTTTACATTTTCCACTGAAACTTCCGCTCCGTCAATTTTAACCGCCTTAACAGTGTCGTTTAACGAACCCAGTGAAATATAACCGATTGAATACATATTACCCGATACGGTCGTCATCATAACGGAAGTATTATTTGTTATCATAGCCTCCGTTGTTGTTCTGTCGATTTTATCACCGTTTTCGTCTTTTTCTTCAATTCCGAAAAGCTCTACGAATGCTCCTCTTGTTCCTGAGCCGTCTTCACGGGATACTATTGTAATATCCTTTGAAGCGTTAAAGCTCTTGTCTGAACCGCAGCCTGTAAATAACGATGCGGACATTGTTACCGTCATAAGAATTGAAATAATTTTTTTCATAGTAATTAACTCCTTTACTGATTATGTCTTAATTATAAAATGTTATTGTAAAATCGAAAAGTTATATTATGTAAAATCTATGTTAAATTATTTCGTAAAAAAGCTGAATGTAAAGTAAAATTTAACAAAGCCCTCTCATCATTTTAATGAGGGGGCTACATTAGCGTTATTTTTTCTTTTTTTCATTAATTTTGATTTTAAGTTCGGTTAAGGCATTATTAAACTTAAGAGAACGTGAGTTTGGATGCGCATTCAAATAATTTTTCTTGAAAAAATTTATTTTACTTGAATTTTTTATATTTTCAGATTTTAATTGCTCTAATTTTTGCTTTAATGATGTTAGCTTTGCGTCGGATTCTGAATTGTTGCGTATTTGTTCTTTGATTTTAAGGTTAATATCTGAAATTTCATTTTTTATTTCAGTAAGTCGTTTGAGCATATTATTAACATCTATAGCTGCTTTGGCCGAAGCAATAAAGTCAATTATAAAAATAATAAGAAGGATAATATCTAATATCATGATAATCTGCGAATCTAATTTTAATATTATAGGCTCTATATGTACATGTACTTTATAATTGACAAGCAATGTCATAAATCCCCACATTAAAGTTGCCTCAGCGCATATGCGTCCTTTAAAATTATAATGCGTATCGCTGTAGTCCCAATAACGTGTTTTAAAAATAACTTCAAGAAGCCATCCGGTTACAAATTCAAGTATAGTTGCTGAAACGGCGCCGAATATAAAAACTAAAACAGGGTCTTTGATAACCGGAGTACCGGAAACAATCATTGTAATTGCTCCAAATCCGTATATAGGCAAAAACGGCGAACGTATAAAGCCTCTGTTAACAAAACGCTTTTCTTCTATTGATACCAAGGCGGTCTCAAAGCACCATCCTAAAAATGAATAAATAAAGAAAATGAAAATCCAATTTTGTATAGCATAAATCATTTTAAAAACCTCCGATTATATGTAGATTATTCTGTTAATTATAATATAATTTTAGATTTATGTCAATATATTGTATAATTTGTATGTAATTATAATTAAAAGAGTGTTTAAAACTATAAAATCCTACAAACCTGCAAAAAGCGGTTGACAAAAGAGGGAAGAGGTGATATAATAATAAAGCTGTCGAACGAGAGAGAGCGAGTACGGAATGGAA